>Ga0315273_10002193_pt1 | contig 22855 bp, 12 predicted proteins | sample YL17G02_0_MG_FD_205753 | JGI IMG/M metagenome (GOLD analysis project Ga0315273, IMG submission 205753) | Sediment microbial communities from Yellowstone Lake, YNP, Wyoming, USA - YL17G02_0 | ecosystem: Environmental > Aquatic > Freshwater > Lake > Sediment | place: USA: Wyoming | collected...
AACCAGGTTCCGCCTGTGTCAGGAACAAAATGGAGAGCAAACATGTATCGTATTGATTATGATAATGGGGCAACACATTTTGCATGGCAGGAAATAACGAAATCCTTCCATGAATATAATAATTTTGGCACATTTATTTTTGAGTAGAAGAGGTTTAAAATGTTCTGATTATTGTTAAAACTCTGTAGTTGAAGAATATACTATCTTTCCTCCAACGATAGTCATAACAGATTCAATGTCTTTGATCTTATCGACAGGACAGGTGAGAATGTCATCAGTAAGGATAGCCATATCAGCCAGTTTCCCTGTTTCAATAGATCCTTTTATTGATTCTTCAAATGATGCGAAGGCATTATTTATTGTGTAAATTTTCAGAGCCTGTTCTCTTGTAAGAGCTTCAGAAGCGCCGATGACTGAACCCCTTTCAGTATTTCTGGTCACCATAGTCCACATTGCCAGAAATGGATTGTAAGGATTAATGGAGGTATTAGCATCCCATTTTACCATGTGGTCTGATCCTCCGTTGATCATAACACCTGCATCAACCATTGACTTGTTTGGATGAAATGTTTCAATCCTTTCTTTCCCAAGGATATATTCCATAGCATCTGCATCTTTGTAAAACCATGCCGGTTGTATATTCGCATAAACCCCAAGTTCTTTCATGAGCTTTATTGCATCTCCTGTGAAAAAATTGCCATGTATTATTGAAAACCGTTTTTCCTGTATGGATTTTGACTTGTCTGCTTCATTAAAAACATCGAGTAATAAGTCAACTGATCCTCCTCCGGTGGCATGGGCCGTAAAACTCCAGTTGAACTCATTGGCCACTGAAACTATTGCAAATAATTCTTCCCGTGAATAATTGATAACTCCTCTGTAAGCCGGGTCTTCGATCCCGAAAACTTCACCTGCTTTCTCACCCCATGGTTCCTGTAAGTACGCTGTACCCGTAAGAATTCCACCGTCTAAAAGTATTTTCAACGAACCGATCCTTACCCATTCATCACCATATCCTGTAATGTGCTCATACTTCTTTAACTCTTCTTTAACTGATTCTTTTGTAATTTTCCCCTCTGTGTGAAGAAGTATGTTCTGATAGATCCTGGCCGTAAGAATTTTTTTGTCGGCCATATCACGGTACATCTTTACAGATTCAAAATCGCCGGCACCGGAAAACAGGCTCGTAATACCATAGTGGTTATAACGCTTCAGCATTTCTTTTAAAGCATCCTGAATTTCCTGATGTGAAAATAACTTCTGTGGAGGTACTTTCAGCAGGCTAAATGCAGAAGCCCTTATGAATCCTGTTGGCAATCCTGTCTTTTTGTCTTTTATTATCCCGGGATGATCAGTTTTGCGTGTGATACCCGAAAGATGCAAGGCAGAGGAATTTATCATTCCTCCGAACGATCCGTTCAAAAACAGGGGATGATCAGGAGCAACACTGTCAAGCTCTGCAAGTGCCGGTTGCCTCATTTCGATTAGTCGCGTTGAAAAAAACTTAGGAAATATGATCCATTTCCCCTTCTCCTTAATTATTGTCTGGCCTTTTATCCATATAAGAAGCTGATCCATATTATGAACATCAGGTATCTCTTCATCAAGCTCACTGAGCGAAGCCGGTTCAGGGTGAAGATGAGAATCGATTAATCCGGGTATAACTGTTTTTCCTTTAAGATCAATAGTTTGTGTCTTGCTGCCTGTAAGTCTCCTCATCTGGCTGTTTGTTCCCACAGCTATTATCTTATCTTTCGATATTGCAACGGCATCAGCGATGGTAAAATTATTATCTACAGTAACAATTTTACCGTTTAAAAGAATAAGGTCAGCATAAGTCATTGGTTTACATGCTAAATGAATTAATAAATAGGTGATAAGAACAATTATTGGTACTACATTTTTTTTTTTCATACATGCTTTTTTAAACGGTTTCATTAAAGATGAACATGACTTTGCCTGGAAATCAATGAAAGTATGTTAATGTTTACGAATACTCATAATATTTAATAATCTTATAAATATTTTGATATGATTCATGTAAATTTACCAAATCATCGATGAATATCCAAAAGGATATAAATTAACTTAAGTTCCAATATTATGACACAATGTATTTTTCACCCTGGCATTAAAAAACTAATTTACATTTGTTTAATTTCCGGTATTTTTCTTATCTATCTCACTGATTGTGATGCTCAATACAGACCTTCGTTGTTTTTCAGGGAAGACTGGAGAGAAATTCCGGCAGCTACTCCTGTTACTCAGGAACACGTCGCTAATAAAGACCTTGTTCTTGGATTATATGGCCCCGGGTGCGATAGTATAAAGAAAAGCCACCATGATACTCCCGCTGATGATCCTTATTATATCTGGTCGGGTACATGCCTGGGGAATTGGGTCGTAACGTTAAAAAATACTAAATCATATGTTGATTTAAGCGGATATGCAAAAATCATCTGGAGATCCAAACAAAGCGGACTCAGGTGCCTGCATCTTGTACTTAAGCTTGCTAACGGGACCTGGTTGGTCAGCAGCCAATGCGATGATCTTTCAAAAGATTGGCGAAGTCACGAAATCAATATTATGGATATCAATTGGTATTCTTTGAATATTAAGTCTGTTATTGAAGTGAAACCTGTAAGCTACGTAGATCTTTCCATAGTGGACGAAATAGGTTTTACTGATTTGATGACAGGGGGGGGTAGTGACGCATGTTCCCGGATTGACTGGATTGAAGTTTATGGTATATCTGTTGACCGAAAATGAACTCCTTATTTTTATTTATTATTTTTATCATGTTGCCTGAATTTTTAGCCCTTTGTCAGATAAAACATAATGTAACTAAAGAGGTCGATAGAGAAAATCTTTTTTTAACTCATATCCATCATAATAACAGATAGTTACATTAAAATTGACATGTGACTGACATAGCGGATGCTTACCCGGGAGCAAGCTGGAAGTTAGAAATTTATTCTCTGCTCAATCGTCAACCAATTCCGGATTTTTTTAATTTTAACTTTTTACTTTTTACTATTTATAGTAATTATTAATGGTTTTAACCTGATCGACGGGATCGACGGACTTGCTTCCGGAATAGGAATACTGACTGCATCTGTCTTCGGCACCTGGTTTTGGATGACCGGGAATATTGCATACACAATATTCAGTTTTTCATTTATCGGAGCTCTGGCAGCCTGTTTCTGCTTCAATGTATTTGGTAAAAAGAACAAAATATTTCTCGGTGATACAGGATCCCTGGTGAGCTGATTTGTCATAGGAGTTCTGGTATGCCGTTTTTTGGAGCTTGAATTAGTAACTAAGGGAGTTACAGATATTCCTTCAGCCCCGACAGTTGTTTGTGGCATTCTTATAGTTCCGCTATTCGACTCACTGCGAGTGTTCATACTGAGAATTGTACAGGGCAAATCTCCTTTCAAAGCCGATCGTCAGCACCTGCACCATCGTTTGCTGCAACTGAGATGCACACATCTTCAGGCTACACTCATTCTTATTTCTGCAAATCTGTTATTCATTGTATTATCTTATTTGCTTCGGGGAATTGGAATTGTCTGGCTTATGTGTGTAATTCTGGGATTAGCAAGCCTGATGTCGTATATCCTGGTTATTTTTGCCAAAAAAAGAACCGGAAAAGTAATTGATTCTGTTCAGTCTGTTCATTCGGTCGTTGATATCCGGAATGAGAGAAATAAAATGAAAAGAATATTTGAAAAGCAACTCAGAAGGAAAGTTATTTTGGATTCCTCTGAAAAAGTTAATACCGGTTGAAATTTGGTGAGTGACTATTTTAATTTACTTTTTTCAACTTTCTTATTAATTGATCTTAAAAAGCGCATCTCAGCGTCTTTTTTTATTTGCCGCACACCGCAGACCGCATGCCGTGTTCCGGGGTGAGTTCATGTTGCCTGGAATATCACCTCCACCAATTTTTTTGCACTGGCAAGGTTACAGAAGTTCTCCAAAAGTAGCTTCTGGCGAGCTAGTATCATCTCTTCTGTGAATCTTTCCTGCATTAAGAGATTAACTTTTCTGATGATCTCTTCATCGGTATCTGCAACATGGCATAAATTACCGATATATGCGCTTTCAGCAATGATAGAATTTACCAGGCAATGTCTCCCGGCATAAAGTGCAATTAATAGTTTAAGTTTAAAACCATTGGTTGCTAAAGCAGGAAGAATATGTATATGTGCATTAAGGATAAGACTTGTCATTTCGTTGTTATCAGGATTTGAAACGACCTGAATATTTGAATATAGTGAAGCATTATATAATAAATGCTCAGGAGGATTTTTGCCGGCTATTATACAATGATATGATATTCTGGAAAACACATTTGAGATCAGGGAATCTGCAATCAGAGCATTCTCATTTACTGATAAATCACCATGATATAAAATGTATTCTCCTGTCCCTGGTAAGCTTACAGTTTTGCTATATGGGTGGAAAGGTGCTAATAAAACAGCATTGTGATATTCATTATTGAAATATTTCTGTTCACTATTTGATATTGGTAAAATACAGTCTGCTTTACCAAGTACTTTTTCATACCGTTTTAATTTTGCCGATTCAAAAAGAAAATAGATCTTTTTGAAAACGTTTAATTCGTTATTTGCCAGATTATGATAATACTTGTGTTCGATATTGTGGAGACGTACCAGTTTTTTTCGATTCGAAAGAGCAGGATGATTGATATAATAAGTTGTATGCAGACCATCAAAAAGAATAGGATAATCGTTTCTTATAAGATTATTCAATAAGATCTTGGATTTTCGGCTGGAAACTACATAAGGAAGCAAAGAAAAATGTTGCACAAAGCCAGATTTTCTGGGATAATAGCTTATTGTTTCACAAAGCGATTCTAATTCTTTTTGGTGAGGACGCCCATATTCAAAACAATGTAAATGGATGTGAACACCAAGATTATGTAATGACTGGATACGATAAAAAGTATCAATCATTCCTCCGTAATCCGGCGGATATGGGATATTTAAAGTTAAGATATGAAGGTCTTTGCTCAAGTTATCAGTGTAAATTCTGAAAAGTCCACAATCCAGTCATTATCAATAACTTCGGACTTAAGTCCGGGCTTATTGAACCGCCTTAAGAATCGGGCTTTCCGCGTGTTGCTGAAGCTTCAGCGGAGGGGCAAGCCCTTAATTCTTCTGCTTGCGATAATCTCAATAAATATACATGGCGAAATGGGAGGGGCTAACAGTCGTATCCCTCTCAATTGAACATCTTTTTGTAATGATGTTATGATATTTGTGGTGTTATGTAATATTAATAATAATTTACCTCTAAATTACTTTTATTAGTTTATAAGGGTTAATATTTAATGTAATGATAATAATATTCTTTAAACTCCATTGAAGTTTATGTCATACCTTTGATTAATATTTAATACTCTTGAAAGTAACTCCTTCTCTGACCTTAATTTTAGAACATAGTCTTTTTAATTAATAACTAATTCTTTATCCTATGAAAAAAAAGATTTTGCAAATGCTCCTCCTGGGTATGTTTGTACTTTTTTCGAGTGCAGCATATGCCCAGATAAAAGTGAGCGGTGTAGTTAAAAGCTCCGCGGGAGAAACACTTCCGGGGGCAACTGTCTTAGTCAAAGGTACTACTATTGGTGTCCTTTCTGGTTCCGATGGAAAATACAGTCTTACTGTTCCGAGTACCGCGTCAATCCTGGTTTTTTCTTTTATCGGGTGGGAAAGTCAGGAAATGCCAGTAAATGGTAAAACTGTAATTGATGTTACAATGGCTTCAGCAAGTATTCTCATGGATGAAGTTGTTGTCACAGCTCTTGGTATTACCAAAGCTAAAAAATCACTTGCTTATTCTGTCGGAGAAGTAAGATCCGAGGATATGGTAAGAGCGGGGAACAGCAACGTCATGAAATCGCTCGACGGAAAGATCAGCGGTGTTAACCTGACGAGTTTAAGTAGTGACCCGACATCATCAGTTCTGGTCAATATTCGTGGAACAACTGCGATGCCGTCAACCGGTGATGCTAACGTTTCGGTTAAAGGACAGCCTTTATATGTGATAGATGGCGTTCCTGTCGGAAGGCAGACATTCACAAATAAAAACGGTGTTGACTTCGGGAACATTCTTTCACAGTTGAATCCTGAAGATATTGAAAACGTGACAGTACTGAAAGGTGGTAGTGCCGGCGCATTATATGGGTCCGAGGGAGGTAACGGAGTAGTTATGATAACCACCAAATCAGGAAAAGGAGGCAAAAAGGGGATTGGCGTATCAGTTTCCACTGCTGCAACCTGGGATACTCCCTATCAGTTTATAGAAGAGCAGCAGCAGTTTGGACAGGGCGAACGTGCTTATGAATGGCAGTATGACAATACTGACACCTGGGGACCTCCGCTCGACGGGAGTTATTCAGATAGGTTCTGGGATGTGAAACAGCAGAAATGGGTGTAGGATCATGTCATGCTTTCTTCAAAAGAAAACAGGATGCAGGCTTTCCTGCAGACAGGAAGTACCGTGACCACAAACGTCAATATAAACGGCAATTATGACAAGGGTGCTTTCCGTTTGTCATTCAGTAATATGGGTAACGAGGGCGTAATGCCTAATACCAAAACAAATCAGAAATCAATTTCACTCAATTCGGAATATAAACTGACGAATAAAGTAAAAGTTTCTGCCAATGTAGCTTACGTAAGGACTTTTTCACCTAATAAGGCAAACGTTACCGGATCCAATAGTATTCTCAATAACCTGCTGTTCAATTTGCCGACAAATCTTCAGCCTCTTTCTGATATGAAAAATTACTGGCTGATCGGATTTGAAGGGATTCTTATGAATGGCGCAATTATGAAAGACAATGGAATAGATAAGGATACAGATAATCCATGGTGGTCCACCTATGAAAAGATTAACATTTTCACCCGAGACAATATCTACGGGAAAGTACAGCTGGACTGGCAGTTAAGTAAAGATTTTTCTTTTATGGTGCGTTCAGGTCTGGATAATGTAATTGAAAATTACGAATACAGACAATCTTTCGGAGCAAGAGCTTTATCACAGAGAGCAGGGGCCGGTGATGGTCAGTTCACTACCAGCAATGCAAACAATTTGATGATCAACTCAGATGCTATTGTGACGTTCAATAAAAATGTTGGTAAATTCAATATTACTGCCAACGCCGGAGCAAACTATGCTTATGTCAATTCAAATAGTAATGAGATCAATGCAGGTGCATTAGTTGTTCCTGAACTTTTTACCATTGCGAATGCTTTCCCTGGTAAATTGACCGCTAACTACGGGTGGAGCACAAGTCCTTCATACAGTGTATACGGAACTGCTGACCTCGGCTGGAATAATCAGCTCTTTGTTGGCGTCACTGGCCGTAATGACTGGAAAGGAAACCTGCCTGAAGAAAAAATCAACTATTTCTATCCCTCTTTTTCTGCTGCATGGGTTGCATCAGAAACATTCCAGCTTCCTGAGACGATTGACCTCTTGAAGGTGCGGTTGGGTTTTGCAGATGTGGGTAACGGACTGGTTAGATCCAGATCAATTGACACCTATACCTTCGAATCACCTGACTGGTCAGGTACTGTAAAAACAGCCAACATTAATGCTTCACTGGTTGATAAGGATATTAAACCTATGCATTCCATAACAAAAGAAGCCGGTGTTGACATCTGGCTCTTTAGGAGAAGAGTTATGTTTGATTTTACCTACTTCGTCAAAAATCAAAACGATCAACTTGGCTCTATTCCATTGGTTCAGGGAACAGGATTTTCAAGCATGACAACCAATGTGGGTGATGTTCAGAGCAAAGGTTATGAGTGGGGACTGACTGTAGTCCCTGTGAGGACGCAAGATTTTGAATGGGAACTTTCCGCTTCATTTACACATTACAAAGCACACATCACCAGGCTGTCTGAAAATTTTGCTCCTAAAGGTTATGTATTTGCTTCTTATGATGGCAAAACCGTTGTGAAAATAGCGGAAGGGGAAGAGATAGGTAATATTTATGAACAGAACCCAATCTATAGGGTAAAAACAGGCAAATATGCAGGATTACCTCTTCTGGATGGCGATGCAGGTGAATTTCAAAATTCACCGGACGAATTAGACCGTGCCCAGTTGGGAAATTACAATCCGGATTACATATTGGGCTTAAACACTACCTTGAGATATAAGGGATTTTCATTAAATATGGTAGGTAGTTTTCGTAAAGGCGGCCATTATATATCTGTAAACCAGCAATATATGGAATCAAACGGAAGAACATTTACAACTCTAAGCTCCGGACCCGACAACCCATGGTGGAATGGCGGACGTACACCGGAACTTGGTGGCATGGCATGGCCTGCTGAAGGTTCAAGTGACTTCGAAAATATCAATAACAATAACGATGGTCAACGTTCTGATTTTAACGATGCAAGCTATGCAAAAGGTGTATTTGTCGACCCTGATTTTGACTGGGGAGATGATGAAAACCCAAATACCCCGACCGATGAAGATTATATCGTCAATGGTGCTGACCCGAATAATACCTTTTATCAGTTCCCGTATAATAGTTATGGAGATGTAATATGGAATTTCACTTCTACCAGAACATTCGATGCTACCAACTTTAAAATGAGGGAGATCTCTCTTACCTACACAATTCCCAGCTCAATTACCAATAAAATAATGGTAAATAATGTAAACATATCACTGATTGGTAGAAACATGTTCCAGTGGAATAAGTCCGGCCGAAATGAAGACCCGGAGTCTGCATTTACAGGTGTTGGCGTTAACCAGGGAGTTCTGAGGGCAACCTTGCCAAGTATCCGTTCAATGGGATTTAAGCTGGCGTTTGATTTTTAATCTCTGACTTTCATTAAATAATATAAATATTATGAAATCATATCTTACAAAAATATTCATACTTTCTTTACTCATAGGATTTATTTCCTGTAGTAAGGATGCTTTACGGCAAGACGACCTGCTGCAGCAGAAAGATGCTGTGGAATCGCTGAATGATCCCTTCCTTTTATCTTCAATAATCAAGAAATCATGTCTCTTTTATCAGGACAGGGGATGGGGTGACACAAGACTTCCGGGTGCTGTGCAGTACACCATGAGGAATTACCAGGGCGGAGATAACTATTACAGCTCATTCAAAGGGCTGCCGACTGATATGTATACTGCAATGGATGTTCTGAAGTTCATTGACTCTGCAATTGGTCTGGCTAAAGAAAGAGGTTCTAATGTTCATGTCGGCATATTTACGACCTTCAGGGTTCTGATGTTTTCATTTATGACTGATTTTTACGGTGATGTATATTACAGTGAAGCTCTAAAAGGTCGTGAAGGAATCCTTTATCCTGTTTATGACAAACAAACCGATATTTATGCCGGTCTTATGCAGGAGCTTGCTGATGCCAGCGCTATGATATCCGGAGGTACAGATGTTGTAAATTCAACATACGACCTGATGTTCGGAGGGGATAAAACTCAATGGCTGAAATTCTGTAATTCGCTGAAACTGCGTCTTCTGATGCATGAATCAGCAAAACTTACAGATGCGGGCACAAAGATCAGTGCAGTAGCTGCCCTGCCTTTGCTTTCGGAAGAAGCTGATATGAATGCATCAATGTCCTATGTAGGGTCTACCCCTGTCAACTCATGGGTAGGCGGCTCAAATAACTGGGCAAACAGCGGCGATTTTGAAAAAAGAAGGCCGTGCAAAACCTTTATAGACATAATGGCTGACCTGAACGATCCGCGAATGCAAGTCTGGTTCGCACCGATTGAGGATCCATGGACCAGCGATATTCTGCAGCATGGTGTTTCCTTCAATACAACTGATCCCAATGGATATGAATACACTTCTACATGGGAGTATATCGACAGGACAAATCCGGAGATTAAAGCTCAGATTCCAAATATCCTGGACTCAAATAAGGTTTTTGCCGGTTTTATTGCCGGTATGAATGGTGATTTTAAAAATGGCAACGGTCATTATAATACATCTGCCGGAGGTACTTATGGTAATTTCAAAGTTTCCAAATATTCAAAATTATTCCAGGAAAATGCTAATGAGCTGCTTAGAGCTCAGATAATGAACAAGGATGAAATTCAGTTTATCCTTGCCGAAGCCGCTGTAAAGGGATATATTACAGGTAATGCAGACACCTATTACAGAACAGGTATAAAGTATTCGATGGAGCGCTGGGGAGTAAGTGAGACAGAAATTGCTGACTACCTTGCACAACCCATTATTGCCTTACCAGCCGGCAATGCGGGTAAACTGGCTAAAATTGCCGGGCAGAAATGGATTGCACTCTTCTCCGTTGCTGTTGAAACTTATCTTGACCTGCGCAGAACCAAAATGCCTGATATTTTCGATAATGGCAATCTTGCTACTTACGATTTTCCTGTACGATTCAGGTATCCGGGTAATGAGTCAGGTCAGAACAGAGATGCATACGATCAGGGTGTCGCTACTCTTGCTCCGGCAGTGGATGATGAATTCTCTAAAATTTGGCTCTTGCAGTAACCATAATCAGAGTATTTATAATATTAATGAAAAGGGTGCTGTTGTATTATCAGACAGCACCCTTTTCTTCTGTTATTAACCCGGAAATAGGAAATATATCCATCTTAATTTAAGAATCTGAATAATTACCATAATCAGCCATGATGACAAAAAACCATTTATTATTGCTGGCAGCGTTAATGCTGCTGACAAATTGTACCGGCAATAAATCAAAAAAGAATGAATCAGTCCAATCAGTTTATTCGGATAAACACTACCTGCAGGACTATAGTATAAAGTATTCTTCTGATGAACCGGGAACTGTATTGATGAAAGCAGTATCCGACAGGAATGGCTATGTACAGGTATTATCATCAAAAGGTTTGATGCGATTAAGGAACGGACAATTCCTTTTCCCGGGTACAATTGTAAAAGATGTTCAGGACCTGCAGACTTCCGATAAAAAAATCACTGGCATTGGCATCTATCAGAATCAGCTGGTCTATATTGATGATAAAGCAGTTCTAAGCAATGCATGGGCTGGAAAGCTATATTCCAGACATAACATGCCGGGAGCCAGAATATTTGCAGGAGGAAAAGAATTCAGTTTCCTTATATCAGATGGTAAAAATCTGATTTTTCTTAAAGATTCGGAAAAATTATGGGAAGGTTCTCTTTCAGGAAAAGAGATAAAAAATATCAAATTCGATGAGCAAAATAACCTTTTCTGGATACTTGGAAAAGAATCAATCAGCACTTTTTCTCCAGATAACAGAAAGCTTGAAAAAGTACTTACCGTCCCAAACATAACATGTATTGAGCCTATGTCAGATAAATTGATTGTAGGAACATCTGACGGGTATTTCGAAATTGATTCAGAAACAAAAAAGCAGATCGGCGATGTTCACAAAAAAATGCCCTGGACTAATTTAACAGCAATAAGTGAAATAGACGGTAAAATCTGGTTCGGCTCAACCTGGGGAGCAATGATGCTTCGGGAAGACGGGAAATTTAACTATTATGCCTCCGAGCGTTGGATACCTTCCGATACTGTTGTAGATATCACTAAAGGTCCTGAAAGCTCTGTCCTAATCCTTACAAACAGGGGATTAGGTAAGATATGTTTTGAAGAGATGACTTTGTATGATAAGGCTATGTTTTTTGAAATGCAGGTTCGCGATCGTCACATCCGCACCGGTTTTAATGCCACAGTTTCATCAATGGAAAAAGGAGATGTTACCACCGGAAGTATGGAAGATTCGGACAATGACGGCTTATGGACTTCGATGTACCTGGCAGGTGAAACATTCCGTTATGCCGTAACAAAATCAGATGAAGCGCTGCAAAACGTCAGAGAATCACTTGATGCAATGGAGCGGTTATATACCATTAATTCAATTCCCGGTTTTCCCTCACGGTCATTCGAAAGACGGGGGTATAAATTTGATGATAAAGCCTGGCGAAGAGCGGAAGATCCCGAATGGGACTGGAAATCAACCACAAGCAGTGATGAGGCTATTGGCCATATTTTTGCTTTCGGAGCGATTGCAGAATTAGTTTATGAGCCTGAATTGCGCAATAAGGCAATTATGCTGATTGACACACTGATGTCACATGTCGTTAAAAATGATTTTTACATGATCGACTGGGACGGTAAACCAACCTTGTGGGGGAAATGGCATCCCGATTATGTTAATGCCCGGCCCAAAGGGGTCGGCGATCGCAAGATTAATTCATCCAATATTATTGCCATGCTTCAAACCGCATATCATTTTACAAAAAAAGAAAAATACAAAGATGCAGCATTTTACCTGATGAATGAGCATGGCTATTATGAAAACCTGATGCAACCAATGAAAGGAATAGGTCGTGCTGCTGCAGATGCAGATGACTGGAGTAAAATGTTATCTGAAGGATGGAACCATTCTGATGATGAAATGTATTACTGCGGCTATTGGGGTTTATACCGTTATGCATTAAACGATACCCTGAAAGCAAAATTCAGGGAGGCCATCATTGACCATTGGGAAGCTGAAAGACCCGAAAAAGAAGGATTGTGGAATATCATGACCGCTATTGTGGGTGCAAATGAAATTGATCTGAAAGAAGCTATATGGTATTTGCAGGAATATCCTTTGGATCTGATAGAGTGGACAGTGAATAACAGTCACCGGAAAGACATAGAAATGATGGAACCAAACTTCAGGGCCCAGACGACAAAAGAGGTTCTCCCTCCGGATGAGCTACGGATCTCCAGACATAATTCAAACAGGTTTGACCTTGACGGGAACAGCGACGGACGGGCTGAGTCGAGCGCAGGTGATATATGGCTTCTGCCTTACTGGATTGGCAGGTATCTTGGAGTTATCAGTGAACCGGTTAATGGAAAATAGGGTGCACGGCGAAGGGCGAAGGGCGAAGGGCTCAGAGTAAAAGGCAAGAACCCTAAACGCAAAACGCTAAACTCTAAACAAAAGATTATTCGTTAACTGAAATATTATAGAATTATGTTTGCAGGTAAACTTCGCACAGACTGGCATTTCGGATCAGTATTCCTCATCGGGCTGTCTCTTTCGATAGGCTGGGGTATCAGAGGTAACTTTGGTCATGAATATGGAGCTGCATTTGCAGGATGCCTTGCTGCAATTGCTGTTGCACTTTTATCAGGCAGGGAGGACTGGCGGGAAAGAGTTCCGTATTTTGCATTTTTTGGTGCCCTTGGATGGGGTTTTGGAGCTTCGCAATCATACATGCAGGTTCTTTCCTACACAGAAAGCGGCCATGCTATTTCACAATGGTATGGTTATATTGCCACATTTATCATCGGGTTTTTGTGGGCTGGACTAGGTGGTGCCGGTACTGCATTTGCTGCTGTGGCCACAAGAGATCGTATTGTGAATATTTTTAAGCCTCTCCTGTTTATCTTTGGAGCATGGCTTTTACTTGACCTCATTGAAGGCCCGGTAGCACATTTGTTGCAACTGGGCTCTGATTTTGATGACACATGGAATCGTCAAAAAAATCCGCTTTACTGGTTTGATGCTGACTATCTTCCCGCATTCTTTGCCCTTCTGGGAGTTGGTATATATGATCTCTGGGAACGCCGCGGATACCTTGACAGACTTTATCTCCCCGTTTTTGCAGTTGCCGGAGCATTTTCAGGCTGGGCTATTCAGAAGCTTCTTACAGTGGCAGGGGTTGTTACCAAGGTTGGTTCTGCATTAACTTATCTGCAGGGTGATCCCGCATATATAAATCCGGAGACGGGCAAATCGGCCTACGATTCGACAAATCTCCTGAACAACTGGCCTCAGTGGTTTGGCGATTATCCTCAGCATATAGGTTGGGTTATCGGATTAATAGTTGGAATAACTGCGTATTTTCTTTTCTTCGGAAAATTCAGGAACGGAGCTTCACTTTTTGCATATATGGGAGGAGGGTGGCTTATATCCTTCCTGATATTCCCTGTGCTGGGCAGCCTTTTCTTTGCACACAATGGAGGACTTCGCATGACCCCTCCACGAGCCGACGACTGGGCAGGGATAACCGGTGTTTTTATTGCAACAAGTATCTGGATGTGGCGCAACAATATGCGTCCTGTTGCGGTAGCATCACTTATTAGCGGAACTATAGGCGGACTTGGATTCGCAGGCATGCAGTGGCTTAAACAACTCATGATGTCGTTTGGAAGCTCCCGTATTATAGAAGCTAAAGGAATTTTACCCGGAAGTGAAGAGTTTAATTCAATTACATTAACCTGGGAAAGATGGCAGGGACAAAACTGGCACAGTTTTCTTGAGCAGAGCTATGGTTTTATAAATGGTATTGCCATTGCTGTAGCACTGGGATTTTTAGCTTCGAAAATTAAATTACACTCTGATCACGAAGACCATAGGGCACAAACAACCGGCAGATGGACCAAGGCTTTCTCTGCCTTGTTTGTCATGCTTGGATTAACCTATTTTAATGTCTTTAAGAATGTGGATGTCTGGAGCAAACAGTTGAATCCTGCTGTATGGTATAACCAGATCACCCATGCTGATGGGACAACTGAATCTGCCCAGGCATTATGGGATGTGCCTTACATCGGAAGACTCCCTGGAATTGACTTCCTTCACATGACACCCTCATGGTGGTTTAACCTTACCTGGGCTCTGCTGGTTTTAGCTTGCATCTTAATTGTTGTGCGTCACTACCGATCCCCTCTGCCAATAATCCCAAGAAGCTCCCTGGCAAAAGGACAGATTATATTCCTCATCATTCTCTGGATTATGGTTGTTGCCAATTTCGAACGGGCATTAACAGGGTGGCATCCAAATCGATTATTAACTGAATGGGTGATTTTTGTGAATGCAATTATTGCAACCGTTCTCATACTTTTGTTACCCCATGATCAGGAAACAGTTATAATTACAGAAGAAAAAAACTACAAACCATTGTACAAACGGCTATGGATGAGTGCTGTTGTCACTTTGATTGTATCCAGTATGTTCTTCCTGGTTACAAACAGGATGATATATCAATATCCGGAATACAATAAGTTAGATCATAAAACTTATCATACAAGATTCGGACCCAATGCAAGCTGGAAGACAAAGCCAAACCTGAAGAATGCTGAACATAAGTAAATGATATATATATGAATTTTGAGTCCACTCCTAAAAGTAGAATTGATTAAATTGCCACGAAGGCGCTAAGGCGCTTAGGCGCTAAGATCCTTGAAGGATAAATCATTAAAAATAAAGTATTTGTGAACCTTCGCGCCTTCGCGTCTTTGCGGCAGAAAAAAGTACTGGTATCAGATAAAACATTTTAATTCTAATTATCATATGGCAAAGACAATTCTGTTCTCAAAATTTAATTATTATGTCGCTTTAAGTCTTCTAATACTAAATTTAGTTTCATGCCAAGGAGATGACAAAACTGTAAAGGATGTGATGGATAGTAAAATATCATATCTCTATATGACAATGGATTCAACACAACTGATGTCATTGGATTACGATAAGGTATTTTCATTGTTTTCAAAAAATGAGAAAGAGGTACTTGCCACGTGTCACTGGAAGTTTGATGTAAATGTGCCGGTTGCTGTTTATATAATGCGCAGTGTTCAACAGGAAAATGTACCATTCTGGTTACCAGGGAAAGGTTTTGAAAAAACAGGCATGATAATGAAGAATGAGCAGACAACTTATGAAGTCTGGCAAAAGTCATTCGGAGCAGGAAGTGTAGGATTGGGTATTAATGGTTTCGAAAATTATTCTCTTCATTACTTTGTTTCAGTGGTCCCTCTAAAGAAAGATGATCAACTGGAACTGACAAATTTTTTCCCTGAGAACCAATATGTCGGTGTTCTTACTGATGGTGCTTTTACATATCACGACTGGGATGAACTCGTCTTATCAGATGTTCCTGCGGCAATGAATGGACAAAAACTTCTGACTACTGTCAGGGGTCGGGGAGTTGAGACTCACCTGATCGGTGCCTTCCGGACAACTGATTACCCGTCGTCACAAACTCCTGATCAGATAATGTTAACGTGGAGTTCCGACCCTCAAACCGGTATTGATATCCAGTGGCGGACAGACACTTCTGTTGATTCAGGAATTGTAAAATACAGGTTAACAGGCGATATGGAAGAATTTTCAACTGCTGCAGGAAAATTTACAATGGATGATCGGGTTCTTTTGAATGACTGTTCAGTCAACCGCTACACTGCAAAGCTCAGGAACCTGAAACCCGGCACCACATATGAATATCAGATAGTGCCACAGACAAATTGGTCTGCATCACAAACCTTCTCAACCCACGATGATGATGACAGTTTCGCGTTCATCTGGTTTGGCGATACTCATCATTCCCCTGAATTCGGGAAGTTAATTAATGCTGCTGAAAAGAGGCACCCGGAGAGTGCATTTTATTCAATTGCCGGGGATATTGTAAGTGACGGTCTGCAACGTGACCAGTGGGATGATATTTTTGATTTCACTCAGGATGTGATCAGCCGCAAACCTCTCATGGCAGTTCCTGGAAATCATGATAACAGGAGTGGCCTGGGGGCTCTGATGTACCGTGAGCTTTTCAGTTACCCCCTGAACGGCCCTGATGGCGTGGAAAAAGAACAAACCTATTCATTCAGATACAAAAACGCATTATTCCTGATGATTGACGGTACCTCTCCAATAGACACACAAACAATATGGATAGAAGATCAACTTGCAGGCTCAGATGCTTCCTGGAAATTTGCCATGTTCCATTTTCCTCCTTATTCATCTGATGGAGGCTACCCGGTTATCCGAAGCAAATGGTGCACACTGTTCGATAAATATCATGTCGATATTGTTATGTCGGGACATGTCCACAACTACCTCCGGACCAAGCCAATGAATAATGAAAAACCGGTTGCATCTCCTGCAGGGGGAACCGTTTACCTGATTTCTATCGGTATTCCCGATAATGATCCGGTTGAAAAACTACCATACGCAGATGCCCAGGTTAGCGGTGAAATGTTGTATCAGACTGTGCAGATCAATAGTAATAAATTGGTTTACAAGGCAATGAATATTGACGGTATAGTCAGGGACGAAATGGTTATAACCAAATAATTTCACCGGGTCAAAATATTATGATCATACTTTTAAAATTAAAAATTTATTATAATGAAAACAATCTTTAAAAAAATTGCAGTAACATCTTTTTTGCTGTTAGTGATGTCTGGTTCATTGATTTCCCAGGACCTTTCTAAAACAACTCAAAAGCTGTGGAAACCACAGAATGATGATGTTTATTTGCAGGAATCTGTAAAAAAGATTGTCACAGAACATCCTGTCACAGGGGTAGCAGTTCATGAGGGCCGGTGCTTTGTGCTGATCGCTGGCAAGGTCATGCTGCTGCATAATGAGAATCTCAGTGTTGAAAAAAGTGCACCCGAAGGAGTCAACCGGCTGATTTCAGCTGATAGAGATTTGTGGGCTCTTGCTTCATCGGGTATTTACAGGTTCAGGGATAATAATTGGAAGCAGATCGATACTCAGGAATTTGTCGATATATGTGTTCATCAGGGAATTGTACACGGAGCCACAAAAGAAGATATCTATCGTCTGGAAAATGACAGGTTTGTTTCCGCAGAACCTGCAGGCGGGTATCTCTCAAGTGATATAACTATGCTTATGGAAGACGGCACTCAGCTTCTTGCAGAGCCTGTCAGACCTGGCCCGATTACCCGTATCGGATCATATAGTGGTACCCTTTACCTGCTTCAGCCGGGTAAGCTGATATTGTTCGACGGAAAGGTTGTGAACAGGGACTTTGTCGACTGGGGATCACTTCCATCACTGAATACAAGTGATATACTCAGTATAGGGAGTCGCTTTTTCATCAGTACAGACAGGGGTTTAGGTGTTCTTCGCGGAGCAGCCATAACTTCAATAAAAGGGACCGACGGTCTTCCTGTAGAGAATACAACCTGCCTCGAAAAAGGATTTGACGGAGATCTTTGGATAGGAACAACAAATGGAGTTGTCCGCATGCTGAATAACGACTGGCACTATTTTGGTGCAGACCAATGGTTACCGGGAAATTATGTGTATGATATTGCTGCAGGTGACAAGATTGTGTACGTTGCAACTGACAAAGGGATAAGCATTCTAAGTTATGAGCCTTACACATTAATGAAAAAAGCAGCTTATTACGAACGCCATATCGATGAATGGGGGCACAAACGGCTTGGCTTTATCCATATGCTTTATAAAAAAGGTGACGAATGGGTAAGAGAAGTCAGTGATAATGACGGAGGGAATACTGCTACATACCTGGCAGCCATGTGTTATAAATATGCTGTAACACGCGATGAAACGACCCGCAAGGAAGCTGTTGAATCTTTCAATGCCATGATCTGGCTGGAGAGAATTACACCGATTGATGGGTTTTTCGCCCGTTCGATATGGTCAACAACTGCAGATAAGGATGATAGGGCAAGTCAGGGTTCAGGCGGCTTACCTGCCAAATGGTATCCTACAAAAGATGGAAAGTGGTTCTGGAAAGGCGACACTTCAAGTGACGAAGTTACATCCCATTTCTATGCTGTATCACTGTTTTATGATCTTGTAGCAGAGGGTAAAGAAAAAGAAATGGCGAGGGAGCATCTGAGAAGGATAGCTGCCTATATCGCCGATAATGGCTGGGTGTTGCTGGATATGGACGGAAAACCAACCCGTTGGGGACACTGGAACCCGGAATACCTGCTCCGTCCATATGGTATGATTGACCGTGGTCTTAATGGGTTGGAAGCATTGACGTTTATGCAGACTGCTTTTTCAGTTACAGGTGATGAAAAATTCAAGACCGGTTTAAAACAACTTATCAGCTGGGGCTATGATCAGAATACCATACGACAGAAAAATGTTTTCCCTCCTGAGGCAATTGCTCCATGGGATGATGATCTTGCATTTGAAAGTTATAACACCTTATTCAGGTACACCAAAGATCCTGGTCTCAGGTCAGTTTTTCAGCGTAGCCTTGAACGTACATGGGAGGTAAAAAGAATGGATCATTCTCCATGGTTTAATTTTTCATATGGTGCTATAACCGGAAATGATTGTGAACTTGAGCAATCAATGAAATATTTGCGCGATTGTAACCTGGATTGTATTGAATATAATTTCCGGAATTCACATCGAAACGATTTATATATTGAATCAGGTTATACATCATATGAAGGATCAAAACGGGCCTTTTCACCTCGTGAATCTTCAAGTCCGACAGTTTTGGATGGAGGTGCCGGTGGCAGAGTTGTAAGGGAACCAGCAGAATTTTTAAGGGATTACTGGATGGCGCGCTATTATGGTTTTATTCTGGCTCCTTCTACTGATAATCCGGAACTGATCTCCGTAAAACCATCAGGATCAAAGAATCTGGGCGCTAAACCTTATGATGGTCCCTCGCGACCAGTTTTATATTAATATAAGTTTGATTAATGTTTTGATGTAAATTATTTCTCTACTATGATATATCTTCGTGTAACTTTGTGCCTTTGCGTCTTAGTGGCAAAAATATATATGCCACAAAGGCACGAAGGCGCCAGGGTTCAACAAGCTGCCCAACCTGACACCCCGGTTAACTATGTAAATCCATTTATCGGAACAGATTTCTTCGGGCATACTTTTCCCGGAGCATCACTACCTTTTGCTATGGTTCACCTGAGCCCGGATATAAGTAACCAGGGTTGGACATATGCTGCAGGATATGTCTATTCTGAAAGCTCGATAATGGGGTTCAGCCATACACACTGGAGCGGAGTAGGAATGGTTAACGGGGGAGAAGTACTTCTGATGCCAACAACCGGAAGTAAGCTGCAGACTGTTCCAGGTTCGTTGGAAAATCCTGATGAAGGGTACAGATCAAGATTTGACCATGCAGACGAAATTGCCTCGCCAGGATACTATTCAGTGCTCTTAAAAGACTATAATGTCAGAGCAGAACTGACATCTACCAAAAGAGCTGGATTTCACCGTTATACCTTTCCGAAATCTGATAATTCCAGAATTATTCTTGATCTTGGGCATCAGATAGGGAATAATGCATCCGAAGATCTGTCAGAATTAATAATTCGTGATAACTACACTATTGAAGGTGAAAAAAGTGCAGGACTTGGCAAAGTATACTTCGTTGCCGAATTCAGCAAGCCTTTTACATATTATGGCACTTTTGATAATGAATATAAGACTCCGGAATCAGGTGGAAGTATCTGGCCATATAAAAATGGTGAGACCGGTAAAAGTATAGGAGCATTCGTAACTTTCAGGACTTCCGAAAATGAACAGATTCTTGTAAAGGTCGGGATATCATATACGGGTATTGAAGGTGCCCGAAAGAATCTGAAGGCAGAGATCCCGGATTGGGATTTTGACAGTATCCGAAATAATGCTCTTGAAATATGGAACAAAGAGTTGTCGCGCATTAAGATAGATGGCGCCTCAGATGATCAGAAGGAGATTTTTTATACTGCCATGTACCACTCCTTGCTGGCACAATATATTTCGCAGGATATTGATGGCAAGTATTTAGGATCAGATAAAAAAGTGCATGAAGCTAAAGGGTACGATTTTTACGGATCGTTCTCATGCTGGGATACTTACAGAACACAACATCCTCTTCTGACGCTTATTGCACCAGATCATGTTAACGATTTTATAAGGTCAATTGCTGCAAAAACGAAGGAATATGGATGGCTTCCGGCACAGCATTTTCTCAATGTTTTTGGTGAAGCTATGGTTGGTGACCATCTTATCCCGATCATTGTTGATGCATATATTAAGGGATACAGGGAATTTGATGTGAATTTTCTTTATGAAGCTATGCGCAGTAAAGCCCTGGAAGAACCCAAACCTCCTGTTCCGCCATCGGCACGCAGATCAGGTTTGAAGTATTACATGGAAATTGGCTATACCCCGGTCGACAAAGTCACCGAATCAGTTCCAAATACACTTGAGCTGGCTTATGATGACTGGTGCATAGCTCAGATGGCTAAGGAGCTTGGAAAAAAAGGAGATTATGAATTATTCATGAAAAGAGCATACAATTACAGAAATTTATGGGATTCAGAGACTCAATTCATGCGTCCAAGGAAATATGACGGCACATGGCTTGAAGAGATTGACGGATATGAGCAGGAAATAGTAAAAGAGGGTGACCATTCATATTATAAATATTTTGATCCTCTTCTGGTTGGCAGGCGCCCGAACCGCCACTACACAGAATCAAATGCATGGCAATATATATGGTCAGTTCAGCATGATATTCAGGGGCTTATAGACCTCTTTGGCGGCAATAAGGAATTCATCTCAAAGCTTGACACATTTTTTGAGATGAGCCCGAATATAACTCCTCCCAAATATGTAGGAGTTGTTGGTACTATTGGTCAGTATGTTCAGGGTAACCAACCGTCTCATCATGTTGCTTACCTTTATGATTATGCGGGTGAGCCATGGAAGACACAGGAACGAGTAAGGCAGGTCTGCGAAGAGCTGTATCGTACCGGACCTGGCGGAATATGCGGGAATGAGGATATGGGCTCTCTGTCATCCTGGTATGTGCTTAGTTCAATGGGCTTTTATCCTGTTACCCCGGGTAGCCGGTATTATGCCATAGGGAGCCCTATGTTTGGAGAAGTGACCATTGATCTGGGTAATAACAAAAAATTTAAAATTCAGGCTAATAATAACTCCCTCAATAATAAATACATACAATCTGCGACCTTAAATGGTAAATCGCTGAACAGAACTTGGATAACGCATCAGGAAATTACTGACGGAGGGGCTATTATATTTGAAATGGGGCCTGAACCGAACAAAAAATGGGGTATAAAGCCAGAAGATGCCCCACCCTCAATGAGCAAAAAATAAAAGTTATCTTTTTAACAACCATACATCGCATACTTTTGACTGCTGTCTCCAGTTCAGATGCGACTCCTCAGGCTGATCAAATGAGACTTCAATCCTGCCATCACTTACATATTTCTGTGGAACAAGGAACTCTTTGAACTCCTCGAGTCCTTTATTGTACAAAACAGGTTCGAGCCTTTCTCCATCCACCCTGAGAAGGGCATCGCCATATCCCGAAATCCTGATGAGATAGCGACCGTCAGGGTTAAGATCAGGATATTCAAGCTTTGGAAAATTCTGGAACAGTTGTGTCGAAAGCCTTTTCCTGCTCAAACCGTTATCCCACCAGGCAACATCTGTTGCATCATCGGTCCTTGTTTTAACCCGGGGACCTTTAGAAATATCTGAAATATTGTCATAATAGCTTCCCGGTCCGGGATTATCCCATGTTCTGATAATTTCCAGCCGATTGAGCTTTTCATTTTCACTCTTCATCTTGCTGATCTTCTCAAATTCATCGGCAAGCCACCATCTGTTATTAAGCGGATAGTCAAGAAAATCCAGAATTGCTCCACGTTCAGCGCCGCTGGCATTGTATTTTTTTACGCTTGTCTGCATGCCTATTGACTGATACAACGCTTCACAATAATCTACGACCTTTTGCCTTAATTCGGGTGAAACCTTTTCACTGTCAGCAATATTAACGATTTTAAGAGCCTCCTGCATAGCTTTTTCAGATCCGGTTATTTCAGCCCCGGAGAGCACCGAATTTGCATCTTTCTCAAGATTCTGCTCGTATAGTTTACGGCGTTTGGTATAAGTGTCGTAATATGATCGCATTACCAGTTGCTGCCATCGCCAGTTCTTACTTAGCTCAGGGTGTTTTGATTCAAGATTCTGCCAGAATGCAAAAGTTGTTTCAATCCCGCCGTTTTCCCCGACAGGT
>Ga0315273_10002194_pt1 | contig 22853 bp, 16 predicted proteins | sample YL17G02_0_MG_FD_205753 | JGI IMG/M metagenome (GOLD analysis project Ga0315273, IMG submission 205753) | Sediment microbial communities from Yellowstone Lake, YNP, Wyoming, USA - YL17G02_0 | ecosystem: Environmental > Aquatic > Freshwater > Lake > Sediment | place: USA: Wyoming | collected...
GCTCGGCATCTCTACCGTATGCAGCCTTCCTGCATGAATTTAGGCCATATTACCCAAATATGGTGATGCCAACGATGTGCCATATATGGCGGTATACGGACAAAGTGACCTGCATATACCGAATGCGACATTGTCAAAGTAAGTACTTTCGTGAAGCGGGTTACAATAGATCTCAACCGCAAACTACATGTAGAGATTAGCCTTAATCTGCTAAACATAATCAACGATGATACCCCCGAAGGATTTGAAGGAAAGAATAAAGGTCAAATCAAAACAGCTGGGATTTATCCCAATAAATCAGATTTGACCGCGCCAATCTATTTGACAATTACCCTATAAGATAAGCAGGGCAGGCCGTAAAGCCTGCCCTGCTTTTATGACAAATGACACATGAAACTTGTAGAGGAAATTTGTATACTGAAGTAATTAAGATCTCCGGTTAGCCAATTACCTTCGTTTTACAACTTTGAACGTCCGCATCAAGCGTTGGATTACTTGGCGCCTGCGCGGCACTTCGATGTGGATGTCAATGCGGTCAAGCAAGGGGCCGGAGATACGCTTTTGGTATTTGGTTACAGTTGCAGATGAACAAGTACATGGTTTTACGTCAGATTTTGAGTAACCGCACGGGCAGGGATTTATCGCCGCGACCAATTGAAAATTTGCGAAGAAAGTTAATGACTCACCTTACGCAGCCAGGCAAACGGGGTTGAGTTCCCGCAGTTTGGTATAAGCGGCATGGATTGCGTGCAGATATAGTTTTGATTTGAGTGCAAAGTGATTGAGTTTGGTGTCGCCTTTGAGCAGTTCGAGTTTGATGAAGCCATACAAAGCCGCAAAGAAGTGATTCGTCTGAGTGACCACAGTTTGCGTTGGTGATTTCTCCAAAGAAGCATTCTGCTTGAGCGATTTGTGATAGGGATCCACGTTCCATCGTTTTTGATAGATAGTGGTGATCCCGTTACCATCCAAGGTGGTATCACTGGTGACCAGATACAAAATGGTTTATGGTTTTGGTGTTCAGATCATCATTTTTCGACTATCTCTTCAAGATTCACCCAGCGTTTTTCTCTTGCCGATCGTTGGATCGCCTGGCACAAAAGCATTTCATGATGCCCATCACTAAATGTGGCGAATTTTCCTGTTTCCGGCATTTTACCAGATGCTACAACCGAGTAGAACTGGCGAAAGACCTGAACAAAAGTATCGGGATAACCCTCTGCGTGTCCTCCTGGAAAACCAGTCAACGCGCGCACCTCAGGGTGAAATAAGGATGGATCCTTTGATAACAATTCGTTCGCCTGCTCGCGCTTGCCTATCCACAATTCATTTGGATTTTCCTGATCCCAGCGCATTGCGGATTTTGAGCCACTGATCTCAAACCAGAAATAGTTCTTGCGCCCCGCTGATACCTGCGACAGATTCACGCTTCCTATGGCCCCGTTTTCAAACCGGAACAGGATCACTGCCACATCCTCGGTCTTGATCGTAACTTCCCTGGTTGAACGGTTCGCTTCGATCTTTCCTGCAAACGTCTCAACTGCACCGGCGGGTTGAAGGCGTTTTGGATGAACGATGGAAAATTCAGCCATCACTGATGTGATTTTTAACCCGGTGAGATACGTTACCAGGTCCATCCAATGAGTGCCGATATCAGCAACCACACGCAAATCGCCGCCCTGTTCGGGTTCGAGACGCCAATTCCAATCTGTTTTATAAAAAAGCCAATCCTGCAAATAGGCTCCGTGAATTAAATAAGGAGTACCAAGGTCACCGTCTAGTATTCGGGCACGAGCTTCCTGGCAAATTGGATAAAACCGCAAGTTATAGTTAACAGCAGTAACCAAGCCTTTCTTTTGTGCCAGCTCAGCCAACTCCCTGGATTCATTTGGAGTCATCGCAAGGGGTTTTTCGCAAAGCACATGTTTGCCCGCTTCAAGTGCTTTCTTTGCCTGTTCAAAATGAAGGTTATTGGGTGTACATAAATGCACCACTTTGATATCGTTGTCAGCGATGGCTTCATCAAAAACCCGGTACCATGTGTGTATTACAAGTTCCTGTGCTGCATTTTTTGCTTCGTCCTCACTTATGCCCGCTACCCCATAAACTTCGATTCCTAATCTGCGCAACGCTTGAATGTGTGTTCGACCCATGAATCCCAATCCGATAACAGCAACTTTAGGATATTGCATCTTTCCTCCAAATATTCAACAAAATGGTAATATCATATTTCAGATAATGGCTGCAAATGGGAATGGCGCTTTCTCTGCCATTCCCATGATTAATTTTTAGATCAGCTTACTTAAATGTTCAAAACTACGAATCGCATCGGGAACATTTCCAACTTCAACACTGAAAACAATGTCCACCGGACAGGTTTTGACAGTCTCGATCACTCTTTTCCAATCCACGACACCGTCACCGCATGCGCAACCGACGGGAGTTCCGGTTACTTTGCCCTTTTCTGCACCGCTTTGGGAAAAACTGATATCTTTAGCGTGCAGATGAACCAGCCGGTCTTTCACATGGGTTAACCAGTCATACGTGTCTGTAGTACCAGCCAGATAACTGTTGCCTGTGTCGTAGTTGATGCCGATCGCCGGAGATTTCACCAGCTCATAGATACTATCGAGCCCTTCTTGCGACTTGCTGTATTGCTGGTGTGGTTCAATCCCGATCTTGATGCCGTAACGCTCTGCCACCATTGACGCTTCTTTGAGGGTATAAGTCATCAACTGGTAATCCATTGCTTTCGTTGTCCACTCCGGCTTGGGACCTTCATCGGTATTCACCACAGGTGCGCCAGTGTCAGAAGCCCAACGAATCGCCTGTTTCAGGTATTCCACGCTGATCTCAGGTTTGCACAGGGGAGTGTGAGAAGAAAGCCCGGACATTTTGATCTTATGCTTTTCGCATAGGTCGCGCGCCCAGCGCGGATCATCATACATTGACACACTATGAAAATATCTGGCCTCACTCAATAGTTCCCTACCCCAGTGAACCATAGGTTCAACGTATTGGTAGCCTATCTCAGCGGCTTTAGCCACGCCCCAATCAAAGGGTTTGTCATGGTGCCTGACGAACTCCATATTCACGCCCAGAAAAACTTTTCCCATATATCCTCCGAAGTTTTTAGAATATCATAGAATTCTATTTTTTGGCCATGCGTTTATTTGCATCTTCTACCAATTCACGCACAAAAAACAGACTCTTCTCGATCATGGGGCCGCCCTGACCTTCACACTCCAGGCTTATAACACCGGTGTAGCCAATATCCACGAGGACGTCGAAACACTTTCTGATATTATCTGTGTTTACGCCATCTCCGATTGCACATTGGCTCACAGCAATTCCTGTCAGTTCACCACGTAATGAAGCTGCCAGGGTTTCACTGACATCCTTAACATGAACATGACTGACTTTATTTTTGAACTTTTTCAGAAACGCGACAGGATCCTGCCCCGCGATAAAGGTGTTTCCAGTATCCATATTCATACGCAGATATGGGCTGTCAACAAAAGCAAGCATTTTTTCCATGAACTCTGGTTTGGTTGTGTAGTAACCGTGAGGTTCGATATCTATGATCATTTTATAACGTTCAGCAACTTCCAAGATCTGCCCATAAGCGCGCTTCATCATTTCAAGGGCTACTTCGTTTGTAATACCCTTCGGGGCAAATCGGTCGTCTGTGGTATCGATATGGTCGCAGCCCGCGAGGTAGGCCCAGCGGATCGTCCTGAGCGTATACTCCACGCCGAGGCTGGTGCCATTCGGTAAAGACATTGGGAAAGCAGCGTCGATTTGAGAGAACTTAACTCCATAATTTGCTGCTTTCTCGCGCCACATCATGGGATCTTCCCACATGGCAACATGCGGTTGGTAACCAAGACCATGGATCCAACTCACCCCATCGATCATGCCGCACTCGATCCAATGCACATCGTTTTTTTGTGCCCACTGAAGGCACTGTTCAAAATTCCAGTAACTGCTGTTAAATGCATCTGTATGAAAACCAATCTCGATCATGGATAGCTCCTTTCGTGGATTTGCTACTGCTTTGAGAATTAGCCCGCCCGAAATTCGAGCGGGCTAATTCTATCTAGTACTTGTATTAGTTTATGGAAGAACGTCTATATATTTTGTGGTGTCAACGTTAATCCATGCATCCGGCCAGTTCTTCATGTCCTCAGCGCCGCAGAGAGCATAGTGCAGTGGAGGCATTTCGGGCTTGTAGTACTGATCCAGGTTAGCTTGAGTCACATCCGGCTGCGGGAGAACCCAGCGTTTCTGAACGGTCTCGCCCTGCAGGATCATGACCGAGATCAAAACGGCGGAGCGCCACTGGAAGGTCGGGAAAGCGGGTGCAATGGCTGTTACGTTGTTCTCTTTCCAGAATTTCAGGTAGTCATTCTGGTCCTCACCAACCATCACAGGGAAGTCTAGGCCAAGATCCTGGTAGGCTTCGAGCGCGCCCACAGCAGGCCCACCGGCGTCCATCCAGATGGCATCGATGTGACCAAAGCGGTCGATGTAGTCACGGGTAAGGGTGTTGGTCTTGACAGTGTTGTAATCGTCGAACTCGACACCGACGACATTGATATTCTTGGCTTCTTCGAAGATCCTCTTTGCAGCACCCCAACGCTGTTCAAGCACGTCCACACCGGGGAGGATGCGGAAAGCGAGTACATTGCCGCCCTCGGGCAGGTTGTCCACGATGAACTGGGCACCGGAAATACCAAAGGCGTAACCACCGATTGTCTTTTCAAAGACGGTTGGGCAATCGGTGAGGACGCCGCGGTCGAATACGACCACTGGCATACCGGTGGCGCAAGCCTTTTCAACTGCCGGGGTAAGCGCTTCACTGGTGTTCGGTGAAACGATGAGCAGGTCGCATTTTCCCTCAGTAGCGATCAAATCTTCGATGTCGGCAATCTGCTTGGCATCCTGACCGCCTGCATCCACATGGATGAAGTTCTTGATCAAACCTTTTTCGCGGAGTTCCTCAACCTGCTCGCGCATGGTGGTATAGCCAACCACACGCCAGGGATTGTTGACGCCGGCGTTGGAGAAGCAGATATTGTAGGGAGGATCCTTCTTGAATTCTGTGGTGTCAACCGGGTTCTCGATGAGGTACTGCAGGTAAATGGGGGCATCCGGATTCAAGGGTGCCTGGCTCATTAATTTCAGAGATTCATCGAAGTCGGCGTCATTATAGAACTGCGGGGCAACAGCTGCAGCATCCATCTGAAGACCTTCATTCTTCGGCATCACCGGGGCTTCAGTAGCTACCGGAGCTTCAGTAGCTACCGGGGCTTCAGTCATCGCGGGGGCTTCAGGAGCTGCGGGTTTGCATGCTGTGAACAGCATGACCAAAACAACAACTAACAACAAACTTTTTTTCATTTTCTTTTCTCCTTATATATTGCAGATGTTTGGATGTAAAACCTTGCCTTCAGTTTCTTTTGCAAATTATTCGGTTTAGGAAAATCACCTCCTTTGCATAATATTCCGGGCTGGATTTCATCTCCTCTTGGATAGCAATTCCAGCAAGTGGAATGGATCTTGGCTGGTTACCGTTTTTTTCGTGTACTGAATGCGGCATAGGCAACCGCGCCAATAATGATCAAACCCTGCACAGCATCTTTGTAGGGTTTGGGCAAACCAAGCAAATTCAATAGGTTGAAAAGAGCTTCCAGGGTAAAAGCCCCAAAAATCACATTGGGAACGGATCCCTTTCCGCCCAATAACAACGCGCCGCCAATCACCGCCGCGGAAACAGCCTGAAACTCCAATCCGTCGCCAACATTGGTGGAGATGCCGCCATAACCGCCCAGCAATACACCGGCAATTACTGCAAGAAACGCGGAAATCACAAATGCAAGCGTCCTGACCAGGCGCACCCTCACACCCGAGAGCTGGCTGGCGCGCACGTTGTCACCAATGGCCAGGATCTGCTTACCGAAATTGGATTTATGGAACACGAAATAGGCGATCACGGCGATGATGAGCATAATCAACAGGGCAATCGGGAATTTGCCGAATATGGGGACGTTTTCGAAATTGCCGCGCCCGAAAACCCGGAAATTGTCTGTAAAGTATCCCTTGGGTGCGCCGCCGCTCCAGTACATTGCAACACCTTTCACCAGCAGTAACATCCCCAGGGTAACAATCAAAGAGGGGATTTTGAAATAACTGACGGTAAGGCCGTTGATTAAACCGACCAGTACGCCAACGCACATCATGATTCCTATTGTGGGCAGCGCTTTTTCAGGGTCATTGCTTAGAAGCATCGAACTGCCCACAATGACAAACGTGACCATTGAACCCATCGAAAGGTCAAAACCACCCGAGGCCAATACCATCATCTGTCCAATCGCCAGGATGGCAAGTGGCGAAGCCCGGCGAAGGAAAACAAAGATGCCGTTCATGGTCTGGTAATTGGGATTTAGGATCCCCACCGTTATAAAGATAGCGAAGAAAATCGGATATATCGGTGGAATCTTTTTGATCAGCGCCCAGATGGCGCCAAACATGGATGCCAGCTGGGATGAGTTAGTAGTTGTAGTCGTTGTCATTCGCTCCACTCCATGTCCTGCTTATGCCGCTTCACGTCTTGAGCGGATTGTATAGCTGGCTACTGCCAGGATAACGATCACGCCTCGAAGAATATTTTTCATAAACGGGTTGACGCCCATCTGATTGAAAAGGGTATCAATCACGCTAAAGATCAGCACGCCTCCGATTGTGCCCCACACCCCGCCCTTGCCGCCTGCCAGCGCAGTGCCGCCGATGACCGTTGTGGCGACAGATTCCAAGTCATACACGCCGTCCGTCCCGATCCAGGGTGCGCCTGCGCGCAAGCGGCTGACCAAAAACAGCCCGGTAAGAACCGCCGTAAGGCTACTGATGATATGGGCAATAATGAGCACACGGTCGGTGCGCAGCCCGGAGAGGCGGGCAACTTCCACGTTGCCGCCCGTTCCGTATAACTGAAAACCATACTTGGTGCGCGCCAAGATAAACCAGCCTGCAAGCAGGACGATCAATAGCGCCAGTATGGAAACCGGGACAGGTCCTATTTTCCCGTATCCAAAGTATTCAAAACTCCGGGGGACAGAGCCTTTAAAGTTGGCAAAAGAGGCGTTCAATATCCCTCTCAGGATGAGCGTGGTTCCCAAGGTGGCGATAAACGCATTAACCTTAAGTTTGGTGATGATAAATCCATTCACCATGCCGGTTACGACGCCTATGGCAAGTACCACCCCAATAGCAAGGGGCACTTTAGCCGGATCGCCCTGCATGATAAATGAGGTCATTACAGCTGTGACACTGACAACCAACGCTACCGAAAGATCGATGGAAGCGCCGATGATAACAAAGGTTTGACCGACGGCGACAATCCCCAACGCTACGGAGCGGACTAATATATTGGTCAGGATGGTAGGGTTCGTAACCATCTGACCATCGGCAAAAGTGACATCAAGGATGGCCCCGCCAACAAAAACCAGGATCAGAAAAAAGTAAACGGGTGGAATACGACGAATGAATCGCAGAAACCCATTTTGGGAAATTGCTGAAGTTGTCATGAATTATTCCTTTCCTGCCCAGACACTTGTGTTTGCGTCATTGCGATTCTGGTGGCCAGTGGCCACAAGCATGATATTCGTTTCGCTGGATTTTGCAGCCAACTCACCCGCAATTCTTCCATCATGCATCACCAGGACGCGGTCGCTCATTCCAATGATCTCCGGCAGTTCGGAGGAGATCATGAGAACGGCAACCCCTTTTTTGGTGAGGTCGCGGATCATATCGTGAATACTGGCCTTGGCTTCCACATCGATTCCACGCGTAGGCTCGTCAAAAATGAAGATACCCGCATCGGATGCCAGCCACTTGGCAAGGACAACTTTTTGCTGGTTGCCACCGCTCAGAAACTGGATTTCACGATCATAGCTGTCCGTCCGCACATCCACTTGTTTACCCAGTGTGGGGACCAGCTTTCTTGATTTCCGCACCCCATCATTCAACACATATCCAAAAAAAGATTGCAGCGCTCGTATGGTCATGAGCATATTGTCGCGGATGGGTTGCTTGGGGAATATGCCTTCTGATTTGCGGTCTTCGGTAACAAATCCCATTCCAAGACGGATCGCATGGAAAGGAGTATTGACCGACTGTGATTTTCCGCGTATCTCAATTTCACCACTCTTAAATGGGACCACGCCAAACAGCGCCTGCGCCAGTTCTGTGCGCCCGGAGCCTTGCAATCCAGCAACCCCCAACACTTCTCCCCTGCGCAGTTCCAGGCTAATGTCTTTTAAGAAATCGTTGGAGGCATCTTTGACCCTCAGGACAACCTCGCCAAAATCCCCCGGTGAACCCAACGTCGGGAAGTAATGATCCAGCACCCTGCCCACCATCATATACACGACATCAGCAGGTGCAACATCTTTTACATTAACCGTGTTCACAAATTGGCCGTCTTTCAGAACCGTGATTTTTTCGGCAATATCAAACACTTCTGCCAGGCGGTGCGAAATGAAGATGATCGCCATGCCCCTGGCTTTCAAACGCTTCACCAGGTCATCCAGCATTTTCACTTCAATATTCGTGAGCGCCGCAGTGGGTTCATCCATGATCAGCACCTTTGAATCATAGGAGATGGCCTTGGCAATCTCCACAATTTGCTGGGCTGCCACAGAAAGGGAACTGACCTGCGCGGTGGGCGAGATCATTTTTTCAACACCCATCTCCTTTAGCACGGCTTCAGTATTTTTATTTAACTGGGGCATATCGATCACGCCCATGCGAGCCGGCTCACGTCCCAGAAAAATATTCTGGGCAACTGTCCTCTCTGGCAAAAGATTAAATTCCTGGTAGATGATGCTCACGCCCTTTGAGTATGCATCAATGGGATGGGCAAAGCTCACCTTCTCGCCCTGAAGAACAACATCCCCGGAATCAGGAGTATATGCCCCTGACACAATTTTCATCAAGGTGGATTTCCCGGCGCCATTTTCTCCCACCACGGCATGCACTTCACCCGGATAAAATCTTACCGAAACCTTATCCAACGCCAGCACACCCGGAAATCGCTTGGTAATATTTTGGACTTCCAGTAATGGTTCCAACTGAGTGTTTTTTTCTTCGGTGATATTTTTTTGGTTTTCAGTCATAGTTACCTCATACTTTCAAGGTGTCCATCACGCCAATAGGGATTTCAAGAACTTCAATCCTTGCATCGCAATCGCATCCTGGCTGGGTGCAATCTCCCGCCAGATACATACCGCCCGGGCAATCTCTTTCACCTGTGATGTAAATGATTCGATCACAACCGGTCCATCATAGTTCACATCTTTTAAAGCCTGTGCAACTTCCTTCCAGTGCACCTGACCGGTCCCAGGAACTCCCCGGTCATTTTCACAGGCATGAAAGTGAAAAATTTTATCTCCTGCCTGACGAATCGCTTCTGCGCTGCTTTTCTCTTCAAGATGCATGTGGAATGTGTCCAAATGGAATCCAACATTTTTTCGGCCAACATCCTTAATAAACTTATTTCCCTGCGAAACCACGTTGATCATGTCTGTTTCAAAGCGATTCAGGGGTTCAAATGCTAATTTAACGCCCATCGCTGCGCCATAATCTGCCATTTCTCGGATCCCAGAAACAGCCAAATCCCATTCTTTCTCCCTAGACTCACTGTCCTCAAGGTGATCCTTCCCAACCGAAGAATACATAGGGCCACAAACCACTTCTGAACCAATTGCATGAGCAGCATCAATTAACCAACGGATATAGCTCTTCGCATTTTCGCGGATTTTCGAATCCTTGCTGCATATATTTCGGTCTGGTCCAAATGCCCCGCAAACGATTCCTTCTAATTGGTTTTCCTTCAAAATTTCATTCACAATATGCGCATCAATCAAGTCGGGGGTTTCCACTGAGATCTCAAGAATATCAAAACCCATCGCCTTTACACCTGAAGCGATTTCTTTTACCGCCGCTGTAGTGCACGGCGAGATCCATACAAATGTGTTTACTCCAAACTTCATACCTGCCTCCGCCTTCTCAATCCCGCTCGGTATTACTTGATGTAAGGGAGAACATATAATCCATTGCCAGATTGAGTGCGCCAATTACTCCCGCGTCAGGTCCGATCTCCGAAAAAACAATGTGAAGATCACGAGTTGCTAAAGGTGTAGAACGGTTTAAAACGGTTTGGCGAATCGAAGAAAGCAAGAGGTTGCCGAGGTTACTGACCCCTCCACCTATCACGATCATCCCGGGGTTATAAAAATTAACCAAACCAGCAAGCACATCGCCAACAAATTGTCCACTCTCACGAATGACTTCTATCGCGAGCGCATCGCCCTCTTTCGCAGCATCTCCAACATCTTCAGCGCGGAGGACCTTCCCATTCTTTTCATAATGTTTCAATAGAATTGGGCTCTTGCCTGCTTGTGCTGCAATTAATGATCGTTCAGCAATTGCCGGACCTGCAGCAACGGCTTCCAGACAACCCTTATTACCGCAATGGCACAAGGGACCAGATTTATTTACACCTATGTGGCCGATATCACCCGCGCACCCGCTGGATCCGCGGTAAATTTTTTCCTCGCAGATAATTCCGGCGCCAATTCCAGTCCCGATTTTAACAAAAATCAGGTTGTAGACTCCTTTGCCGACACCCTGATTAATTTCTCCCAACGCCATTACGTTTACATCATTATCCACAACTACATTAGCCGATGGGAACCACTGCTGCACAGTCTGAATAATTGGATAACGATCCCATCCGGGCATGATCGGGGGAGATACTAAAGTTCCCGCTGAAAAATCCACTGGCCCAGGAACACCAATCCCGATTCCGTTCAATTTCTCAGGGCTCAAATTATTCTTCTGGAGCATTTTTTCAAGCAGTGAACATGCCTGCCCCAATATTTTTATCGGACCATCCTTGACAGACGCAAGTTCAGAGTGACGCGCAAGCAGCTTGCCGGAAAAATCTGCAATGCCCAGATCAATGCTGGTGGCTCCAATATCGACCCCTGCCACCAACCCCAGTTCCCCATTCAAGCTAAAAGTCTTGGAGCGACGACCGCCGGTATATTCAGTGGCAGTGTTCGCAATTATGATTTTTTTGTTGAGAAGGGAGTCAATACAGCTTGTGATCTTGGTTCTGGAATATTCGGTGTATGTGGCCAAATCCGCTTTTGAAAATTCACCATACTTACGGACCAAATCGATCAGCTCTTTTTCGGAATCAGTAATGAAATTTCGGTTGGGCAAAGACTCAGCCTGGCATAGCCATTCCGGCATATCCAGAGATGGCAATGTCCCTAATTTCTTTTGCATTACTTCGCGCGCAGTTCCCATTACGATTTATGGCTCTCTTTTCGAAGTTTGCAGGATAACTACAACTTTGGCTGTAAATAGACACAAGAACATCAAAACATGAATCAATTATTACTTGATTCAATTTTATGCCACGCTAAAAATTATGACAATAATGGAAACGGTAAATCGCAGAAAGAACTGTTAATTACATCATTACATGTTATTATAACAACATATTCTTTACATGTCAATAGTTTTGTAGAAATTAAGCCTACTTATAACTTATATTGTCATATATTTATCTTTATTGTAAATTTCAACACCCAAAAGAAGATTTTAAAGGGATTTTTCGATACAAAACTCTATAGTTTGACGCATTCAAGGTCAAATACCTTTGAAACCGCTTCGAGCTCGTTCAAGTTGTGTCCGGTGGTAATAATGTAATGGTGGGATACCAGATCATCCACCAAACGTTTCCCATTTGGAACACGGATCACAGCCCCATTTAGACAGTGAGAGTTTGCAAATTGTGCATATTTCGGCAGGTTGCCTTCCACAACTGACCAGCGGTCAAATGGCGGCATAAGTTTGACAAGGGTGATATCTCCTTCCGGAAATCTCGCATCAATTGCGGTCGCGTTATCGTCAACGATTGCCAGCACTTTCTCTTTCAGTTTCCATTCTGTGGAAAAGGATTGCGGTACCACACCGAAATAACCACAGTGCGCCGCGAGGATGTAATTTTCAGGGGCACCCTCCACTTCCGGGAAATTCGGGATATGCTCATGCTTTAATGCCGCATCGCCCATTTGGAATGGGTAGAGGTTGGTCATCATGAAGGGCACTTCGAGAGTCTTCCCAACCAGGACCTTGGTAAGCATTGAGACCAAGCCCGCCTCACAACCCCATACCATGCGCTGGTCTTCATAAAGCAGATTCCAGGTCAGGCAGCTAGCGGTCTCCCAATTGGTTTACCTGGAAGCGATTAAATTCAACATCGATTCTGGTGTTGGGAGTCGCGGTTCTTCCATCGTTCTGGATCCAAGCGGGTCGGCTGTTCATGAAAAACTCGATGAAAGATGGAGAATTACTAAAGAAGATCCTGTGTTTCGCGGAAAAGTATTAGAAACAGTATTGGATAAAAGTGGGACCGTCAAAAATCATCTGGTTCCATGCCGGCCTATACCTGAGATTGATTCCTAGTTCGAAACCACCTGGGCAAGATTTCGCGATGGCGAAATATATAATTAGAATGCAAATAGGTTAATGAACCCTGTCGAATCGCGACAGGGTTTTTTCATAATTTATTACCTGTTGTATTTAAGAAAATAATATGCGATAATATCAAACATCAAGCGATAATGTCGCATATATTAAATAGTCACATTTTTATTTATCCAATAAATGTCCTTTCGAACCTAGCTAATAATAATTTTTTACTCAAGGAAACTTGTGAACAAATTTGTTAGAAAAAGGATTATGAGGAATGATTAATATAAATAACTGTGCGTTGATCGTGATCGATCTCCAAAACGACTTTGTTCGACAAGGTGCACCGATGGAGGTACCAGATGCCAGGACCTCTCTCCCAAAAGTTAAAAAATTGCTTGATGCTGCTCGAAACCACAAGATTCCAATAATATATACAAAATTTCTTTCAGGTCCCAAGAAAACTTTATTATGGAATTGGAGTCCACAAATCGAAGAATTTGGTGCATGTAAAAGAGGATTAAAACGCCATTACTCCGAATTGAATGCAGAAAGACAATGTGCTGATGTGGTTGATGAGATCTATCCAACTGATGATGACTATATTGTTGAAAAATATGGCTATTCCGCTTTTAAGAATACCAACTTACAGGACATTCTACGTAGTGAAGGTATCGACTCAGTAATTGTTGTTGGCACAGTGACACAGATTTGTGTCGCTGATACTGTGCATGATGCATTTGCCTTGGGGTTTAAAGTTCTTGTAGTTTCAGATTGCGCGACTTCTTTTATGGTTGATATGCAAACCGCATTCTTAAAAAACTTTGAGATGAAATTTGCGTGGGTCAAAGATAGTGGTGAAGTTCTAAAAATGATAGAAGGCACCAATTAATTCAAAATGACCGCTTTGCTTCAACGATTTAAAACTTAACAAGCACAATAGTGTATTTGTAATTCTAGCGTTCCTATTATTAATTTCAGCTTTATATAATCCCAAATTTGTTCAACCCAATAACCTTTTTACAATGTTACGGCGAGCGTCTGCCCTGGGGATCCTTACGATTGGGCAACTATTTGTAATTGTTAGTGGTGGCGTAGATCTCTTTGTCGCAGCAACTATGCAGATGAGTATATGTATTCATGTTCGGCTATGACAAATTGGGAATCCCTGTGTTAATAATTGGATTATTGGGGGCGATTGTTTTTGGGATTGCAGTTGGTTTAGTGAATGGGGTAATTATCGCAAAATATCATGGGCGGCCACGCCGGTTATTTCCGAAAGCGCGCATTTCAGATTGATAAGGGCTCTTTTCAGCAGTTTCTGCAGTCGGTTGATTTCGCTGGCGCACTCTTCCATCCGGTCTTGCGATAGCGGGTCAACTTCCTTAATTCCCTTTGGCCGCGGTCCGGAATATACCTAACTAGTAAAGCCCATGCTGCAGCAGGTCCGCAAATTATGCCGCATCCGCAACGGCTGTCTTTCTGCCCGGCAATGCCTGCATGTGGGCAGCGTCGGCAAACATCGCAAGCCATTGACGTCTGACGGCGGTGGCGGCTTCGGGGCCTCTGGTTCCGGAAACAACATTTGTGGCCGTCACTCACGCGCTTCTACAGTAATTATTTTAAGAGCCCTTTGGTGATCAGTAGGGGCTATCACAACATTGTCCTTGGCAAATTTGAAGCGTCTGAGTGCTTTCCAATATACTGAACCACTTATTTAATTCTGCTACCATGAAGAAAGCCTCTTTAGACATAAATATGCCTATTGCTAATTCTTTCCAGCCAAAGCCCCCATAAGCGTTGCTACAATGAAAATGACTCCCATGAATATATACTGGAATGTCACATCAAGCCCAAAAAGCAAAACGACATTCAGCACAAGGGTTGTAACAAGTACGCCGCCAACAACACCCATGATCGAACCTCTTCCGCCTCCCAGGAAGTTACCACCTATTACCGCTGCAACAAGCGCAGTAAACTCATAACCCTCTCCAATCCACATATCTGCATATCCGGTATACCCGGCCAGCAGTAATGCTGAAATAACAGCCATTACACTGCAATAACAATAGCTTATTATGACAGTAGAATTAGCATTAATACCAGAATATATGGCAGCCCTTTTGTTGGTACCAACAGATACCAGTTTTCTACCATAAACAGTTTTATTCAGAATAACAAAACTGACAATGACCACGAGCAAGAAGACTATCACAGCATTAGGAATAGGCCCGGTCAGATCATTCCCCAAGTATCGCATCGCACTCGGAACAGAACCTGCAGATTGAACCCCAACGAGTATCATTCTAGCCCCTGTCAGTAATTCAGCCATAAACAATGTAACCAAAAACGGTTGAACATTGAATTTCGTCACAATCACGCCATTGGCAAGGCCAATGAGTATTGCAAGAACCAGCGAGATTCCAATACCCAGAATCAGTCCCCAAACACCAAACGCGTTTGTAAAATAGACACACACCACAATGGATATCTGCATTGTGGCAACTACCGACAGGTCAACTCCGCCGGCAATAATAACGAACAATTGTCCAGCCGTCAAAACGCCCAGTGCAGATGCCTGCCTGAGCATATTGAATACTGTGGAGCCACTCAAAAACTTAGGGCTGTATATGTATGTAGCCACCAATAAAATCACCATCACAATGTATACACTGTAATGCTTGTTTATTCGAAGTTTATTGCCAATAAGAACCGATTTCATCTTGTTATCGCCTCTTGAGTTTTCGTAGTGTAAAAGCAATTGCTCGCCGGATTTAATCTCTAAGTTTAGGATTAGAAAGCCACTCTATTTTTTTTTCATTCTCAATTCATATGTGATGATGATGGCCAGCAAAAGCATTCCCTCAAAAACCTTTTGATACCACAAATCAACATTCATAAGGCTTAGGATATTTTCAAGGATTGCCAGCAGCAATACGCCCAGCAAAGCACCGCCCACCGTCCCTCTGCCTCCGCCCAGACGAGCACCTCCGATGAGTGCGCAAGCAATGGCCTTAAGTTCCATCCCTGGTCCAAATGCAGGATCTCCCGCGCCTGTCCGGCCCATCAAGAATATCGCGGCCAAGACAGACATCGAGGCGCTGATCATGAATGAGATGAACTGGGTCTTTTGAACGGGTAAACCCGCCCAATATGAGCCTTTCGGATTCTCTCCGACAGCATAGAATCTTCTGCCGAGTGCTGTGTATTTCATTAGTATGCCAAACACAACGACCAGTGCGATGATGATGAAAAGAACATACGGTATACCAAGGACATCTTTATTTGCTATGTCCCTCAGTATTTTGGGTGACGGCCCAATTGGGTTTTTTGTGATGATGAGTGAAACGCCTGTTACAACGATCGACATGCCTAAGGTGACAACAAATGAATCCAGCTTCGCCTTAACCACAAGCACCGAATTAATCAGTCCGACTATAAGCCCAAAGGCAAGCATGATCACAATACCCAGCAACACGCTGTCGGGATTGTTCACCATAAAAGACACACCCAATACGCCGGATGCCGCTACAACCGCACCACTTGAAAGGTCTAGCCCTCCAGCCACAATGATTACCAATTGCCCGAGCGTGAGAATAAGGAAAGGCATCGCCTGCCCCAAAATATTCCTCGCATTCATAAAAGTCCGGAATGAATCGCTTATTGAAACGCTGGCAATCACCAGAAACAAGGTGACAACTGCCAGAATGGCTGTGTCGTTGTTTTTATATAAAGTGCTCAGTTTCCCAAAATATTCCTTGGGATTATGCACAACGGTTATATTTCTTTCCGGGTTCCTTACGCGGGTCTCCTCGCCCATCCCTTCGTAATTCACTTTACTGCCTTCATCATCCTTTTGCACATCAGCGATTGTAGCCAAATGGCCAATTTTCTCTTTGGTAGCTTCTTCTACGGCCAAAACGCCTGTGATTTTACCTTCCGACATCACGAGCATTCTGTCGCTGAGGTATATCAGTTCCTCCCAGTCGGAGGAAACCAAAATGATGGACTTACCTTGATTGGACAACTCTTTAATAATGGAGTATATTTCTTCTCTTGCTCCGATATCTACCCCAACAGTCGGTTCATCGAGCAGCAAAACATCTGCGTCCACAAGCAACGTTTTAGCAATTAACGCCTTTTGCTGATTTCCACCGCTTAAAAGTTTTACTAGGTGTTCAATTCTTGACGTATCTATCTGTACGTCCTTGGCTGCCTTTGCAATGATCTCTTTTTCCTGTTTAACGCTAATGAATCCACCTTTAGCACGCTTTTCCAATGTTGCCGAGGCGATATTAAAACGGACGCTTTCATTCAGGAACAGCCCATCAATTTTTCGGTCTTCAGGAATAAGCATGATACCATTGTCCATGGCATCCTTAGGATTTTTTATGATGACTTCTTTACCATGCTTGTATATATGGCCCGATGTTTTTTTGTCTATCCCAAAAATTGCGCCGAGAAGTTCAGTCCTTCCTGCTCCGACCAAACCGGCAATTCCAAGTATCTCTCCTTTTTTTAACTGAAAACTGACATCTTTAACCAGATTTCCTAGACTGATGTTTTTACACTCCATTATCACATCAGCCGCTGCTTTTTTCGCTTCTGTCCTTAAAAGCTCTACATTGTGCCCGATCATACAGTTGATGATCTTTTCTTTATCAAATTGCCCGTCCAGCTGGTCGGCCAACTTTCCATCCCGCAATATAACGCATCTTTCGCACAGTGCTATCACTTCATCAAGGCGATGGGACACATAAACAACGGTCGTTCCATTCTGACCCAGTTCTCTGATCTTTGTAAAAAGCCATTGAATCTCTTTATCCGATAGTGTGGATGTGGGCTCATCCAGCAGCAGTATTTTTGGCTTTTCGCTTAATGCACGCGCGATTTCAACCAGATGCTGGTTTGCCACACTAAGGGATCTCACTTCCGCATCTGGATCTATGTCCAATCCCAAAGATTCCAGAATTGTTTTTGCCATTTTGCGAGTTGCATTCCAATCAATCATTCTTGTTATTGTTTTGTTTTCTCTGCCGATAAACAAATTCTCAGCAACAGTCATATTTAGAAAGAGATTTAACTCCTGATAAACACTGATAATTCCTTTTTGCTGAGCAATATACGGGGTGATGTTGCCAAGATCTACATTATCCAAATATATGTCGCCTTTGTCACTCCTTTGGACTCCTCCGATGATCTTTAATAGCGTGCTTTTCCCGGCACCATTTGCGCCCAAAAGGCCAAGTATCTCGCCTTCATAAATATCAAAAGATATGTTCTGAAGTGCTTTTACTTCATAGAATGACTTAGAGATATTCTCTAATCTTAAAATGACATCTTTCTGCAACATTAATTTTCCCTGTCATATTGAATTTACTGGGGAGCCGTTATAGACTCCCCAGTATTGAAATACTAACTTTTATTTATAATAATCCTTTAATTTATCCTTTGGAATCTTTGCCAGAGACCAGAAACCATCGGGCATCCCATCAGGTATCCTCTCAAACATTTGTTGAGCGGTGAACAGCTCGACGGGGCTGAAGTAATTATGTTTAACCGGCTTGCCATCAAGTATATCCAACGCGATTTGGCAAGCGTCAAAAGATACTTCCGCACCTGCGCCATAAGTGATGAACTTTGTGAAGTTATACTTCTTTGCGGCCTTCATGAACAGGTTGATATCGTCAACTGACATATACGGCGGTTCTAGACCCTTATCCATATAGGCCTCAAGTATTCCAAGACCCATGTGGCCGCCCTGCACAATAGCCCCAACAATGTCATCATTTGCATTAAGCATTGTTTCCATCATCTGCTTGGCAGTTGCCTGTGAGTAATTGCCATATACCGTGGGAAGAGGTTTGATGTCAGGATATTTCTTTAAGGCTTCTTGAATACCCTTATATGCATCCTCGGTATAACCGCTGCCAGCTTCACCCATCATGATCACGACTTTGCCTTTGCCGCCAATCTGTTTGGCAACCCAATCGGCATAAGCGTATCCAATGCTCTTGTTGTCGGTGTTGACAAATGACACATATTCATCCGTTAGCAGACTAGCCCCAAAGATTACAACCGGGACACCCATGCTCATAGCCTTTTCCACAACGGCAACTCCTGCTGATTCGCTTATAGGCTGATATAACAGAAGATCTATACCCTGTGTAAGAAGGTTTTCGACGTCGTTTATCTGCCTTGCGGCATCACCATCAGCCGCAGCAATAATCACTTTTTTGACTCTGTCCTTATGAGCATCTTCCAGTTGATACTGAATGTGATAAAGCATGGACTTGGAGTAGTCATTAAGCGGTCCTTCATAAGAAACACCTATTGTAACTTGGCCTTCTTTCTTGTACTGTGTGGTATCAACCATACCTTCTTCAAGCGGCGCTCCGGCGGCGGGTGCTTCGGTGGCCGCAGGGGCTTTAGTTGCCACAGCAGCGGGCTGGCACGCTGCCAGCAACAATACAAAAACCACGACTAACAGAAAACTCTTTTTCATTTGTTCTTCTCCTATCATGATATATCTTGATATTGATTTACGTACTGACATTTACACCTCGTCCATTCATTATTTATCTATGTGCCACCTCCTTTATACCTATTCTCGCCTGGCAAAAACTTTGACTACGGATCCAGCGAGTGATAAATTAATCGTTTACCGCTTTTTCATCGTGCTAAGCGCTGCATAAGCCACAACTCCGATAATGATCAAGCCCTGGACTGCGTCCGTATACGGCTTGGGTAAACCGATAAGTACTCAATTTGATCGCTACCAACCGGGAATCAGGCAGCTTGGACACAATGACTATTTCCCATCCTCATCCTCACAAGGTGATGCATTCGAGGCCAAACACCTTGGAGACCATTTCCAACTCGTTCAGATTATGGCCAGTGGTGATAATGTAATGGTGCGAAACCAGGTCAGCCACCAGACGTTTGCCATTTGGAACACGGATAACTGCGCCATTCAGGCAATGGCTGTGCTCGAATTGCGCATACTTGGGCAGCTCCCCTTCCACGATGGACCACCGGTCAAACGGCGGCATCATTTTCACCAGGGTAACCTCTCCCTCCGGGAGACGTGCGTCTATTGCGGTGGCATTGTCATCAACAATCGCCAGCACTTTCTCTTTCAGTTTCCATTCTGTGGAAAAGGATTGCGGTACCACACCGAAATAACCACAGTGCGCCGCGAGGATGTAATTTTCAGGGGCGCCCTCCACTTCCGGGAAATTCGGGATATGTTCGTGCTTCAATGCCGCATTCCCCATCTGGAACGGGTATAGGTTGGTCATCATGAATGGTACGCCGATGGTTTTTCCGATCAAAGCCTCGGTGAGCATGGAAACCAAGTCGCCCTCGCATCCCCAAACCATACGCTGATCTTCATAAAGGAGATTCCAGGCCAGGCATGGGGTGGTGTCAGAGAGCATCGACTCATTCAGGCAGTTCATCCCGGCCGCAATGATATCCGGGTCCTGATCAAGGTCTTTCTTCACAGCCATATAGAGTTTCACGGCGTTCAGGATCGCCCGGTTGGTTATATTCCCGATCGGGGTCCGCGCTTTCTTCTGCTCCCAGATCTTTTGGGCAGATTCATCTGAAATGGCTTTGGCTTCCTCTCCCAACTTCTTAAAACTCTTTTTTACAACACTGAGGCCGTACTTCTTTTCGATGGCATCCACACATTCAGGTTCCCACCAGTAAAACCGTTTGAAGATTTCATACTGCAAGCTCCCAGGGCCGGCTGGATTATCCTGGTATACCAGGAATTTCGATTGCTTCAATTGCCGCCGTAATGCCAGCGCCCGGCAGACCTGTTTGGTCTTTTCAAGGCTGGTGGGTCCAATCACTCTCATTCCCTTGGCGGTCAGGAAGCTGTTGATCTCCCAGTCCCACATCGAGACGGTACCGAATTCAGAGGTGACAACCAGGATCGGCTGCGGGAGCTTTTTGATCTTCTCTACTTCCCGAAAGGCGACTCCCAGCATCTCCGGGAAGATCACCGCATCGCTTTCAGGCAGACTTGTCCCCAACAGTACCGGTTCCAAAATTTCCGCTTCTTCTGCGAGCAGTTCATGCAGTTTTTGCAGTTGGGTTGCGAAATCCGGACTATCGGCTGTCTTAAAGTAAATGGGGACAAGTCTCGCTTTCATGATTTTCTCCTTATAGACCATAAAATGCCTGCTTCAAGCAGGTCAAACGGAGGAGGGGCAGGCTGCTAAAAAATCCCGCCCCTCCTCTTTGAATCGTTTATATATACTCCAAACGGGTGAGATTCTTACTTTTAAGAGTCTGCGATTCAATCCTACATATGGCATTCATGCGGCGATTATCTCGTTTGCAGCCTACATATGGGGGATTAAAATCGCTTAACGGATGTTTGTAAAAGTTAAATTTTCACCCGTTCGCAGTATAACAAGGTGCAAAACCAGGCCTTACTTGATCTCGGAAACGCTTACCTTGCGACCAGTGGTCGAGGATTGGATGGCCGCTTCAAGTACCTGCATTATTCTCATGCCATCGTAGAAGTTCGGCGTAACCTTTGTGCCCTTTTCAATTGCGGTCAGGAAATCCACGACGGCATGGACAAATGGGTGTTCATAGCCGATGATATGACCGGGCGGCCACCATGCCCCAACATACGGATGGGTGGAATTGGTCACCAAGATGGTCCTGAATCCCTGCTCATCCGCCGGGTCAGCCAAGTTCAAGTATTGCAGCTCATTACTGCGTTCAAGATTAAACGTCAGGCTGCCTTTGCTGCCGTAGATTTCAAAGTAGTTGTAATTCTTGCGCCCACTGGCAAACCGGCTTGCTTCAAATGCGCCCAAGGCGCCATTCTCAAATTCAGCTACCATGAATGCCGCGTCGTCAACGGTCACCTTCCCCATTTCCGAAGCCGCCGAACCAGCTTTAAAGGTTCCGGCATCCTTACCGGGCAATGGTCGCTCAGTCACGAAAGTCTTCATCATCGCGGTAACTGCTTCCACCTCGCCAACCAGGAAGCGTGCCAGGTCAACGCTATGGGAATTCAGATCATAATGCGGACCTGCACCGGCGAACTTCTTTTGCAGGTGCCAGGTCAGCGGGAAATTCGGGTCCGTGATCCAATCCTGCAGGTAGGTGCCACGCCAATGGAAGATTTGTCCGATCTTTCCCTCCTCGATCAATTGTTTAGCAAAAGAGATGGCAGCAGTCCGGCGATAGTTATGGTTAAGATAATGCAGGACCCCAGCTTTTTCGGCAGCTTCATACATTTCCTTGGCGGCCGCGTAGGTCAGCCCGATCGGCTTTTCACAAAAGATATGCTTCCCATTTTTGGCAGCAGCAACCGCGATTTCATGATGAAGAAAGGTCGGTGTAACAATATCGATCACATCGATATCCTGTCGCTCGACCACCTTGCGCCAATCTGTCTCACATTCCTGCCAGCCCCAATTATCTGCGAAGTCATGAGCGCAGTTATTATCCGGGTCGCAAGCCACCTTAAGCACCGGCTTCAATCCCAGCTTGAAAAATTTGGGCGCCTGACCCCAAGCATTACTATGGGCTTTGCCCATGAACCCTACCCCGATAATTGCCACATTTACTGTTTTCAAGGCAGCCTCTCCTTTTTTAATAAGTGTAAGTAGACTCCCGAGCGCGGGGGATATTCCGTTCTCAGAGAATGGATGAATTTAATTTAATGCTGCAGCAATTCTCTTTAATTCTTTAATACTTAGCGCTACAGCTTCATCTTCCCGCTCGGTCCAATCCGTGTGCGGGTGATCAATCTCTACAGCGAGGAACCCTTTAAAGTTGGCCTTATAAAGCAATTGGGCCAATGTCTGGTTATCGATCAAACCCTTTCCAACAGGGACCCCGGCAAAGAAATGCCAATCAGTCGGCCGCGCGTTTTTGTCTGGCATCAGGTCTTTGACATGGGTTGCCAGTACATATGGAGCAAGTTTTTCCATCCCTTTTATGGGATCATCGAGCAGACGAAGGAAATTACCTGTATCAAAGTTCAATCCAAAATATTCAGAGTCAACTTCACCCAGCAGTTGAAGGATCTCATCAGATGTAAAATCGATGTGATTCTCTACAGCCAATTTCACACCCGCATCTTTGGCGACTTTCACTGCTTTTTTGAACATTTTTACAAGAGCTTTGATCTGAGGGCCATGCGGTTCGTGTCGGAACATCAAACTGCTCCCCACCACACGCATCACATCCGCACCAATCGCTTTCGCGTTAGGAATACCCGCAACCATCTCTTCATATGCTGTCCAGTTCTTGCCTCGTTCAAGACCATCTGG
>Ga0315273_10002195_pt1 | contig 22850 bp, 13 predicted proteins | sample YL17G02_0_MG_FD_205753 | JGI IMG/M metagenome (GOLD analysis project Ga0315273, IMG submission 205753) | Sediment microbial communities from Yellowstone Lake, YNP, Wyoming, USA - YL17G02_0 | ecosystem: Environmental > Aquatic > Freshwater > Lake > Sediment | place: USA: Wyoming | collected...
TGAAACTGCAAGTGTGCCTCGAACAGCCAGGCGGGGAGACGCCCCATGCTGCTGGTGAACCTGTTCGCCATTCGGTTGCTAAGCTACGCCGCCGGCACATTGCTGTGCGTCTTTCTGCTGGCGATCCTGACGCGGAAACACAAGCATGCCGCCGAAGACTGGCTGCTGACCGGGTTGGTGGCTGCCGGGGCGGTCTGGCACTTTACGAATGGCCTGCAACATTACCTGGTCATCGCCGGCAGAGAGCCGGCGCGGCTGATCTCGACGCTCGAGGCAACCTGCCTGCTAGCCTCCTGTCTGGCGCCGGCCTTGTTTCTGCACTTGAGCCTGCTGTGGACGAATCTGCTCCGAACCGCGATTCGCTGGGGTTGCCTGGCTCTCTATCCGGTGGCGTTGGCCGTGTGGTGGAGCCGGCCCGATGGGGGCCCGTGGCTCGCCGGGCTGGCGATGGCCGCCTCCGCGGTTGCGCTGCTTTACGCCAGACGCGCGGCCGTTCTCCCCTATGACCGGTTCTACGGCTGGCTGGCGCTTGGCCTCTTCGCTCTGACGGCCGCTTTGTTGGACTCGACCCTGTTGGCTGTGGCATCGCTGGCCGCCCCTTTGTGCCTGCTCCGGTTCATCTACCGGTTTAACCTATTCGACTTCCTGATCAGCCGCCGGGTCCTGTTCGTCTTCACCCTGGCGGGCGTTTCCGCCCTCTACCTATTGCTGGTGCGGGCGCTGGCCCGCTGGCTGGAGGCGACCACGGAAGCCTTCGGCCCGCTGGTGGAAGTGACCCTGGTGCTGGGCGCGGTGGTCACCTGGTTGCCGATGTACGCGATCATCACCCGCTTCTTTTCCCGGCAAAGCAAAATCGACGCCGATTTCAGCAAGCGAGTGATTGAAGAGGCGGCGCGAATCCTGGATCTGCGGCCCCGCGCCGAGTACCTGGTCGAACAGGTCGGCAAGACGTTCGGGCTGCGCCGCGCGGCGCTGATTCTCCGCGACGATCCTGCGTGGGTGGCCGAGTACGGTCCGCGGACGGGCACGCTGGCCGTGGAGAAACTCAAGGAACTGGCGGTCTGGCTTGAAACCGGCCCCCACGACCTGGTCCACGTGAAGCGCCTGCGGCGGAACGAGGCCGCGCGCCGGATCCTGGCGGACAGCGGGTTCAACTACCTGTTCCCGCTGCGTTATGAAGACCGTCTGACGGGAATGTTGCTGGCGGATACCGCTCCGCGCGTGTTCCTGGAAGAGAGTGAAACCACGCTGCTGGGGCTGAGCCGGCAGATTTCGCTCTCCATCGAAAGTTGCCGTTTGGCCGAGTCGAAGATCCGGCTGGAGAAAGAACTGCTTCAGCAGGAACATCTGGCGACGCTGGGCAAAGTGGCCGCCACCATCGCGCACGAGGTGAAGAACCCGCTCAGCTCGATCAAGACGCTGGCGCAACTGATGCGGGAAGACCCGGAGGTGGTCGAGCGCTACGACCGGGACCTGGACTACATGATTTCCGAAACCGACCGGCTGAACAGTTGCGTCCAGCAACTGCTCACGTTCGCGCGGCCTTTGCCCGGGCCGGGCGGAGAGGTGGCCCTGTCGGAACTGCTCGAGAGCGCGGCCAGCTTTCTCGCGCGCGAGAGCGCCAGGCAGGGCGTCCGCATCGAATGCCGCATCGCGCCGGACCTGAAGCTGGTGCGCGCGGACCGCCAGACCGTTCAGCAGGTGGTGCTGAACCTGTTGCTGAACGCGATCCAGGCATCCCCGTCAGGCAGCCGGGTGCAACTCGAGGCGGTTCGGGAAGAAGACGGCAGGATCCGGCTTCGGATTTCCGACGACGGCCCCGGGATTCCGGCCGAGATCCGCGAGAAGATCTTCGAACCGTTCTTTACCACCAAGCAGCAGGGGACCGGGCTGGGGCTGGCGATCGTCCGGAAGAACATCCGGCAACTGGGCGGAGAGCTCGAGCTTCAGACACCCCTCGCCGGCGGGCGCGGAACGTGCGTGTCCGTCGCCTTTGCGGAGAACGGAGGAGGGTGAGCCATGCGAGCTGCGCGCCTGGCGTTCTGCGCGGTTTTGCTGTGTGCCACAGGTGTGGCACAGCGCAGTCCGTTGCCGCCGGACCGGCTGGCGAAGGTGCGCGGTGTGCTGGATGCGGTTTACCGGCTCGAGTACGCCAAGGCCGAGACGCGCAGCCGGGAGATGATCGCGCAGTGGCCCGAGGATCCCGCCGGGTATGTCTACCTGGCCCGCGTCTTCTGGCAGAAATTGCTGTTCGAGCAGCGGGCGCTGTCGCTGGAGCGTTTCTCGCAGCCGGACTTTTTTTCCGAGACCCCCCGCTACAAGACCGCCGCCGATCCGGCGGCGGCGCAGCGCTTCCACACGGCGAGCGAAGAGGCCATGCGCAGAGCCCGGGCGTTCGCCGGAAAGCGGCCCAAGGATCCCGCCGCGCTTTACCTAGCCGGAGCGGCCTACCAGAACGAGGCGTCGTTCCAGATCTCGATGAACAACGCCTGGCTCGCCGCCGTCCGGGCGGGTCACCAGAGCTATCAGGCGCACCGTGAGTTACTGGCGCTGGATTCTGGTTACGGAGATGCCCATTTCGTGACCGGCATCTACAACTACACCGTGGGCAGCCTGCCGTGGAAGGTTCGGTGGATTGCGGTGCTGCTGGGCTATCAGGGCTCGAAGGAGCGGGGCCGGGAAGAACTCGAGACGGCCGCTGCCAGGGGCGATATCGTGGCCGACGACGCTCGCACGATTCTCACCTTGTTGTATTCCCGCGAGAAGCGTTACGATCTGGCGATCGGCAAGTTGGACGAGTTGTGCAAGAGATACCCGGAGAACTATCTGACGCGTCTGGACCTGGCGGGACTGCTGGTGCGCCACGGCGAGCCTGCCGCGGCCGTCGAAGTTTACCGGCAGGTGCTGGCGACGCCCGGCCCGGTCGAGAAAGCAATCGTCTATAACAATCTGGCAATCACGTACCGGATCATGAAGGACTACGCCCAGGCGGAGAAATGGTTCCGGCTGGCGCTGAGCGGAAATCCCTCGCCGTCGCGATCGAGGGCCACGGTTCTGCTGGAGCTCGGCAAGACGCTCGACCTGGCCGGGCGGCGCGCGGAGGCCGTTCAGCAGTACCGCCTGGTGCGGCAAGCCGCCGATTACGACAACTCGCACCGCGAGGCGAGCCAGTATCTGAACCACCCGTACCGCGAGAAATAATTCTGGAGGCTATTCGCATGATTGTGATCTTCGTCCATGGCTGGAGCGTCAGGCACACCGAAACATACGGCGATCTGCCGCGCTGGCTCAATAACGCGCCGATCCAGGTCGGCAACGTTTACCTGGGCAAGTACATCAGCTTCAGCGACGCCGTCACGGTGGACGATATCGCGCGGGCGTTCGACCAGGCGATAGGCGACGAGATCGGCGCGAAGCTGGCTCAGGGAGAACGGTTCGCCTGCATCACTCACTCGACCGGCGGACCGGTGGTGCGGAAGTGGATCGACCTGTATTACCGGGACCGGCTCGGGCAGTGCCCGCTGAGTCACCTCATCATGCTCGCGCCGGCCAACCACGGATCGGCGCTGGCGCAACTGGGCAAGTCGCGGCTGTCGCGGATCAAGTTCCTGCTCGAAGGCGCCGAGCCGGGCCAGAGCGTGCTGGACTGGCTCGAGCTTGGCAGCGACCAGCAGTGGGAGCTGAACACAGCCTGGCTCGGCTACCGGTGCGTCGACAGCGGGCTGTTCCCGTTTGTCCTGACCGGACAGCGCATCGACAGGAAGATGTACGACAATCTGAACCCATACACCGGCGAAGCGGGGTCGGACGGCGTGGTGCGCGCGGCCGCGGCGAACATGAACTACCAGTTGATCCGGCTGCGGCAGGCCGGCGACGGGGCCGGGCACGAAGACCCGGCGCCGAGCGAGCCCTCGGCGTTCGGGATTCTGCCCGGATTCTCGCATTCCGGAAAGAAGATGGGCATCATCCGCGGCGTGACGATGGACAATGCGGCCGGGCACCAGGCGGCCCAGTGGGTGCTGCGCTGCCTGAACGTCGCCACGGCCGGCGAGTACCGGGCGGTGGCGGACGAACTGGCCCGCGTCACCTCTCAAACTCAACGGGACGAGCGGGAAGAGCAGGTCAAGACCCTGCTCGGCAAGCGGACATTTGTGACCAGCCGGTTCTCGATGGTGGTCTTCCGGGTGGTGGACGACCGGGGAACCCAGGTCGCCGACTACGACCTGTACCTCACCGCCGGGCCCAAGTACGATCCCAACGCCCTTCCGCCGGGCTTTTTCAAGGACCGCCAGCGAAACCTTCGCGACCCCGGCAAGCTGACTTACTTTCTGGATTACGACGTGATGGAGGCCGGCTTCGCCAACCCGAAAATGGAGGGCCGCCTGGGCTTTCGCCTGGTGGCGCGGCCCGGCGCCGGGCTGGCCTACTACCGGACACTGGATTTCCGGAGCGACCTGCTGTCGATGAACCACGTCCTGGCGGCGAACCAGACCACCATGGTGGAACTGGTTCTGGAGCGGAAAGTGGACGCGCGCGTGTTTCGCATTTCGAACGACCTTGCGCCCAGCCCGATCCACGACCAGCCGCTGGGCGCTCCAGTCGCCTGAGTAAGTATCCCCCGGCAGAGCCGGGGGCTTTAGGTTGTGAGCCGCTCAAAGCGGCTATGTGGGGTCGCTAACGCGGCCCCAATTCATGTTGGCCACCTCGACGGTGGCCGGTCAATACTCCAGCCTCGACTGGTCCAACCGTTGGCCTTCCTGCTCCTGGTTCCGGATGCAGGCGCGGATCACCGCCTCGTCCCGCCCCACCGTGGACACGAAGTATCCAGTGCCGGCCCGCGGAATTCCCCCTCTGCTCACCGTGCACCCGGGCCACAGGAATCGCGCTCTTGCCCTTGACATAGCCGATCACCTGCGACACCGCGAACTTGGGCGGTATCGCGATCATCATGTGCGCGTGACCGCTCCTCAAGTGCCCCTCCTCGATCCGGCTCTCCTTCTACTCGGCCGGCCGGTGAAATACCTCTCCAAGATGGACTTCCGCAAATGTCAAACTTCTACTGCCACCCCGGCAGAGCCGGGGGATCTCCCATACTGGTTTAGCCGCGGATGAACGCGGATGGGAATGAGACGGAAAACGGCGTGCGCGGGTCTCGACAATCCTCGGAGTCGAAGCCGAGGAAAATGCGAGATAATGAAGAGTCTTCACTTCCTCTTGTGCGATGTCTCTGTTGTTTAATAAGTTAGCTCGCGTTGGAGGGGCTGGGCGCCCGCGGGGCGTGGCGTCGGAGTGAACCGCCGGCAATCACAAAGTGGCTCTGCGCAGGAATTTGCGGGGAGGGTTGATATTGGCTCTCTGGAGGGGGGTGCTCGTTCCTGTAAACTCTGTTGTTTCGACTTCAGAGGAGGACGAGTATGCGGGAGCGAGACTTCACCCGATTGTTGGGATGGCCCGGCTATCGGGTGTATCGGTATGATCCGGACGAGGCGGCCAGGGGACTGAAGCTGTGGGTGCGCAGGAAGCCGGTGCACCGGGGGTTTGTGTGTTCGGGTTGCGGGCGGAGAGTACACGAGGTTACGGCAGTGTGGGAACGGACGTTGCGGGATCTGCCGGGCTTTGAGTTCAGGACCACGATGGTGGCGGAGGTGCACCGGATTCGGCGCCCAGGTTGTGGAGAGAAGGCGGAACGAATCGAGCAGACCCCGAGCAAGGCGCGGTTCACCAAACCAGGTGGCCGCGCGTTTTGGCCTGCCCGGGAGCACCGTGCGGGCGATCGATCCGCGCTACCTGGAACGTTGGGCGGCGAAGCGGCGCAAGCGCATCGAGCCGGCCTGCGTGGACATGTGGGAACCCTTCCAGTCGAGCATCCAAGAGTGGGCGCCGCAATGCAAGATCGTGAACGACAAGTTCCACATCATGCAGCACGCCAACAACGCGGTGGATGAGGTGCGGCGGGCCGAGTTCTTCCGTCAAGGAAAGAAGATGCGCGGCCCGATCAAGGGGAAGCGCTGGCTGTTGCGGAGTCGCTGGGTCAACCTGAGCACGCGGAAGCGGGGAGAACGGAACGCGCTGTTCCGGCTGAACCGGCGCGTGATGAAAGCCTATCTGCTGAAAGAAAGCCTGGATCGGCTGTGGAAGTATCGCTACGAAGGCGCCATGTTGAACTACTTGCAACTCCTCATCCTCAAGCAAGCGTCCAAGAGGGCCTAGAATGCTGCTCCCCGCAAATTCCCGCGCAGAGCCGAAAGATAACGCCGAGGGCTTCGGATGAAGTTCCGGCTACGGACAGGGGACTGCCCGATTGAGTCACTCCGCGAAGTTGCCACTTTTCTTCCTGAAGCACGCCGGCCTTTCTTTTCGGCGCTTCTGTACCTCTTCATGCTCGATTCAATGATTCCCCGGTACAAGACCGGTTTCGACCCGGCCTGAAAACGAGCGTCCCCCCGGCGCCGCGTCTTTGACCCGGTAGCCGTAAGCCGGCATCTCCGTTCCGTCCTCGAGCTTGAAGGAAAACTCTCCGTAGTTGACGGTCACCTCCACGCCGGATGAGAACACCGTGCGTTGCACGAGAAGGTCGGGAGTGAGGATTTGGTGATTCAGCAGTTCCTCATGTGCCAGGCGGCGCTGATGCGGCGCCAGTAAGTCATTGATGGCTTTGAAGGTCTTTCGCCAGGCGTAGTACCCGCTGTTTGAGACGGTCCAACTGGACTGGTCGCCGTACAGCAGCCCGCGCAGGAACTTGGCCGGCCAGGTGCCGCGCACATACCCGTAGTTATCCATGCCGTAGTTATAGGGAGCGCCGTGCTGCCGGTAGAGCATCGCGCACTCGTGGTACACCAGGCTGTACAGCGGCACATCGATGCCCAGCCGAATCGGGTGCTCATCGTAGTAGGCCGCCGTGGGCAGGCTCCAATCCTGGGGCGGCCCCTCCACTCCCAGCACGAGTTTGGCCTGGGTGGCAAGTCCCATGAGGTTTATCCTCTGCTGGCGGGTTCCGGCGCGGGTGAGCGGATGGCGGGGATCGTAGCACTCCACCAGGGGCAGGCCGCCGATGGTGTCCAGATAAATGGAATTCGGCTTCAGGGCGCGCTGATAGAAATCCAGATTGCGCTGGAATAACTTGACGCCTTCCAGCACGCAGATCTCCTGCGAGTGCCCCGCTTCGGACGTGAAGCCCGGAATCAGCGCCCCCTCGGCATCGCGGAGAATGTACTTCTCGTCGTAGCTGGGCGAGTTCAGGTCGAAGTTGCGGTAGTTGTCCCAGAGCCCGCCGAGATAGCCGGCCTGCCGGGCGGTTTGAATGGCCCGCGCGAGTCCGGCGGCGCCGCCGGCTTCCGCGTTCGGCTCGGCAGTGTCGATGGGCCGGTCGTTGTCGTAGCCCTTCCGGCCCCAGCCGGTGATGCGGATTACGGCGCGGCCGGCGCCCAGGTTGTCCTTCAGGTCCCTGACGATTCCCTCGACCTGCTCGAAGCTGGTCTGAAGCTGGTGATAGCCGTCGAAAGCGGGATTGGAGAGCGCCAGGTATTGGGGAGCCAGTGCCCGGTTGGCCATGACCTGGATCTCGAAATTCGCCGCGCCGACGAGCTTTTCCACTTCCGGAATGGCGGCGATCTTCTGTTTCAGAGTGACAAACTTGCCAGTCTTCTGAGCGTATTTCCGGTAGGTCTTGCACATCTCGACGTAGCCGCCGCCGGGCTGGAAGATGTAGCGCGCCACGCGCGGATAGCCCAATTCCCCTTTGACCGAATGCCAGTAGGGCCAAATGGCCGAAAGACGGGGCGCGAATAGCGCGGTGGTCGGTGTGGGAATCGCGGAAGCCGGCGCCGCGGGCTGCTCGGGCGCGCGCACGTCGTTGGCGATGACTTCGTAGGCCACATCGTCGGCCGTTTCGACGATGCAGAGAAACGAACTGCGGCCCTTGCGGGCGCCGAACCAGGGCATCGAGCTTTGCTCGTACACCGCCGCATGGCCGGCAATCCGCTCCCACACCCAGTTGAGGTAACGGAAATAGCCCGCCTTGTCGAAACGCGAGGGAACCATGAATCCCTGTTCCTCGGGAAAGACGATGTATCCGTCGTCGTCCACCGTGCGCACCGGGAACAGACGCATCGGCCACTCGACGGTCTGAACCCGCCAATAAGGAGAAGTGTTGCGGAGTTCGTCGATGCGGCAGACGATCTCCGGGCGATCCTTGGCCAGGCCGATCCGCAGCACCAGCGAGAGGTGGTCTTCCACGCCACGGTCTTTGCGCACCGGACCCAGGCGCGAGCGGAACTTGGACAACGAGAGCCGGAGCCCGAATTCGTCACCGCCCGGGAGTGCCTCGATGTTCTTCTGGGCCGCCGATCCAAGACTGACCGCCAGCGACTCGCCGTTCCGGCTCCGCAGGTGAATCCGCCCGGCGCTGCTTTCCCAAGGATCGGATCCCCAGGTTTCCTGCGCGCCCAGGTCTTCCACGGACAACGTGAGATTGTCGGAGCGAACCAGCACCCGAAGATGCCGGTTCGCCAGTACCCAGTCATCCGCTTGAGACCGGGCGGCGCGCGTGATGCCCGCCTCGGCGGCCCAGCCGGGGACCGGGATTGAGAGTATCCAAACGACAAGAGTCAGGTAGATGCCGCGCATGTCGATCGTTATGCCTCCGTAACCCGATTGGTCGTGAAATCCCAGCGCATGCGGCGTCCGGCGCGGAAGGCGACGTTGCCCAGATGGGCCGCCCCGGCGGCGCAGTGGCCGAACACGGCGTCCTCCCTGCTGGGGCTGCCGTCGCGCAGGGAACGAATGAAGTATGCGTTGTGTTCGGGGCCACGCTCGACCGGGATAGTCTGCATCGGCTTGGTCTTGGGGCGGTCCGGCTTGCGACTGCCCAGGCCGATCGAGACGAGATACTTCTCACGAGTCTCTTTCGGCCAACCATCCATTCCAGAAGTGTTGTACTCGGGCTCCGGCGCCTCCGGGTAGAAGACCAGCGTGTCGTCCGCCGTCTTGGTGGGCATGACCAGCGTGCCCTGGGAGCCCATGATCACGGTCCCGTTGCAGACGTCGTTGGCATTGCCCAGATTCGCGCACACGTCCACCAGGAACCCGTCGTACTCGTACAGGCCGCTCATCACGTCGGGCACCGCGCGGCCGTCGTTCCAGCGCAGAGTGGCGCCCTGGGCGACCGCCGATTTCGGCGCGCCGCAATCCAGTACCGTGTGCAGCCGGGTGAACATATGCACCCACAGGTCGCTGCACACGCCGCCGGAATATTCCCACCAGCAGCGCCAGCGGAAGAAGTGCTTGGCGTCGAACGGCCGCTTGGGCGCCCGCCCCAGAAACCGATCCCAGTCGATGGTCTTCGGCGAGGCATCCGGCGCAATGGCATAGACCCAGGCGCCGCCCGGCGTGTTGCGCTGGTTCGACATGCGCACCATGTTGATCTTGCCCAGGGCGCCCGACTTGACGATCTCGCGCGCCTTCTGGCCGATGGGCGTGGTCGCGTGCTGGCTGCCGACCATCAGGAGTTTGCCCGATTTCTTCACCGCCTCGATGATGCGCGGGCCTTCCTCGATGGCGTAGGTCATGGGCTTCTCGATGAAAACGTGCTTGCCCGCGGCGAGCGCGTCCAGCACCATCTGCAAGTGCCAATGGTCGGGTGTGGCGATCACCACCGCATCGACGTCCTTGCGGTCGAGCACGGCGCGGTAGTCCCGGGTGGTCGCAATGACGCCGTCGGTGACTTCCTTGGCCCAGGTAAGGTGCCCGTCATAAACATCGGCCACCATCACCGGCCGGACCCCGGCCAGAGGCTTCAGGGTTCGCAGGTGGTAGGAACCGCGGATGCCCATCCCGATGAAGCCGAGCCCGATCCCATCGTTCGGACCGGCGGCCCGCATCGCCGGCGGATCGCCGGCGAGTTTGTAGACGACCGCCGCCGTCGCGGACGAGCGCACGAAATTTCTGCGTGTGTAGTGCATGTTTAGCTCCTAACGATTTGAGACAAGAACCGGATGGCCTGCCGGGCGGCGGAGTCGGGGTCCGGCCGCGTGTACGTAACCGATGTGCCCCCGCGCCGCCTCAAAAGACCGGCGGAACCAGGCGTCCTCGACATTGATTCGTCCCGCCACAGCGCCCTCAAGAGACCGGCCTCTGAACCAGATCCCTCTGAATGCCCAGCGCGATCGGAAGGTGTTCGCGCATCGCCCGCCGGGCGCCCCGGGCATCCCGCGAGGCGACGCGTTCCAGGATGCGGATGTGGGTCCCCAAGCGCGACACGAAGGAAATTCGGGAAGTTCAACGCGCGAGAGACGCCGGCAAACTATTGATTCTACATATAGTTCGGTAAACGTTGGGCACGGCGCTGCGGCGCGCGTGCCCAACGCGGCTCTCCGTTTTGAAAACGTCATGCTCAGGTCCCCGAGAAGAACCGTGCCCAGGAAGGGAAGCGGCGGAATCCGCTGGACCGGAGCGTCCTACCGCGTTGCACCGCTTCTCACTTGATACGACGAGGCCACCGCACCGTTCTTCCTGCTTACGATTCTCTCCTCCGGCAGGACCGAAAGCACGTATTCAATGATCGCCTCATTCGGCGCCACATTGACGCGAACGTATCCTGAACCGCCCAGCACTTCGCCATGCACATACCCATATTCCCGCGCGTTGCGCGGATTGCTTGTCCTCGTATGGCCCGGCTGCGGCACCAGTTGATAAATGACGCCGTCCAGTTCTTCCTTGGCGAACATGTGGTCGTGACCGTGGAAGACAACGGCGACCTTGTGCTTCACCAGAAGCTGGTGAATCGGCATCTCCCAGCCGGGACGGTGGCTCTTGAATCCATCGCTGCCGTCCAGGTTGCGGCCACCCCACTCGTTGTACTTCGCGGCCTCCACGCCGCCTCGGATGGGTTGCTCCTTGCCGCCGACGGGATGGTGGATGAAGACGAACTTGAGCGGCGATTTGCTGCCGGCGAGCGTCTGTGCCAGCCAGCGGTACTGCGCGCTGCCGAGCGTCCAGTTCCAGTTGTCGTCGCGGACGCGACCCGTCGTGGGCCAGTACGGATCGAGGACGATGAACAGAGCATTGCCCCAATCCCAGGCGTAGTAGTTCTCGAGCGGCTCGCGATTGCCGGTGTAGAAAGCATCCGGGCGGGGACTGGGAAAATAGCGGCGCCGCAGGCCGATCGACCACTCGGCCATCTCGGCGCGCGAACCGCCTTCGCCATCGTGATTGCCGAGGACAAGGAAGAGCGGAGCGGAGTGGCAGACAAGTCCGAAATAGTAGCGTTGCGCGAGGTATTGCGGGAACGCCTGCCTGAAGTCGTTGCGCCGCTTGTCGGTCATGAAGGTGTCACCGAGATCAATCAAGAAGTCGGGCTTGCCGGCGAGGATGTTCGCCAAGGTGATCCGGTAGGCATCGGGGCTGGCGTTCTCGTCGAGGTGTGAATCGGCTTGCACGGCGAAGGTGAAGGGAGCGCCTGGGACGCGCTGCGTGTGAAAGGTCCACTCCGCCGAGGCGGCGAAATCGGAAGCACCAGCGGCACGATGGCGCAGACGGTAGAAGTAGCGCGTATCCGGCTGGAGCGGTTCAAGTAGGACCTCTCGATGCACCCCCTTCTGGAGCGAGAAGGTCGCAGTCTTGCTCGGATACGTGCCTCGACTGACGCCGAACTCAACGTAACCGTCCGTGTTGCTGTAGGCGAGGATGCTGGCAGTGACAGACCGGTTGGTGGGCCGGGTGAGGATGACGTCGAACGGGTGGTCCGGCACGCTGGTATGGAAGACTTCGCTCTGCGGCCCACGCTTCGCCGCACGCCCTCGCTGCTGGGCTGATAGCACGACGCAAAAGGCCGCGGCAAACGCCACACCCGCTACGAACCGCCAGGATCTAAAGCTCATTCTTGCCCTCCGGTTTCGGACGTGTCGCCCGGCGTGGCCGGACACTCGATGGCATGTCGGTGATCATCGCTTGTGGCGTCAGATTCCTGCCTTTCAGGGCCGGGTGATCGGCAGTATACCGAAGCGCCCGGAAGACGGAGTTGGCCATCGGCAGACTGTCCGGCATCACTTTCAAGGCTCCCTCCCTTGTCACGGGATTGACGTACTCCCAGGCGAGCTCACCCTGCGCGGTTACCTCGAAGAGGTGTCCTTCGGTGTCCGAACAGATCAGCGTATTGCCGTTGGCCAGGCGCTGCGCGCCCGACCCGATATGGCTGAAGAAGCCCATGTTGCTCTTGGAGCGGTAGCTCCAGACGACCTGCCTGGAAATCAACCGCGGCGTCTTGTGCGTATCGCGATGATAGCGCTCTTCCCGATACCCTGCATCGGGCGAGTTGACGTACTTGCCGGTGTCGCGGCCTGCGGCGTCAAGGAAGGGATTGATTTCGAGGATGGAGGATTGCGGGGTCCGTTCGAACAGGTACTGGCCGTTGTTGAAGACCATCAGGCGACCGGCACCCGGGAGGCCGGGTGCGATCCAGTGCGCGTGGTGCGAGCCGCCCATCTGCTTGTGGCCGGACGTGGCCGCGTCCCAGTTCTCCAGCACGCGCGGCGGGTCGCCCTGCTGGTAGCGGGCGGGGTCGCCGAAGCGGTAGAGGAAATCGCCGGCCGGGCCGCGGGCCTTGGCGATGCTGGCTGCCGGGTCGCCCGCAATGAAGGTATTGCCGTGATCAATGACGTAGAGTTCACCCTGGACGGAGTTGATTACGATCTGATCGAGATCGGCGTTGTAGTCGAGCGAATTGCAATGCAGCCAGTCGCGGCGCAGGGGCCGGCCGGGCAGGTTGAGATTGAGGCGGCCGGGATAGTCTGAGATCTTCTTGCCGGCGCCGACGTAATTGGGCTTAACTGGATCAATGTCCTGGACCACATGGTCGAAAAACCACCATTCCCAGACGACGTTGCCCTGCATGTCGACCTCGACGACGGCGTCCATCTGCGCGCCGTCCTCGACGCGCCGCGCTCCGGCGGCAAGCGCCTGTTCTCGGGAGATCGATCGGTTGGCGATGTACAGCGTGGTGGGCGCGTTGAGCTTGCGGTTGAAGATGCGCACCCAATCGTGGTGCGGCGCGTAGCCTTCGCGCGTCTCGACGTATTCCCAAGCGACCTTGCCGTCCCAGTCGAGATCCTGGAACCCTTGGAAGCCGCTGGGGTCGTCGCGCGAGGCGTCGAGCAGATGGCCGTTTTCGAGCAGGCGCGGGTTGGCGCCGATGCGCCAGGTGTGGGCCACTTTGCCCTGCATGTCGATGAGGTAGGTCGTGCCGGCGGCGGCGAAGAGCGTGTATCCGTTATGGGCCTTCGCCTTGTCCCAGTAGAGGAGTTCGGTCGGGCCCTGCAATCGCTCAGCGGCGAACGTGGGGCTCAGTGCGATCAGCACGTACGGTATCGGCCAGCGGTTCATCGTGTTGCTCCCATGCTTACCGGCAGACCATCGTGGGGCGATAGACCTGGTGGATTGTGCTTCCGCTGCTGCCGCCGAGCGAGATCCCGCCGCCCGGTAGATAGATCAGGCCGTTCGCAAAGACGGCTCCGGTCACACCGTGCACCGGGACCGGCATCGGACCGAGCCGCGTCCACGTATCCGTGACGGGGTTATAGACGTCGTGATCGGGGAAGACGCCGCTGGGGGCCTCGTCGTTGCCCTCGCCGCCGAAAACGTGCAGGCACCCGTCCGCCGCGACGGCGTTGACGCCTCCACGCGGGCGCGGCATCCCGGCGCGCGTGGTCCAGGATCCGGCGGCGGGGTCGAACACCTCCAGACGGTCCGTTCTCTCGCTTTCGAAGCCGGCCTCAAAGCGGCCGCCCACCACGAAAATCTTCCCGCCGATGGCTGCGGCCCCGATGTGGTTCCGTTGGGTGGGCAGGGGCGGCAGAACCCGCCACGTGTTCGCGGCCGGATCGTAGACCGCGAAGTCGTTGCCGCGCGGCGGCCGGCCTCCGGCGACGTAGATCCTGCCTCCGGCCACCGCAGCCGCGCCTCCGCCAGGCTCCGTCGGCATGGGGGCGCGCACGGTCCACGTCTCCGCCGCCGGATCGAACTCGTAGACGGTATCGACGAAGGGGCCGGACCCGCCGGCTCCGGGCTGTCCGCCGATCACATAGATCTTCCCGCTCACCGAAACCGACATGGTGTGGTTGAGCGCGACGGGCATCGGCTTGGTCAGCCGCCAGCGGCTGGCGATGGGGTCGAACTCCTCCACGGTGGCGACGCTGACGCGGCTAGAGGGATACCCGCCGATCACATAGAGCTTGCCGTTCGCCTCGGCGATGGACATCTCGGAGTTCGCCTCCAGCAGGTCCGCGCGGCGTCCCCAGGCGCCGGCCGCGGGAGCCGAGAGGATGGACGCCGTCACTGCGTTGGAGCGCACGCCGTCCACCGCGATCGGGATCTCGATTTCGTCGCGCGCTGCGAGCGCAGCCGGCAACGGTCCGATGTTGACCTGGTCGAGCCCAGCGAACGTGCCCTGCGGGAGCGCGCCGAGCACTGGGACGGATTCTCCGCCCGCCGTCGCCACGACGGCACCGGTGAAGTTGCGGATGCCGGAGCCGTACAGCGAGAGGTAGACCTGGCCGGAGGCGGGCGCGAGGTCGAGCGGCGATCCGAGGAAGGTCCTGCTGTCGGGGTCGAAGAGTGCGAGAGGGATCGAGGTGCGGGCGCCGTCCGCGGCCACTCGCAGCGCCAACGCGGCCGCGACGCCGCGTCCCGTGTTGCTGGCGCTGAACAGGGCCGGCGCGACGGCGCTCACCTGCACCGAGCCGCTTGCGGGCGCGCCGTTGGAACCGCGCACCGTGACGGTGGCCGGGCCGGCCGCGGTTTCCTGCGGGACCAGGAAGTTCACCTGCCCCGCCGAAGCGGCGAAGATCTGCGCGGTGCGCGCCGCTCCGGCGCTGTCGGCGACCGTCACGACGGTGTTCGCGGTCGCCAGGTTCGCCCCAAACGCGCTCGCGATCGAGCCCGGCGCCACCGGCGAATTGCGTGCATAGCTGGCCGCCGGCACGATGGCCAGGGGCGCGTCTTGTGCGAGCGCCGCTTGCGTCAAGATCGCCGCGGCGACGATAACTCTTTGGATCATTTCTTTCGCCGGTCCTCCTTCTTTCCCCGATCGTCCTTCTTGCCGCCCTTGCGGCCTTCGTCGGGCCTTGCGTCGAGGCGGTCGAGCCCGGTCTTCCCGCGCTGGGCGGCGGGCAGTTCGAGCACTGCGCCGGGCGTGACGTTCCGGCCGCGGAACGCGGGGTACTCAGGTTCATAGCGGTGGATTTTGAAGACGGCATTCCAGTTGTGGCTGCGATGATCCTTGCCGGGCAACTCGCCTTGCGCGAGGATGCCGCCGCGCACTTCGGGATTGACGTATTCCCAGACCTTTTCGCCCGACTGCGTCACCTCGAAGAAGACCCCGCGCACGCCGGCGCAGATCAGGGTGTTGCCGTTGGGCAGGCGATGCGCGCCCGAGATTTCCGCCGAGTAGAACTGCTCCCGCGGATTGGCCTCGTAGGTCCAGACCGGCTTGTCCGGGCCATGGGGCTTGCCGGCTTCGAGGCGGTAACTGCCGTTCGGGTTGAGCGGGAGCACGATTTCGTCGATGGTGGACCAGCCGCGATCGAGGCCGTTGTTGAAGATCAGCATATGGCCGGCACCCGGGTAACCGGCGGGGATCCACTGCGCGTCGTGCTGCTGGAAAAGCTGGCGGTCGGGGCTCGTGCCGCGCTTGTAGGAGGCCGGGTTGCCCCAGCGGTAGAGCAGGTCGCCGCCTTTGCCGCGCTTGCCGCCCGTGTGGCCGGCGGCTTCTCTCGTGGTGGTGCCGTGGTCGATCACCCAGACTTCGTTGAAGCCGCGGACGCTGAGCACGATCTGATCCAGCTTCTCGCTGTAAGCGACGGAGTTCATGTGGTTCCAGAAAGAGGGCAGCCCGCGTCCGGAGCCGTGCGCGTCGATCAGTTCCGGATGCGCCGCCACGTCGCCGTAGTTGGCGCGCTTAGAGTCGAAGTTCTGAACGAGGTGGTCCCACACGTGCCATTCCCAGACGATCTTGCCGGACTTGGGGCCGGTGCGCTGGATTTCGATCACAGCGTCGGGACTGAGTTGCCCGTCGCGCAGCATCTCCGGGTTGAAGCCGGCGCGTACACACTCCTCTTCAAACTTGCGCTCAACCATGAGGGCGAGGACGTTGCCGTTGGGTAGCGGCTTAATGTCGTGATGCATCTGGAAGTCGCGCGTAGCGTGGCGGAACTCCCAGACCAGGTTGCCGTTCCAGTCGAACTCTTCGATGATGCCGCCTTCGCCGCCGCCGATGCCGCCCTCGACGCGCAGCATGCCGGCACGCAAGAGGTTTCCGTTCGGCAGCAGGTAGACGGACTGGCCGGGTTCGTACTCGCTCTTCCAGGAATGGACAATGCGGCCGTCGTTCGTTATCACGTAGGTCGTGGTGCCGTGCTTGGGGGCGAAGAGGGTGTAGCCAGACGCGGCCTTGGGTGTGTTGAGGAACAGGCCCACTGTCCGCTGCTTCGCCGCGGCGGCAACGCTCCGCCCGGATGCAAACAGCACACGGAAGCCGATCGCGTAATAAGGATGGTCCGGGTCTTGCGGTCCGCGGTAATAGGACGGGTTGCGGTTGGAAACGCGTGAGTGGCCGTACTCGCCGTTGTACCAGCTTCCGCCGCGCAGGCCGCGATAGGGTTTGCCGTCGGGCATGGGACTGCCACGCTCCGGCCCCGGCGGATTCCCAACGGGACTGAGGCGATAGTAGTCGCGCCCATACCAGTCGTTCACCCATTCCCAGACGTTGCCGGCGGTGTCGAAGAGGCCATAACCATTGGCGCCGTTGGCGGTCTGGTAGGTTTCCTGGCCACCCGGCCAATGGTAGTCGCTGCTGCGCTTCAACTGGCCGTCATAGAAGCCGACCGGCGTGGTTTGCGGCAGCGGACCGGTCTCGTACGGGTCGCCCGACTTGGGCCAGTTGGCCTTAGCGGAATCCGGATCATCGCCCCAGGGGAAGACACGATACGGACTCGCCTGGCCGCCGCGCGCTGCATATTCCCACTCGGCTTCGGTCGGAAGACGGAAGCCTCTTCGCGAAAAGTCGCACACCCATGTCGAGGTGTTGTAGGAGGGCTGGAGGCCTTGCTGCTCGCTCAACCAGTTGGTGTAGGCGGCGGCGCCGTGCCAGCGGACGCACACCGTCGGGTGGTCTCCCTTACCGTCGAGGACGGAGAACTTAGCGCCATCCCAGCCGATGCGGCTGTACGGCGAGGCAGTGCGGGTCTCGCAGTAGATCTCGCCGCCCGCGCCGTAGACGATGCCGCCATCGACGCGAATCCGACCTTTGGTCAGCGCGGCGTTGAGGTAGTCGCGGTACTGCCTGTTGGTCACCTCGTCGATACCGATCTGGAATCCGTCCAGCCGGACTTTATGTACGGGGATCTCGTCGTTGCCGTGGTCGGTCCCGCCGAGTCCCTGATGGTCCCCCATCTCGAATGTGCCGGCGGGGATGGAGGCGAATCCCGAAAGGGGCGCCTGGTCGATTGCCTTCGACGACGACCACACCGACAGGGTCAGGGCGCCGAGCGCGATCAGTCCCGCCACAGCGATTGCCAGCTTCTTCATCGAGTGATTCCATTTCTCATCGAACGTTGATGGTTACGGTGTTGGCGACCCTTCCGGCCACGGCGAGAGATACCTGCAACTCGCCGCGTCCGGCAAGGCTCCGCGGAATTCTCAGGTTCACTTGGTCAAGGCCGGCAAAGCCCTGCTGCGGCCCTGCGTACAGCACTTCGACGCGCTCGCCGCCGATCGATGCGGTCACCTCCTGAAGGGCAGTCCGGTTGCGAATCCCTGTGCCATAAAGCGACAGGTAGACCTGCTCGGTGGCGGGCCCGAGATCGATGGGGACGGCGGTGCAACTGCCGGGAGCCGTGCCGCATCTGAAGACGAACTCCGTCGGTTGCGAGGCATCGGCCTTGACGTGCGTAGCGACCGCCGCCGCGACGCCCGCTCCGTTGGCGTTGGCGGCGAACAGACCGGGGGCGACGGAGGCAACGAGGATGTCGCCCACCGCGGCGCCGACGGAAACTTCGGCCTTGCCCGCCGCGACTCCGGCCGGCATGACAAAGTTCACCTGCGTCGAAGTGGAGCCGAGCACCTCACCCTGGTGGGACTTCCCAGAGCTGTCTTTGATCGTTACCGTGGCGCCAGACAGCGGCTGGCCGTAGGCGGACGCGATCGACTCCGGCGCCACAATTCCGCCGGCGTAGCTGGCCGCTGAGACGATATTGACGTTGCTTCGCCGCGCGGGGCTGGTGTGGCTGTCCGCCACCTCGCCGTTCTTGCGGCCCCCGGTCTCGCCGGCCGGGGTCCATGTGCGGACGAATTCAGTCTTCACTTCGGTGGGTGAGACCCGCACCCTTATGTAGCCGACACCATCGAGCACCGAGCCCTGCTTGTAGTTGTAGACGGTGGCGCGGTTCCCCACGTTGGCGTTTCTCGCGCTCGGCTGCGGGCCCTCCTGGTAAAGGATGCCGTCGAGTTCCTGCCTGACATAGATGTGGTCGTGACCGTGGAAGAAGGCGGTCACGTTATTGGACACGAGCAACTGGTGAATCGGCATCGGCCAGCCGGGACGGGCCTGGTCGAAGCCCCAGGTGTCGTTGAGGTTGTAACCGCCCCATTCCAGGTACTTCGCGACTTCGACGCCACCGCGCATCTTTCCGTCCATGTCTTTGCCGCCGACCAGATTGTGCGCGAAGACGAACTTAAACGTCGCGGTGCTCGTTTCGAGTGTCTTCTTCAGCCAGTCATACTGCGTTCGGCCCAGAGTGAGCGACCAGTCGCCGCTCGCTTCCGGCTTCACGGGGACGTACCAGTAGGGGTCGAGCATCACGAACAGCGCGTCGCCCCATTCATATGCGTAGTAGTTCTGGCGCTGGCCGACGAATTTCTCCTGCGCCGTGCTGCCGGTGAAGAAGCTGTCCGGCACCGGATTCGGGAAGTACTGTTTGCGCAGCTTGGTCGCCCAGATCGGGAATTCGTCCTCGGTCCCTTTGAACTGGTTGCCCCACTCGCCCTCGTGGTTGCCGATCGCCAGGAACAGCGGCGCCGAGTGGCAGACCAGGTCGTAATAGGAGCGCAGCAATTGATGCCGTCCGCGCAACGCGTCATAGGTGACCGGTTTCGGCAGTTTGTCCGACATCATGGTGTCGCCGAGGTCGATAAGAAAGTCGGGCTTGTCCGACAACTCATTTGCGAGCGTCCGCTTGTATACCTCGAGATCGGAGTTCTCGTCCATGTGGGGGTCGAACTGCACCGCAAACGTGAAGCTCGATCCGCGCGGCCGCTGCGTTTGGAACCAGCGTTCGGGGCGTGCGGTGAAGCTCGAAGCGCCCGGCTCGCGGTGCTGCATGCGGTAGTAGTAGCGGGTGTTGGCCTGAAGTTTGTCGATAAGCACCTCGAAGGGAGTCCCCTCGGGAAAGCGCCTAACGTCGGTCTTGGCCGTGTAGGCGCCGGACGTGGTTCCGTACTCGAAGTACGCCTCAATCTCTTTGTCGGCCGCCACGTTCACCGTGACCGAGTTGTTGCTCACGCGGCTGAGCAGTTCCTGACCCGTGAAGGTCGTCTGCGCGGCGGAGGCCGCCGCGAACATCGCGAAAAGTGCAGGCAGTATGGAATGTCGCTTCATTTCAAATTCACCGTGACTACGTTCGCTGTCTTGCCCGTGATCGCCAGCACGACTCCGGATTCGCCCGAGCCGGCCGCGGCGCGCGGGATGCGAATGTTGACTTGATCGAGCCCGGGGTAGACGCCCTGCGGACCGGCGTAAAGAACGTCGGCGCGAGTATTGCCTGCGTGGACGAACACGTCCGGCAGCGCAACCTTGCCGATTCCGGTACCGTAGAGCGAGAGGATTAGTTGGTCGTTTGGCCCGCCGAGGTCCAGCGGAACCGAGGTACATGCGGCGTTCGCTCTGCAGGTGAAGACGGGCTGCGCCGATTGCGTGCCGTCGCTTCGCACCAGTACGGCCGTCGCCGCCGCCACGCCGAAACCGGTTGCGTTGGCGGCAAAGAGGCTGGGCTCGATCACCTGGATGGTTACGGTTCCGCTCGCCACCGCGGCTTCCTTACGCGAGACCGTGACCACGGCCGCGCCTGCCGCGGTGCCTTCGGGGACGACGAAGCTCGTTTGCGTACTCCCCGAGGCGAGCACCGGAGCAGTACGCGTGACGCCTGCGCTGTCCCGCACCGTGACCGCCCCACCGTCGGCGGGCAGGCCGCTTCCGAACGCGGTGACGATCGAGCCAGGAGCCACCACGCCTCCGCGATAGCTGGCCGCGGACACAACCGCGAGCTGTGGCGGAGCGCTGTCGGCAACAATGAAGCTGTAGGCGACTTCGCGATTCGCGCCCGGGTCGCGCGGCAATCGCGCCACGACGTAATCGACCTTGACGCCGGTGGGCGAGACGATTACGCGCAAGTGCCCGGAGTTGGGCAAGGTGAGGCTGTTCAGGTAGGCGTCGAAATTGCCCGCGGTTTCGTTGCCGGGAAAATAATCGGCCGCGGCGGGTGGGCCGGCGCCGGGCATGGGCGCTGTGACGTACGCAATGCCGTCGAGCACGGCCTTGGCAAACAGATGGTCGTGGCCCTGGAAGTAGACGTTTACGCCGTATTCAACCATCAACTGGTGCATCGGCTTTTCCCAGCCCGGGCGGGCCTGCGCTAACGTCTGCGAGCGGCGCGGATCCTCACCACCCCACTCGTACTGCGACGCCACTTCCACGCCGCCGCGCCCTTGGCCCAGCACGTGGTGCTCGAAGACGAACTTGTACTTCGCCTTGCTGTTGCGCAGCGTGTCGCGGAACCAGGCGTACTGTGCGTCGCCGTGCACCGGGCTCCAGTCGTTGGCGGTGCGTTGGCCCATCAGCCAGTAGGGGTCGAGCGCGACGAATAGCGCGTCGCCCCACTCCCACGCGAAATAACTCTGGCGCGGTCCGGCCGTGTACAACCCATCCGGCGCCGGATTCGGAAAGATCGCGAGGCGCGCGTCGAGGGCCCACTGCGGCAAGTTCCGGTTTTGCCCGGATGCCGGCTGCGCATAGTAGAGGTATTCGGAATCGTGGTTGCCATTGACCAGAAACAGCGGCGCATCCGCGGTGACAATACCGAAGAACGGACGGTGCGCGATGGCGCGGTCCACTACCTGCTGATACGTCAGATCGGCCTGGTTCCTCACGATGGTGTCGGAGCGGAACGTGTCGCCGAGATCGATGTGTAAGTCCGGGTTGTCGGCGCGTGCGTTGGCCAGTGCAAGCGCGTAGCGATCGGGATTGCAGTGCTGTGTCGTGAACAGGTGCGAGTCCGCGATCACCGTGAACGTGAAGGTGCTGCCGCGCGGGCGCTGGGTCTGGAAGCTGTGCTCCACGCCGGCCCCCACCGGATCTTGCGCTGTCTTCTTGTAACGCACGCGGTAGTAGTAGCGGCGATTCGGATCGAGGCCTGCGATCGTTTCCTGGTAAGGCGCCTTGGCCTTGATCGATTGGCGCGGGGCGGTTTGCCTGTCGAGCGCGCCCGGCTTTTCGCCGTACTCCAGGTAGACCGTGTCGTGGCCGGCGGTGAAGAGCACGTTGACCGTGACGGAGCGGTCTGTCGGCCGGCCGAGCACGATGTTGCCGCCGAAGGGTTCGCTGACCTGCGCCAGTCCGGCGGAGGCGACCGCAAAGGCTAGAAGGAGTTTCAGTCTCATTGTTTGACACTCGCTGCCACGGTGTAGTAGAAGGCGATCTCTCCGTGCTTGTGCTCCGGCGTCTCGTCCTTCGGCAGGTAGGAGCGGACGTAGTCGACCTTGGCGCCGGCGGGAGAGACGGTGACGCGGAGATAGCCTGAGTTTGGCAGAATGTCGCCGGAGCGATAGGCCTCTTTATTAAAGGCCGTGTACGTGCTGTCGGCGGGACTGGGCGTCTCCTGGTAGACGACGCCGTCCTTCTGCTGCCGGGCGAACAGATGATCGTGGCCCTGGAAGAAGATGGTGACGCCGTGCTTCACCATCAACTGATGCACGGGAAGTTCCCAACCGAGTCGCCTTTTGTCGAACTCCCATTCTCCCGACCGGTTGCGCCCGCCCCATTCCCACAGGTCCGCCAGTTCGACGGCGCCGCGGCCGGTGCCGAGAACGTGGTGGGCGAAGACGAACTTGTACTTCGCTTTGCTTTGCTCGAGGGTTCGCTTGAACCATTGGTATTGGGCGTCGTCCATGGTGGTGGCCCAGCCATCGCGATTCCGGCCGCCGCCTTTGCCCTCGCCCTTGCGCTCAGCTTTCCGGTCGCCTTTGCGATCGCCTTTGCCGCCCCCTTTCCCGCCGCCCTGCCCCCCAAGGCCGGAATCGATTTGCACAGGCGAGTGCCAGTACGGGTCGATGCCGACGAAGAGCGCGTCGCCCCACGTCCACGCGTAATAGTCCCGGCGCAAGCCGACGAACTCCACTGGTTCCGCGTCTCCCGTGTAGAAACCATCGGGCGCCGGCAGCGGGAAGTAAAGATTGCGCGCTCTTCCGGACAGCACAGCAGGGCTGTTCGGCGTACCGTCGAGCAGATGCCGCGCCGCTTGCTCGTGGTTCCCGTTCACCAGAAACAGCGGCGTGGAATGGCCGATCAGGCCGAGGAAACCGCGCTGATTGACGTACAACTGTCCCACGCTCTCCGCAGTCAGGTTGCCGCGGTTGTACAGGGGATCCACGCTGAAGTCATCGCCCAGCAGGATGTAGAAATCGGGGCGGTCGCGGCGAACGATCTCCATCGTCCGAACGTACAGGTCCGGATGGTACATGCGGTCCCGCCGTTCGGGATGCGAGTCGCCCTGCACACCGAAACTGAACGCGTTGCCGGGCGACCTCTG
>Ga0315273_10002197_pt1 | contig 22840 bp, 27 predicted proteins | sample YL17G02_0_MG_FD_205753 | JGI IMG/M metagenome (GOLD analysis project Ga0315273, IMG submission 205753) | Sediment microbial communities from Yellowstone Lake, YNP, Wyoming, USA - YL17G02_0 | ecosystem: Environmental > Aquatic > Freshwater > Lake > Sediment | place: USA: Wyoming | collected...
ATGTTGTCTTCTATCAATTCAGACTCGTTCCTCGCTGGCTATCCGTTTGGGGTTTGGTTGGAATCACATTGAACATCATCAGCGCTCTGTTGGTGGTGTTCCATCTCCTTCCTTCTGCCGGGACAATCCAGGTCATTCTTTTAATGCCGATTCTCCCGCAGGAGCTGGTTTTAGCAGTCTGGCTGATCGCTAAAGGGTTCAATCCGTCGGCAGTCGCTTCCGGGACTGCTAAAACTTCGACGAACGAGCTTTTGAGCGCGGCATAGATTTGTACGATAGGGGAGAGGGAGGGTCTTCAGCCCTCCATCTCCCCGCTCAGCACCATGTAAATGCTCGTGGAATGGACCTTAAAAAGCGGACACAACACATCACAAGGAGAAAGCTAAATGTTAAAAAGAGGTTCGATAGTTCTCTCAATATGGAGCGGGATCAACATTTTCCTTGCTTCCATAATATTAACCATTGTCGTCTTTCTCAATGGAAACTCCCCAATTTTGCAAGTAGCTTCTTTTTCAGAGGCTGAAATCGCCAGCCTGTCTGTCAAGGTCATTGCATCGCTCAATGCTTTGACCATCCTGTACAACTCTTGCTCGGTGGTTGTCTCAGTGCTGGTGTGGTCGCTCATCCGAAAAAACCTGATCGCCGGCCAAAAATGGGCCTTCTGGGTGTTGCTGTTCGTGATCGGCTTTTTGGAAGTGATGGCCTTCATCGCCTCCGCACCCATCGGAAACGCACGCTGGCCGTTGAATGTTGTTCAGAGCATCCTATACGTGGTGGGCATTGGTTTGTGTGCATATCCCATACTCAAGCCCAAAATCCGACTGCATGATTAAGCACAAAGTAAGGAAGGATTACGCACATGAAAGCGATTATCTGTACAAAATACGGTTCACCGGATGTCCTTAAGCTCCAGGATGTGGCAAAACCCGCTCCCAAGGATGACGAAGTCCTGATCAAAATCCATGCCGCATCCGTAAATGCGCGGGACTGACGGATCACGTTTCTATACATGGCCTTACAACAACACCCAACAAAGTATCTGGTCAGCGATTTTGCTTCACTGGTTATATGCATCTGCTTTCCTAGTGATGTCTTCCAGGGTAACCCGATCTCCTCTCGATAACTGGCTGGAATATTTACCCTACGTGGTCACGGCTTTCGTTGTGGTTTTGATCTGGAAACCGCAAACATTGAGCAGATCCCAGAGAAACAGGTGAACCGGGAATAAAAGCGACAGCAGGGATGACATCTACCGGTGGCGAGAGTATGCAAAAAATGCTGCCGACCTGGAGACCCATCCTGCAGCATGGTGCCCACCCTGCGCCAGGATGGATTCATCAAAAAAAATAAAAAAGGAACCTATTTAATTCCTCATCGTCTATATGAAATGATGCACGAAATAAAACTCACTATCAACCACCAATAAGGTGGATTTCTCTACACAAAAGAAAGAAGGAAAAAATGAAAAAAATCTTGACGATCACGATCTTATTGATGGCACTGACAGCCTGCACGTCATTTCGGATCCAGAAATCTGAATCTGCAGCGACGGAAATTCTTCCAAATATGCCGAATCCTGCCTCGGTCTATTGCGATCAGAACGGCAACACGCACGAAATTAGCACAGCAGCCGATGGCAGCCAAAGTGGTATATGTATTTTTCCGGATGGCAGCTCCTGTGATGAGTGGGCCTATTTCCGGGGAGAGTGTGGTCCGGCAGGGGAATCGAGCCTGATACCTGTCCCGACCGTTGATGCGACCACAAATGCCAGCGGTGGATATTTTGAACCCGGCACTTCAGAAGCAATAGCAGATTGGCGGGGCGTCATCAAGACTACGCCGCCCGGCGCACAGTATGATGACTACTTTGAGTTATGGACCAATGGGCAGATGATCTACTTTGGCATCGATTCCCAGGATCCGGCAGTACAAACTCAGATCGAGGCGCTACGCGACAGCGGCAAGGTCGTTCATCTGTTTGGCACTTTATTTAGCAATGTGCCTGACTACAACGGCTCGCAGGTCCTGGTGGAGCGCATCGAGGTGGAAGGGTAACCATCAAACGCAACCCGTGCCCCAAAAAGAATCCCGCCGCTGAAGTTATCCCCTTCGGGGGATAATTTCAGCCATCCCATTGGCTGATTACTCAAGAATGACCAGGAGGGTTGACCATGAATCTACTTGTGAAGATTTTAGTTATATTTGGCAGCAGTGCTTCCATCGGTTTTGGTATATGGCACTTTTTTGTGCCCACAGCCTGGAAGTGGTATTCCTATATTGATAGTAATGCAACGGAGTTGGTAGCCGCGGTCCGGGCAATTAACGCGTTCTTTTCTTTGTCTCTGGTGCTGTTTGGCCTGGTAAACATACTGTTGATTTATGGAGACAAGTCAAATAGATATTCAATCATAGTGATGCTTGCTGCAACCTGTATATTGTGGCTGACAAGGGTGTCATTTCAAGTTATTTACCCCCAGGGGTCACTCTATCCAGGTCTCCAATTTGGAATGTTGTCGGCCTTTGTGATTATAACTTTGTGTTACCTGATCTCTTTACTTGGTATTGTGTTCCAAAAAATACCTGGTTAACTCAACGGCAATTAAAAGGCAAGGCACACCAGATAATTATGGATTCTGATACATCTCCAGCCAAATTAGTGGTGAATACCTCCTGGCTGTAGATGTTAGTAAGAATATCGATATCCTCGTCATAAATAAGACCTCCTGAGTGTTACTTTAGTCAGGAGGTCTTTTATCTGTGGGCCTTGTTGGATTCGCCGCGTGCGTCGCCCAAGGGGGAACCAATGACCAGGCGATTATGAGCCGATTAGAAAATCAGTATGGTTTCGCAATAGGGCACTGGCATTCCTTGACGAATCCATCAATCTCAAGAAGATTCTTGAAAAGGGTTATTTTTTGTGTCCGGTTTTCCCCCTGATTCCAGGGAAGGGTGTGGTTCGGAACAGAGTCACTTGGGGCACTCCCTGCAGAAACTATTAATGAAATTCTAATCAAAGATTACTTGCAGATTTATTGATTCTCCTGTATTATAACATTGCGAATGTTTGGGTGCCCCCCTCACCCAGGCATTCGCTCTTTATTTAAATATCCCGCCTCTGGCGGGATATTTGATTTCAAAAGGAACTCACATGAATATTCATTTGGGTGTTTTCTGTCTATGGGTGGAAGATGTACCCGCCTGCGCTCATTATTACCAGGAAGTGATCGGGCAGAATATTTTGGCGCGGCAGACAGGCGACCGTCCCCATTTTGACCTGGGCGACTGTACCCTGATAATCATCCTCGGCCGCCCTGCTCTCCCGCCGGACGCCGAACCGCGTTTCGTCTTGGTCGCCTTCCCCATCCCAGAAATGGATACTGCCATGGAAAGAAGATCCACCTTTACAGGCTGTACATGCCCGGGGGCGTGGAAACCGGTGCCGCCGGTCGGTGGGTGAGATTCCGCGGCCTGGCAGGGAATCTGGTGCAATAGGTTGAACAGATAATATAAGAGCGACCGGATTGGTCGCCCCCATATCTACGCAGCTATTTGCGTAAATCAGCCAGATGCTCCTCGACCGCCTGGAGCTCGAGCTTGAGCTCAACCAGGTAGGATTCCAACTCCTCGATCTGTTCGGCTTTAGTTAGAAAACGGCGCTCAAAGCCGCCATCTCCACCGCAGCATTCACATCCGCAGTCACAGGCTCCATTCTTGCAATCACATTGTTCGTCCATGTTTATTCTCCTCTGGATAAGTTGACCATCAGATTCCAGTTTCTACACTTCCTTATGAAGCGCTTGTTGAAACCAATCGATTATAGCGTATTTCGACGGGAATCGTCCCACGTAGGCCATCTGGTCATGTCAACCAGGCTGGGAAAGATGATTACCGGCGGAATCTTTTCAATCTCTGATCGTTCCCGTACTTCAGCAATCTTTACCGCCAGATCAGGATATTCCTGACTCAAGGCAGCCTGCGCTGCCAGTACCGCCCGTCGGACGGCGTAGCGTTGAGGAGTTTTGTACTTAATATCTTTACACTAATGTGATAAATATCTTTGAAATCCTGGAGGTACAACACTCTCTGATGGCATGAGTCGCCAGTGCATGGAAAAGCACTTTCCGTTTCATGCTATTTCCTTCTTTAGGATATCTTCAATTTTACATCGAATCACAGGTACAGAAATTTTCCCGCCGCTGGTCAATACATCTCCATTGACCAGCACCAACGGTAACTGCGCGCCGGGCGGCATGGGCGGACATTCCGGGTCGCACAAGAAGAAGTATTGCACATCCATGCTCTCACCAAAGCGCTGATCGGTGTACTTCGGTTCCACCAGGGCGGGGCAGTCGACCAGTTTCTTCTGCGCAGTGGCAATTTTCAATGCGAAGGTATCACAGGTTGGCTCGCCGCACTATTTACAGTTGGTCTGCGGCAGCAGTTTGAAGATCGCCATCGATGTAGGCCATTGTCGGATGGTGGTGTCAGGGGTGATCTCATCCCGGTGCTCCCAGGTACGGTTGACCAGGTCGATCGGCCCCTTGAGTTCCTTTTCCGCCCCTTCACGATCTTCGACATTGCTGGTGGCGATCTCGTAGGCGTGGAAGACGATATTGTGGCCACCCTGCTTCCAAGTCAGGGCGTTTGCAGTGGGAAGAAAGACCGCCCCGCGCAGCGTGGCATTGAGATAGGGCAGGATTTCTGAGATGTCCGCAGTCAAACGAACCCGCGCCGCGTAGCGTTCCGCCCCCGGTTTGCAGGGGGGGGTGAAGACTTCGATATCAAATTTTTCGATCAACATGGGACCCTCCCGCTTTCATTTTATGGATCTTGCATCAACGTTTCAATCTGGACTGCAACCTGAATCAAATCCAGCGGTGCCTTGTCGCTCAGGCTATCGTCTTGTTTCCAAACAACCCGCCCCTGACACGACTCAGCACTTCTGTATGGCCCGCTCGGTCACTGCCAGTTCAAGTGCAACGATGACAACTCTGGGTGTTCCGGTATTGCAGCCAGCGAAGGAAAGCAGGGATACACATGAATGTCCGGATATTTCGGGTTAATGGGCTGTAGTGCATAAGCATTGGTACGGAATGCCTCGAATACTTGTGACCGAATCTTACTGGGTCCTCCGAGGTGCCGAGCAGGGCGAATTTCTTGAGATCCGCAGAATCTCATGAGCAGTCTCAAACATACCTGACCTCCAGTATTTGTGTGTAAGTGAAGAGAAAGTACGAAACGTGCCCCCACCCTTGAGGCGGGGGATTCGGGGGTTATGCAGATTCTTGTTTGTAAAGCCTCTTCTTCAACCAAAATGCCACGTTGACCAGCCCGATCATCACCGGCACTTCGATCAAGGGCCCGATGACGGCGGCAAAGGCCGCACCGCTGTTGATGCCAAACACACCCACCGCCACTGCGATCGCCAGTTCAAAGTTGTTACTGGCGGCCGTAAAAGAGAGCGTAACGGTCTTCTTGTAGTCCGCCCCAACCGCCTTGCTCATAAAGAAACTGATCAGGAACATGATCACAAAATAGATCAGCAGGGGAATTGCGATCCGCACAACGTCCAGCGGCAGTTGAATGATGTAATCGCCCTTGAGCGAGAACATGACCACGATGGTGAAGAGCAGGGCGATCAGCGTTAGCGGGCTGATTTTGGGAATAAAAACCTTGTGGTACCAGTCCTTGCCTTTGGCGCGCACAAGAAAGAAGCGCGTCAGGAAACCGGCGATGAATGGGATGCCGAGATAAATGAATACACTTTTAGCGATCTCGCTGATGGTAATGTTCACAATGTTGCCGGTCATGCCGAACCAGGTCGGCAGAACGGTGATAAAGACGTAGGCATACAGGCTGTAGAACAGCACCTGGAAGATAGAGTTGAAGGCTACCAGCCCGGCGGCATATTCATTGTCGCCCTTGGCCAGTTCGTTCCAGACGATGACCATCGCGATACAGCGCGCCAGGCCGATAAGGATCAGGCCGGTCATGTATTCGGGGTAGTCACGCAGGAACATGATCGCCAGGGCGAACATCAGGATGGGGCCAATGACCCAATTCTGAATTAATGACAGGCAGAGCACCTTCCAGTTCCGGAAAACGTCGCCCAGTTCGTCATAGCGGACCTTGGCCAGTGGGGGATACATCATCAGGATCAGGCCAACCGCTATCGGAATGTTGGTTGTCCCGACCGAGACGAGAGAGTTAAATCTGGTAACCTGATAGGTGAAAAAGTAGCCAATCCCTACCCCGATTGCCATCGCCAGGAAGATCCAAAGCGTCAGGAAGCGGTCGAGGGTTGAAAGGCGTTTCGTTACTCTCGTGGAAGATGCGGCAGTTGGGGTGGACATTGTAGACTCCTCAATATGGAATTTTGTTAGGCGAGAGCATTTGCCAGCCAGGTCGTTACCTCGGCTTGCGATGGGATGCGGCCTGCGCAGACCACTTTATCGTTGATGACCAGCCCGGGAGTGGACAGGATTTTGTAAGCCATGATGTCAGCGAAGTCGGTTACCTTGACGACTTCTGCCTCAACGGCCAGGTCGGAGACGGCCTTGCGGGCTATAGATTCAACATTCTTACAGTTGGCGCAACCTGGCCCAAGAACTTTGATGGTTAACATAATTTGGCTCCTGTTTTTATATGGGGCGCGAGTGGGTTTCGGATTCTCTGCTTAATTGAACAGAAATAACCATTAAGACCGTTTATCTTATCGAGGCAGGAACTGTTCAACGGCCTCCAGGGCATGCGCAGCATAAATGGATCCCGGGCCTCCGCCCATCAGGATTCCCACGCCAATTGTTTCCAGTAATTCCAGACGGGTGGCGCCGGCCGCGACGGCATCGTGAACGTGATAGGCAATGCAGCCCTCGCAGCCGACGACAATGCTGATCGCCAGCGCCATCATTTCTTTTACTTTGCTGCTGAGCACACTCTCCTCAATGGCTTTTTTGTGCAGACGGACGAAACCGGTCATCGGCCCGGGAATCTCGCTCCCAAGCTGGGCAAGGCGCTCTTCGAGGGATTTGTACATTTCAATATAATTGGTTTTCATCCTCCATCCTTTCCGGCAGCCATCTCGATCTGCGGTTCAAGGACCTGGTTGGTAAGTATAATCACTTCTCCTGTTGGTAATTTTAGGTCAGGGAGCAGCCTTATCAGCAATGTAGAGGATCGCACCTTCCGGGCAGGCCGGAATGGCTTTGCAGATTTGTCCCTGCATGGGGCATTTTCGCTCGTCAAGCACAGGTTTCAAGCCTTCACCTCGATCTTCGGCTCTATGAGGATCTCAGATTTCAACGAGTTCGCCACCAGGCTGTATTTCTGGGCGGACTGCAAGGCACGTTTGGCACGCGCTTCAACGGCTTTGGGGTCTTCCTCCCCCGCCGCGATACGGATGACCGGCCAGAAGCGCAGGTGGGTGAAGGTTTCGGTGCGGTCCAGTTCGATCTGTTTGGTGCCCTCCGCCCGGCAATCGTAAGAGAGCAGGTTGAGTTTGTAGCGTTCCGCCGCCCAGATGAACATCATCATGATGCAGGTGTTGGCTGCGGCTACAAAGGCATCCTCTGGGGTTAAGACCCCGGGGTGACCCTGTGCGTCAGGCGGGGCGGAGAAGTCCATCTCCGGGCCATTGCCCAGGATGATATGTCCCCAATGCCCGCCTTTCCAGTCAACGGTCGTGTTATAAGTGGCTGTGCGACTCATTTGACTGCTCCTTGCTGCTCACAAAAGGCTGCATATTCACGCGTCAGCGATGCCGCATAGGCATCCTCTTTTCCAGGCGGGACTTGGTTATAGATCTTCACGCTCTCCAAAAGTTCCCGGGTTGTATCCGAAGAGGCGGGTTTGCCAGAGTCGTGGAATTGCTGGAAGATGAGCGATAATCCGATCAGGGTGACCGTCTGCCCGTTGATGACAAACTCCTGAACCGGGATACCGGAGGCACAGGCACATGTCGCCTGGACCTGTTCCTGTACTTCGGAGGCCGTGGTTTTTTCAATGGCCCCTGCTGTACGATTCCAGTGCGTTTGCAACAATTCGTCCACCAGCCCCGCGGCTTGCCCGGCTATTGCTTCCACCGCCTGCAGACCGGCCGCGTTCAGGTGGCGTTTCCCTTCCAGTTTGCCCAGGCCTCGTTTGTTGACGAGTTCAGAAACGACGATACTGGCAGCCGGTTTGCCGGAGTACATTTCCGTGCCGCGCGCCGCGCAGCGTTTGTCACAGCCGTCGATGGCGATGGTCGGATAGAACTTTGCGAAAGCCCGGTCGCCTTCACCGCCGGCCAGGAACAGGGGCAGGCATATGGTGACCGTCTCCGCCGTTCGTAGATGTTCGAGGACTTTGAGAGCCGCCAGGCGCGTCACCGTACCCTCCGCGATTTCCTCCCCGGAGCAGGAGACAATGCCAATTTTTTTCATGGGCAGCTCAGGCATTCTTGCATCCCTGTTTCCCTGTAATAAGACCATCCACCACGGCAATCACTTCATCTGCGAGGACACGGGCCAGTTTCTGCCCGCCCTCGTTGAGCTCGGCGATGCCCTGGGGCTTGAGATCCTTGTGACGGCGGTACACGTCCAGGACCGCAAATTCCTGCGCGATCGTCCCACCGCTCTGCCGGACCATTTTGGCGGCGCAGGCCAGTTTACAGCCGTCGATGGTCACGGCCGGGCAAGCCTCCACAACAGAACGGGATTCCTCATCTCCAAGCACCAACAATGCCAATGGCACAAGTTGGGTCTGCCCTGGACGCAAGTCTTCGGTAACCTCGTAAGCCGCTGCACGGCTGACGGACCCGTACGGCTTGCCGATCCCGCTGCAGGGCACGATAATGACTTTTAGAGTGGGCGCGGTCATGGTTTCTTGGTTTCCTCTTCCGCCTGGCCTTTCATGATCTTGAAGTAAGCCTGGGGATCGAGCAGTTTGGCACGCTCTGCATCCCAATCGGCGCCTTCCAACACGACCAGCCAGCCTGCCCCATATGGATCCTGATTAATGGCTTCCGGGGCACCGCTCATGGCCGGGTTGACTTCTACGATTTTTCCATTCACAGGCGATGAGTAGGCGATGTTCACCTTGATCGTCTCAATGACCGCCATCTCCTCCCCAGCCGCGAGAGCCGTTCCCACAGGTTTGACCTCTGCGAAAGCCAAATCCCCGTTGCGCTTCTGGACAAAGTCAGATAGTCCAATGCGGATGCGGCCGTATTCCTCCTTTGCCCAAACCCCTTCTGCGTTATAAAAACGATCCGTGGCAACTTTGAAGGTGAATTTATCAACCGTGATTTCCAAAAAGTCAGACATGGCTTCCTCTTTTGTTTTTGGACATCTCACATGCATAGTATACGGGGACAAGGGAAGAGTACCCTGCTTGGGGAGAACGATGGATAATCCGGAAGAATAACATTTGTCATCATCAACTGCGTTCACCACCAAAGATGAAAATGGGGTTAAACGACTCCGGTCGCTGCTTTCGTGCGCCAAAGTCAGGAGACTTTGGACTCCGGCAGGCCGATGGTCCACCAAATGAGGGGAAATGGCGACTGATCATGAGCGTTCACGTTACCTTTCGCGTGGAGCAATTGGGGCAGTCGCAATCGGGGGAGGGGGAGAGTCTGGGCAGAAGGAGGCCCTGCATTTCGGCTGCCTGGTGTAGGATCACCAGCAGGCGCGGGTCGTTGAGGCGGTAGTGGATGAATCGTCCCTGGCGACGGGCCTCCAACAAGCTGGCTTCGCGCAAGGCCATCAAGTGTTGCGAGAGGGTAGCCTGCCGCAAACCAAGCATGGCTTCGAGATGGCAGACGCACGTCTCGCCCTCGCCGATGGCCAGCAGAATTTGCAGTCGGGATTCCTGCCCGATGGTCTGGAGTAATGCGGCCACTTGTTCAATTGCTGACATATTCGCCATAATGAATATATTATACGCTTTGAATTTTTCCCCGTGAGTGCGGAGTGTCACTTCCTCCGTTGCCGGATGTCATAAAAAAAAGTCATCTTGGGCAGCGGGGAAAAATGTTATCGATCGTATTTAGCCTTCTGCCAGCACGATGGCTTTATCATCGGGGGTATACATAACCTGCGCAGATTTATTCGGATTGGTGTGGACGCAGTAAGAATTTTTTTGCGTCCCCTGGTTCAATTTTTTACGGCAGATCGGGCCTGCTGCCTCATTTTTCCTGATTGCTTGCATTTATCCAATGTTTGCAGGTCCCTGCGCACTTTTAAAGACACGAACGAGTTATAAAGTGGAAAATGCAGGCATCAGTGAAGCCAACGAGTAAACAATCAAAATGGGTGATGGGCTATAATTGAATTTACACGCTACCCATTTATTTCTGGAGGCGGTTTTGTGAAGCTTGACTTTTCAACCATCCGAAATCATTTCCCTTCCTTCAACCGACCGGCAGGTCATGTGCCCCGCCCCGTTAGGGGTATTCGGACATCCTCCTCCAGGGGGCAGGGGAATGGCTCTCCCCACCTCAAATAATCATGCCCTGCATCTTCTGTAAAATCATCTGCGGCGAATCTCCTGCCCAAATACTCTTTCGCGATGACCTGGTCACAGCTTTCCGTGATATTCACCCCATCGCCCCCACGCACATCCTCATCGTTACCAACCGGCATATCGACTCGGCTAACGAACTGGAACCGGAGGATGAGTCTCTGGTGGGGCACATGGCCTTGGTGGCAAAACAACTCGCCGCCCAAGCAGGGATCGCAGAAGACGGCTACCGGCTTATCATCAACACCGGAGTGCATGGCGGTCAGACGGTCTTCCATATTCACCTGCATCTGATCGGCGGCAGGCTGGCACGCTTTGCACTGAAATAAATTGACGGGCTGTTTGTGCACAGCCCGTCAATATGATTGATTTCGACCAGCATAGTATCCATCCAATAAATGCTCTTGTCGCCGTCCCTCGCGGAGCACCCCTGAAGGGGACGGCGGCGCGGATGCCGCACCGGGCCTAATTCTTCGATATGGTCTTACTTTCTTCTCAGTAAAATCAGGACATACACTCCCATCCCGATCCCAGCCATCAAAAACCCAGCCCCGATGATACCCAGAAGCGGCGTCCGTTTATTCCTTGGGATATTGGTTTCCACCACTGTCTTCAACTGCGCACCATAGTCAATGTAGACGATATCACCAGGGGTGACCTCCACGCTGGAAGCCAGGTTACTCGTAGGGTTATACCCATCCGGCGCCGCCGCACTAACGTTGTACCTTCCCATCGGTACATTCGTAAAGCACATGCCCTGGTAGGCAGTCGCATCCGGGATAATAGCGGTGGTCAGGGTTTGTGAGTAGTTCCCATCCGGGCTAGTGAGACTGATCGCCGCATCAGGAATGGCGATTTCAGTCGTCTGCCGCAAGCCGTCGCCGTTAACATCTTCGTAGACCAGCACACACACTTCGGCGATACCGCCCGGAACCGGTATTGCCGTTGGCAGGGCTGCTGTTGGTATCGATGAAGGTCCGGAGGTCGGTGAGGCGGCTGAAGGTCCGCCGACGCCCAGCATTAACTCTTGTCCCTCACGGAGAGAGCAATTTGCATCCAACTGGTTGGTCGTGCGCAAATATTCCATCGATACATTGTACAAATATGATATAAAATCACAGTTATCCCCGGCTTTGACGATATAAATGATCCGTCCATCGGGGCGTGCGGTTGGCGAGGGGAAAGCCACCTGCGGTCCACCGGGAGCTGCCTGTACACTCGAGGAAATCCAGCACAATCCTAGGAATATGAAGAAAACGCTTGCGAGCAGAAAGGCTTTGGTTTTCAAGGGATCACCTGCGAAGATTATACTCCATCGCCTGTGGGCTTGTTACAATGCAATTGCAGGGTGTCTGGAAATTGCCGTGGCAACCAACTCTTCCCCTGGTTGACGGGAATTCCCCCAAATCTCAGTATTGATTCAGAGAAGGAGAAAACATGCCACTACAAATCATTGTGGGTGCACAATGGGGCGATGAGGGCAAAGGCCGGATCGTGGACTGGTTTGCTGCACAGGGCGATTTTTCCGCCCGCTACAACGGCGGTGATAATGCCGGTCACACCGTCACCGTGGGAAACCGCATCTTTAAACTGCATCTCATTCCATCCGGGATAATTCACCCTCAAATAGTTGCCGTCCTGGGGAACGGTATGGTGGTAAACCCCCGCACGCTATTCGATGAAATGGACATGCTCCGCCAGGCCGGAATTTCCGTCTCGCCAAAGCGGCTGCGCCTTTCCTACGCTGCCCACCTCATCACGCCCGCCCATCAGGCGCTCGACCTGGCCCTCGAAGAGAGGCGCGGCAAGGGCAACCTTGGTACCACCGGACGCGGCATCGGCCCGGCGTATACGGATAAATCCACCCGCCGAGGCCTGCGCCTCGCCGACATGCTCTCTCCCGGTTTCTGTGATCGGATTGTCGACCATATCGCCGAGGCCAACCGGACCCTTGGTATGCTTGGTGCACCCGGGCTGGACCCGGCACCGGTCTGTGAACAATACCGGGAGTATGCCGCGCGCTTGAAGTCCCACATTTCCGACACTTCCTTCGAACTTCACGCCGCGCTGCAAGCCGGGAAGACTGTCCTGGCCGAAGGGGCGCAGGGGACTCTGCTCGACATTGACTTTGGTACCTATCCTTTTGTGACCTCCTCCAGCACCACGGCCCCCGGCGCTTTGACTGGTCTCGGCCTGGGGCTGGATATGGCCTGCCAGGCACGCGTGATCGGCGTGGTCAAGGCCTTCCAGACGCGTGTCGGCTCCGGGCCGTTGCCGACCGAAGTCTTTGATGATCTGGCTCTGCGACTGCGCGGTACCGGCGAACATCCCTGGGACGAATATGGCACCACCACCGGCCGCCCGCGGCGCGTCGGCTGGCTGGACGGAGTTCTATTGAAATATTCAATTCAAATCAATGGTCTCCGCGAACTGGCCGTCACCAAGCTGGATATCCTGAGCGGATTGGAAACCATCCGGCTATGTACCGCCTATCGCCGTGGCGGAAAGCAATATGGAGACCTGCCCTTCGGCCCGGCCGATCTGAGCTCCTACAAGCCGGTCTATGAGGAACTGTCCGGCTGGAGCGAAGATGTCTCTGCGGTGCGGACGTGGGCAGATTTACCACTGGCAGCGAAAACCTATCTTGAGCGGCTGGCAAGCCTGGCCGGGGTCCCGGTGCGGCTGGTCAGTGTGGGCCCGGAACGGGAACAGATTGTCAAGCATCCCTGAAAACAGAGACCGCCTTTCGGCGGTCTTGAATTTATTTATTCAATTGTTCTGATGCTCGGGTTCTGATATTTTATTTTGATCTCCGGCAGGAAGTACTCATTGAAGAATTTATTCGCATCGTAATCCGGTTTCCAGTCCCAGTCCTTCCGGGCCAGCGAGTCATCCACCTCCTCTGGCCAGGAATCGACGATGCCCTGGCGGCGCGGGTTCGGCTCGAACGTGATCGGCGCACTGGGGAAGGTCTCCAGCGCCCGCTGGTGGAACTCACCGGCTGTCAGGCTGAAAGCCGAGATGTTATAAACCTGGCTTGTCAGGCTTTTGTACGGCGCGTCCATCAGCATCAGCAGGGACTTGATGGCGTCCGGCATGGCCATGAACGAGATGCGCGTGCCTGCGTCCACGAAGCAGGCATAGGGTCGACCAGCCGCCGCTGAATGCAGCATCTCGGGTCCGTAATCGCTCGTCCCGCCGCTGGGGACGGTGAAGGCGCTGACCAGCCCGGGGAAGCGGATGGCGCGGAAGTCGAGCATTGTGGGCGGGTTCGGGTCCAGGTGGCGCTGTCCGCAGAAATGGCCGTAATACACACCCAGTTTTTCGCAATAAAGCTTGTTGCATCCGTACATGGTGTGCGGAGTGTTCCACTCGTCTTCTTTTACTTTCCCGGCAGCCTGCTTGGCCGCCCGGTCCGGGAAACCGTATACGGCGATCGAACTGGGAAATAGGAACCTGACCGGCTTCTTGAGCTTTTCTGACTTGTAGGCTGCCAGCAGCAGGAGTTGCATCGTCCCTTCCACGTTGATGCGATGGGCTTCCTCCGTCGCCACTTCCGCTTTCGAGGAGAGCGAGGCCGCCAGGTGGAAGAGGATGTCGAAATCGTAGTCATAGAAGATCTTGATCCGGTTGACCAGGTCACCCTGGATGTGTTCCGCCGGAAGGCTTTTGATCGTCTCGGGCAGGGGCATCAGGTCGGCGGTTACGATGCGGAAACCCCGCTTCGCCAGGCTTTGGACGAGCGCCTGGCCAATCTCGCCGCATGCGCCGGTCACCAGGACGGATTTTTCACTCATGGATCTCTCCTATTGTTCCAATTTATGCTACAGGGTACTGCGCAAAGAGGTGAACCCAAATTGCTGCAAATCCATAAATTTTAACCGTTCAAAGTTCATTTATTTATGCGAAAAGCAGTAGAATTGTAATACAAAGGTGTCGCTTCATAAATTGATTGTACAACAGCTTGCGAAAAATTTCTTCCGAACTTTGACCGATGAAACTCACAATTTTTTGTCTGGGCATGCTCCCACTCTTTATCCTGACCGCTTGCAGCGGCTTGTTCCCCGCGCCCACTCTGACCCCCACACCCGTCTCCGCCACCGAAACGCCCACAAACACCATCCCCTGGTTCCCGGCTACCAATACACCCACGATCTTCCCAACCCAGACCAGCCAATCCACCCCGGAACAGCGCCCGGGTCTCGGGGAGCTGCTCTTTACCGATTCTTTCGACTCCCATACAGGAACCGGGACTACCCCGCAGCCTGACCTGTGGAGTACGTCCGTGGCCTCCTGGGCCAGCGCAACAGTGGACCGCAACCGGCTGCTCCTATCCATCTCCGGGCAGGGGCCTGTCTCCATCGCCAGCCTGCGCAGCCAGCCAACACTGGGAGATTTCTACGCCGAAGCCACCGTAGCCCTCAGCCTGTGCGGCGTCAAAGACCAGTTCGGCATGGTCTTCCGCGCCGCTCCCGGTGACAATTTTTACCGCTTCACAGTCCGTTGCGATGGCCAGGCGCGCCTCGAACGCGTCCTTTCCGGGTTCAACTCGCCTCTGCTCGATTGGCAGCCCAGCGGCGACGCACCCAGCTCAGCCCCCGCCGAGGTCAAGCTTGGCATCTGGACGGAGGGTAGCGAGATGCGTTTCTTCCTGAACGACCACCTCCAGTTCACCGTCCGTGACCCCGTCCTGCACGCCGGCACGCTCGGCTTTTTCGTGTATGCCAGTGCGAACACGCCCATCACTGCCTCCTTTTCAGACCTGTCTGTTTATTCCGTCTCGTACGTTTCTCAGACACCCTCGTTGACTCCTTCCAGCAGTCCCATTCCGGACGGGACTCCCGTCCAAACGCCCACGCCATAATTGAGTTGTCTGATAACCGGTCCTTGCAGACACACAATGAGTCAAGAACTTGTGTCTTTGTGTCTGGGCGGAAAATCTCCCGTATAATATTCCCATGCCCACCAATAGACTCAACGACCTCGACCCCAAGACCTGGCTCAAGTTCCAGAAATCCTGGTTCATCCACAATCCCCCGCCGCGCAAGAAAGGCGTGCTGGTACATCCGGCCAAGTTCCCGGAGACAATGGCCCAGGAGTTCATCGAATTCTTCACCAAGCGCGGCGAAACGGTGCTGGACCCGATGGCCGGTACAGGCTCGACGCTCTCCGCCGCCCTGAGGGCGGGACGGCACTCCCTGGGCATCGAGTTGAACCCGAAATACGCCGGGATTGCCCGGCAAATCATTGCCGACGAACGCCTCGCGCTGGGGGCATCCGTTGAGGGTCTTGCGGCCAACGTGATCACTGGCGACGCATCTCACGCACCTGACTTTGGACTTTCACCCTTCGACTATCTCTTGACCTCCCCGCCTTACTGGGACATGCTGCACGCCAAAGGCGCAAACACGCAGAAGATGCGCCACACGTCAGCGGATCTGGATGTCTTTTATTCCGATGACCCGAACGACCTCGGCAACTTGCACGATTACGAGGAATTTCTGGTGAAACTGGTTGCCATCTATGAAGGGCTGAAGCCCCTGCTACGCCAGAAAGCCTACCTGACCATCATTGTCAAGAACATAAAAAAAGGCGGCAAAATCTACCCCCTGGCCTGGGACCTGGGCCGCGAACTCGGCAAAGTCTACACCCTCAAAGATGAAAAGATCTGGATGCAGGATAACCAGCGCCTGGCGCCCTACGGGCTGGGGTCCGCCTGGGTCAGCAATACATTCCATCATTATTGTCTGCAATTCAGGAATGAGTAAGAGCATGCGCCATTCTGTCACCAACCACCTGCCGCATAGATGATCACTTCCACCGACCTGCTCCACCTCCCCTACACCCCTGACCTGACCGAAGGCGGCATCGCCTGTGCCTGCCGATCGCTGGCCTCCACCTACCTCCGTATGGGCGGCTCCCGGCCCCGTGCCTCTTCCTGGAACCGGGACTCCCTCGCCGGAACCAGGAATAGCGTGGATCATATGCGGCGCAGCGTGGCGGGGGTGGCTGCCGAACTGGCTTTCCGGCGCACTCTTTCCGAGCAAGCCATCCCGTTCAAAGTGCTGGGAGCAACACCCTTCACCCACCCGGACCGGTACAACGTCTCGCTCGGCGGTCATCGTTGTGAGCTGAAGAGCATCCTCATCACCCGCCGCCAGCAGATCTCCCAGCTCCGGAGCGACCCGGCCCTCATTCTCCAGGCTCCCGCCCTTATCCCGCTGGACGATTTCGCCGCCGAAGGTCACAAACCCGATGACCTGTACCTGTTCGCGTTTTTGCTGGGGGTGGTGGCTGCTTCCCGGGAAGACCTGGATAGAGCCACGGCTGCCGGTCAACCAGCCTGCCTGATCCACCCTTTACCCGATGAGTGGGCGCGTCCGGCCAACTGGCTGCCGCTTGAAAAACTGGCCCTCAAAAGCGAATGCGAGGCTCCCATCCGCGTAGAGATCGGCGGACAGAACGCCGGGCGGGAATTCGTCTCTGCAACGCTGGAACTCTCCCCCAACAAACGCCTGCCTGTGGAGCAGAGTTTCACCAGCCTGGCTTACATCCAAGCATCGCGCCAGCCCGAGGCTCGCATCGGCTTGCACAGCCCGCTGCGCGGCGAAGCGCATATCATCCCGGCCCACGAGTGGAGCAATATCTGGGTCTACGGGATGGACATATTTCTCGTCGGCTGGCTCTCGCACGAAGAGTACCGCCGCAAGGGGAAAGTGTTGAACGCCGGGATGCGCACCATGCAATATGACCGCACCCGAGTGAAAAATCTGCTGGTCCCCATGGCAGAGTTGAACCCGCTCAGGCCGTTGTTCTCCCGGGTGCGTGCCTGGGCGTCGACTTCTGGTGCATCCTGAAGCAGCGAATCCAAACAAACTGAAAAAAGAACGGGCGGTGGAGAATTCTCCGCCGCCCGCTTGATTATATTCGCTCTCTCAGGTCAAGTCATTCACACCCGGGTCGCGATTGAATTGATTGATGTGCGACGCACTTTCATGCGTAACAGCCTAAGGCGCAAAGACCCATTGGTTGTTGATGGCGTCGAAGGCGTTTTTGGCTTTTTCCTGCATGGCCTTGACATTGCCATACCACAGGCCGCAGCCAACATTCGATTGGCTGGCCGCGTAGGCAAGCATCTGCGAAATGGTCATGCTGGTTGCACCGCCGAAGGCAGCACTCACATCCTGGTACGAGCCGCCCGCCTTGATTTTCGTCAGGTCGACCATCACTCCGCCGATGTCGCCGTAGGTGTGAATGAAGTACACATCCAGCACTGTGGCCAGCATCTGCGCCTTCAGCATGGCGTTCATTGAAGCGCCGCCAGCATTCGCGGCCTTGATCACATTGAAGACGTAGGTCGCAACCTGTGAGCAGGTGGCTGTGGCGCTCAGGTCCCTGAATGGCGCATATTGCCGCAGCCGGGTGCCTGAATTACAAACGCCAGCTGTTGAAGCGCCATTCTTGATGATCCCCTGGCCGTTCCTGTTCTGCCAGAAGCCCATGGTCAGCGCACCGGTCCTGATCGGTCCGCAGACTGTGACCGTCTTGCTGTCCTGGTCAAGCACGGCGGCGTTATCACCGATGATCTTTGCGGTGTTGTCGTAGGGCACGCAATTCCAGGTCGGCACGTCGACGGTATGCGGGTATTTATACAGCCCCGAAGCGAAAGGCGGATTGTCCGTCGCGATCAACTCGCCCAACTTGGTGGTGTCACCATCGAACGTGTCGGTTATTGTGACGATCTTGTCCACTAAGGTGGTCGGTGCGGTAAACTGGAATGTTGCAGTGCCAGTTGCCGAGCCGGTCGGTGTGAAGTAGGCAACCTTGTCCCATGTTGCAGTGGCGGTATTGATCAGGTCTGTATTGTAGTCCGGCTTTACAGCGAAGGTGCAGCTATAGGGCAGATCAACCGAATCACTTTTCGGAATCGTCACGTCCTTGCCGCCGGTTACATTGCATTCGCCGCCTGGAACCGCATCTAAAACTTCGTCAACTATGATGTCTTCCCAGTCGGTCACATTGGTCACGGTAATCGTGCCCGACACAGCCCAGTCGCTATCGAAATAGCCGCTCTGCAAGGCGTTCACCGTGTAATTGAAGGTGACTGTGCCACCGACCTGGCTAACGTAGGTCGGGTCAACGGCCTTCGAGATATCCCAGGTGTAGGTGCGCTTGAAGGTCGGCTTCGCGGTCTTGGACACGCTTGGGTCACCACCCTTGCAAACCGTGACGGTCGCATTATCGAATGCCCCGGTTTGCGTGATCGTGGCAATGTTCTCGTGCTCAGTGCAGGTGCCTGACGGATCGTTGGGGTAGGTAATCTGGTATTCAAAAAAGTCCGAATCAGTGAAGTGCCACGAGCCGCCATTCGTGTCAGTGACATCGATCTCGTCGTTAACCAGATCGGTCGGATCGCCGAAGGAGTAAGGAACTTGGATTGTGTCACTCGTGTTCGGCGAGCCGATATCGGGCCAGGTCGCCGTGGCGGTATTGATCAGGACGGTGTCGTATTCCGGCTGTACAGCGAAGGTGCAAATGTAGGCTGCAGTTGCCTCTCCCTGCGCGGGCACATACAGAGGAGAACCGAACACAGTACACTTCCCGCCGGGTGTCTCATCCGAAACATCCACATCGGAAACATCAAAATTGTTGGGATTATATACGGTGATCTTTCCAGACACAGCCCAGAGGCTGTCATAGTCGAATTCCTTGATGACCTCGATAGTATAGTTGAACGTGGCTGAGTCAGAAGTCTTGATCTCGTAGAAGTCAGAGACCTTGTCGATGGTCCATTTGAACGTGCGGGTGTAGGATGGTTCTGCGGTCTTGCTGACCTCGAGGTCCACCGGCGGCGTACTGCCCGCGCATACATGGCTCAACTGGAACTTGGTGGGTTCAGGACCATCGCCGCTCCAACTGATATCGGCACTGCTCCCTTCTTTTTTGAGCGATGTGAGCGTCTTGCCGCCCGGCACCGTGACGAACACATTGTCCAGCTGGGACCCGTTGGGTACGTAGATCGACGTATCGTACGTCGTCGCATCACCCAGGTTGAGGTGGAACGTGATGAAGTACGAATCGGTGTTGTTCGGGCTGATCACGAAGTGCCAGTAAGGTCCGCCGGTCAGCGGGCAATCCTCCCCCTGCCCAGCCGTGTCGTTGTTCAAATAGATATTGAGCTCGGTAGAAGCCAATGTCGCAGAAAAAGCAAAAAATCCCGTCTCTTCCGTTGGTGGGGTCGTCTCTTCCGTTGGTGGGGTCGTCTCTTCCGTTGGTGGGGTCACCTCTTCCGTCGGTGGGGTCACCTCTTCCGTTGGTGGGGTCACCTCTTCCGTTGGAGGGGTCACCTCTTCCGTCGGTGGGGTCACCTCTTCCGTCGGAGCGGGTTCGGTCGATCCTGTGGTTCCGTCTTCCGCCATGACAGGGCCAGTTGACATCAGCAGCAGGCTGAGGATGACCGTTGTCGCGATCAATTTTCTAATTAGATATTTCATGGTTTTCTCTCCTCTGGGCGAACAAGTTGGTTGAAGTATGGACTAAATAAATCACTTGAAACAAGATGCACTCCTTCTGGGGTTGGACCATAATATTCATGTATACCGAAGCCTCCTTGTTTAAACAGAATAGCGAAACTAACCTTCATTATAATAAAGGCCGGTTTCGCTATTGGCTCACCAATTGCCTTGCTTGGTCCTTCCCAAGCAAGCGACCAGATTAAAGCAACTGGGTCATCGCCTCCCCCCAATATTTATTTTTTGCAGTGCAGTTTCTATGCTATTACAAGACGGGTGAATTTCGAAAAGGTTACAAAAGAACCCAAACACAACTCCGGTATTCCATGGTGACCTGTGTTCTCAAGGACTTGGGGTGCGCGTCTGCCCATAATGGTAGCCATGATCGGTGGGATGCGGCTTTTTGGTTGGATCCACAAAGAAAATGGTTGCGGTTACCGTTGCCGTTGGCGAAAGGGTCGGAGTCCCGCTGCTTGTCAGGTTGGATTGGGGGGTGCGGGAGGGTAGCGTGTAAGTCGGTGTTACCGTTTCAACGGCCAGCCAGTTCAGGATCTGATCGCGAAAGACATATGCGCCCAGCCCGGCCTCGACCACCAGCGCACTGACCAGGATCACTTTCAGAGCAGCCTCGGTTGTATGCGGTAATAGATGCAACAGGCCTTTGCCAATGCCGATTACTGGAACAGCCACGACCAACCCCATGGCCGCATTACGGAAGGAGGCGCGCCGCTTTTTCAGCAGATCGCCAGGATACTCCGCCCCGACCTGCTTGAGGCTTTCCAGGCGCTGGATGATCTCTTCGTTCGGCAGTGAACGTTTATCCGTCACAGTGTTGCCTCATCCTGTCGCCCCAGGACCTGGCGCAGTCGGGTAATGGCGCGGTTTTGAATGATCTTGACATTGTTGGCATCCTTGCCGGTGATCTCAGCCGTTTCCTTGATGCTGAAGTCTTCAATGAACCGGAGCACGATCACATGCCTTTGATCTTCGGTTAACTGGTTCAGGATGATCGCCTCCACAGCGTCCATCTCTTCCTGGTGCTCGTGTTGAGAGGGCAGCGACTCTCCGCTGCCCAGGTCCATCTCGCTCTCCACTGGGGTGAGATGCTTCCTTTCGCGCGCATGATCCACCACCTTGTGATAGGCGACCTGGTAGAGATATGAGCGCAAGTTATCGCGCGGACCTTTGCCTTCTTTAAGGTGCTTCAACAGCAGGGTAAAAACATCGCCGACGATATCGTCGGCTTCCGCGCAGTCTCCGGTCAGGCGCCGGGCGTATTTGTAGAGAGCGGGCGCATAGCGATCAAAGACGGTCACCAGCGCCTCGTGGTCCATCTGCCTGGCAGCTCTCAACAAGGCGGCATCATCGTCCATTGTTAAGAACCACGCCAGGACCGATTGCGATCCAAATACATGACGATGAAAACAGGCAGAAGTTACATTCCCTCATGGGATTTCCGGCTCTCCAAAATTTGCATTTGAAAAAGGCCGATCCGCTGCGCCAGGTTCACTATATACCATTTGATCGAATCTTACAATACCCACCCATCCGAACTCAAGGGTGTTTAATGATTATCATTTTGAGCAAACCCTTTTCCAATTGAATTTCTAGTAATATCCATTTCAGCAGATTAGTCCTGGTTCCAGGGCGTGGTCTTTATCCAATATTACGGACTCCGAAGGCTCCAGGTCCCGTTGTATCAACGACTTTCTTGCATCACCAATTATCCCATTGCGTGTGTATAATATGGATATGAAACATGGGTTTGTTATTCGCATTTTGAAAGCGAAGAACGCCGAATTGTGCGCCCTCTGCATGAACGCTTGAGGCAGGTGGAGATCCAGCGCAGGGTCAATTATGGACCTCGGGCTGCCCGGCGACATCTGAAAGTTCTTGAAGTATCTGAACGAAAAGGGGATTGGTTTCATCTCTGCCCCGATCCTTTCAAGGAGAAGTTCTAATGGCAAACAAGCATGACATCATTCACAACCCCAACGTCGGCTTCTTCCAGGACCTGGTTTCGCGTCTCAAGCTCATCCTGCGCCTGATCGGTGACCGGCGCGTCAATTTCTTTGTGAAACTTCTTCCAATTGCGGCGGCCATTTACGTGGTCTCGCCGGTCGACCTGATCCCTGGCGCGATCATTCCATTTATCGGTGCTTTGGACGATGCCGCCGTGATCTGGTTGGGCACCACCCTGTTCATGGCGCTTTGCCCCGACGGTGTTGTCCAGGAACATACCGATGCTTTGCAGAAGGTGGTCGCTGGCACCTGGCAGGATAGTCCCGGTTCTGACGTGAGACGGGATGGTCCGCCCCAAGGCGGGACCAACCAGATCATCGATGTTGAAGCGGGCAATGACCCCGAAGAAGAGCAGTCAAAATAATTGGAAATAAGATCCGGAGGTGTGTTTTGGCTGAACGGACATGGGAAGTAAGCAAGGTTTGTTTCTGCGACCACGTCAAACGCGAAGTGGCCTTGGAGGCCGAGGTTCTCTATCCGGTCGATAGCCTCCCCGACCCGCCCAGGTTACTGTCACATCGCTGTTCACTTGGCATGCAGTGCAACCAGTTTGCGCAGCCAGCCTGTGTCTGGGCTGGCACGAATCCGGATTATGATCCCTTCCGCCTTTAAGCCGGGAGCGCGGTTCATCCTCCGTCATAGCCATAATATTATCAAAACCAAAGAGGCGACCCCTGCCTGTAGTGCACCCCGATTATTGGACAAAAATTAGGTAAGAAACTGGGACTGAGTTCTGAACTGAACAGGGCTCAGTCCCTTTAGTTTAACCTTGATTCGCGAATTGTTGTAGTAATCGATGTACTTGT
>Ga0315273_10002198_pt1 | contig 22838 bp, 9 predicted proteins | sample YL17G02_0_MG_FD_205753 | JGI IMG/M metagenome (GOLD analysis project Ga0315273, IMG submission 205753) | Sediment microbial communities from Yellowstone Lake, YNP, Wyoming, USA - YL17G02_0 | ecosystem: Environmental > Aquatic > Freshwater > Lake > Sediment | place: USA: Wyoming | collected...
CATGCAGGAGAATGTTCTCCGGCTTGATGTCGCGGTGGATGACGTTGTGGCGGTGGGCGTAGTCGAGGGCGGAAGCCACCTCGGCTCCGATCCGCACCGCGTCGGCCACCGGGAGCTGCTTTTCGCGGTTCAGCCGGTCGCGGAGGGACTCTCCCTCCACGTACGGCATTGCATAGAAGAGGAAGCCGTCGGCCTCGCCGCTGTCGAAGAGCGGCAGGATGTGCGGATGCTGAAGATTGGCGGTGGTCTTGATTTCGGAGAGGAACCGTTCGGCGCCGATGACCGCGGCGAGCTCGGGCCGGAGCACCTTGACCGCCACCTTGCGATCATGCTTCAGGTCCTCCGCGAGATACACGGTGGCCATCCCGCCCTGGCCGAGTTCCCGGTCGAGGCGATAGCGGTCGGCCAGCGCGGCGGTGAGGCGGGGAAGTGGGTCAGTCATTTCTGAACCTGCTCACCGCGCGGCCTCCGACGTTCCCTGCATCTGGCGCACCAGTCCGGGCAGGTTCTGGATGATCATGATCCGGGTGGCTGGATTCCGGCGCACCATCGCGAACGTCTTGCCGTCGGGCGAGATGCTGTAGTTGATGTGGGGCGTGGTGCCGACGTAGTCGGCGACCGAGAAGAGCGGCGTGCGCGCCGTGACGGCAAAATCGGGTACCGTGCGCACGGCGGCCGCGATCAGCGTGGGCTCTCCGTTCACGACACCGCGGTAATAGAGTTCCCGCCCATCCGGGCTCCACAGTGGCTCGTTCCCACCGGTGAGCGACACTTGGACCTGGTCTCCCTCCGCTGGGTACGGCCGGACGTAGACCTGCTGTTCCCCCGACTGATCGGACACGAACGCGACCCAGTGGTTGTCGGGCGAGAGGGCCGGGTGCTGGTCTTCGAAAGGACTCGCGACGAGCGGGGTGAGCGGGCCGCTTCCGGCGTTCTCCAGGATCGCGACGTCCGACCGGGAGTTCGGCCGGAGATTGGAACCCGTCGTGAGGAGCCCCCTCCCATCCTTGAACCACAGTCCGGCGTAGGTCATGCTGCGCGACGCGAAGAGCGACTCGGCCGGCTCTGCGCTTCCCGGTCGCTTGCGGTAAATGCCCAGCGCGCCGGAGCGGGTGGAAGCATAGGTGATGAATCGGCCGTCGGGCGTCCAGGTGGCGTCGTGGCCGTCCCGGTCGAAGGTGGCCCGGGAGAGGGTGCCGTCGTCCAGCGAGAGGATCCAGACGTCCCGGCCGTCCGCGGAGTTGAAGTCGGTGGAGAGCCTCCGGCCGTCGGGAGAATACTCCGGCGCGTGGAAGTTGTGGTGTTCCGGCGTAGCGGCGCGCGCGCTCCCCGAGCGGTCGATGAACTGCAGCGAGCGGGGCTCTTCGGGGATGTACGCCACGGTCCCGTTCGGTGCCACTGCCAGTTGGGCCAGGCCATTGCCGGTGATGGAGATGCCGGTGGCGATGGTCACGGCTGATCCGTCGATCCGGGGATGCGCCGGGTCGAACGCCTGGGCCTGGAGCGTGCCGTCCGGCTGCGCCCAGAGCAGATAGCCCGCGGTGTACCGTATTTCGGTGACGGGACGATCCAGCAGGGGAGTGAGACGCCCGGTCTTCAAGTCGAGTCGCGAGATGGGGCCGGAGGCGGAGCCGAGTTTCACCGCGACGAGCGCGGTCTGCCCGCCGGGAAGGACTTGCTGCAGCTGTACCCCCCTGCCCACGTCGGCGTAGGGGATGGCGATTGAATCGCCGTGTCCGAGCGCGGCAACCTCGATTCCCCCCGCCGCCCCCTCGGGGCTGAACCAGAGTTCACCATCCCGACCCCAGTCCGCGGCCGCCGTTCCATGGACGCCCTCGGGAAGCGGGATGGGAGAGCCGCCGTCGACCGGAATCCGAAACGACGCGATGCCGTTGCGAGTACCGAAGATCCAGCGTCCATCTGCGGAGACGAGGGGGCTCGAGATCCCAGCCGTTCCGTCCACCCGAACGGGCTCGGCAGCGGAGAGCGGCTGCCGCATTAACCGATAGCCGCCATCGGCGCTCAGGCTCACGAAGAACACGGTGCCGCCGTCCGGCGAAAGGGCCAGCTGGCGCTGCAGCGCCGCGCCACCTCCACCACCGAGGCCCGGTGCCAGGATGGCGAGCCGTGACGGAGGCGTGGACGGCGGGGCAGGACGCAGCCAGCCCCAGAACGCGATGGCGGCGACGAGCACGAGCAGGGCGGCAAGGATGCCCGTTGACCGGGGAGACCCAGACCGGAGTGACCGCCCCGCTGCGCCGCTGCCCCGCTGCCCTCCGGCGAGTGCCGTCGCGAATTCCGCCGCGCTGGCGAACCGGTCCGCCGGGAGCTTCTCCAGCGCGGTGAGCACGGCGTCTTCCACGGCCGGCGGCACGGTGCGCCGAAGCGTGTGCAGGGGCCGCGGGTCGTCGGTCATCACCTTGGCCACGATCGACTGCGCGGTGGGACCGGTGAATGGCGGCTCACCCACCAGCATCTCGTAGAGCACGCAGCCCAGCGCGTACACATCGGAGCGTGCTGTGAGCTCCCGCTCGCCCATCGCCTGCTCGGGGCTCATGTAGTGTGGCGTGCCGAGGCTCATGCCGGTCTCGGTCATCCGGGTGCTGCCCGCCTTGTGGGCTGCCAGGGCAATGCCGAAGTCGGCCACCAGCGCGGAGCCGTCGTGGAGCAGGATGTTCTCAGGCTTGATGTCGCGATGGATGACGTTGTGGCGGTGCGCGTAGTCCAGCGCGCTTGCCACCTCGGAAGTGATCCGCACCGCCACATCGACCGGGAGCTGCTTCTCGTGGTCCAGCCGGTCGCGAAGCGATTCGCCCTCCACGTACGGCATCACGTAGTAGAGAAATCCTTCGGCGTCGCCCGAGTCGATGAGGCCGAGAATGTGGGGGTGCTGGAGATTGGCGGTGGTCTTGATTTCCGCCAGGAACCGCTCGGCGCCGATCACGGCGGCGAGTTCGGGCCGGAGCACCTTGACCGCCACCTTGCGGTCGTGCTTCAAGTCCTGCGCCAGGTACACCGTCGCCATTCCGCCCTGCCCGAGCTCCCGCTCGATACGGTAGCGGTCGGACAGGGCGGCGGTGAGGCGATCGGGAGGGGAATGTTGCACGCCGAAAGATGCACTTCCCCGGGCGTTCCCGCGAGGGCGTTGGCGCTCTGGCCAGACGTGGACCGGCGCAGTAGCTTGGCTACTGCCCCTCACACCTCATATTCGGGAGTCACGATGGCCGCTCCGACAGCGCGCTACGGCGCCTGCCTCACCCTGTTGGTGCTCCTGCCCGCCGCCCTCACGGCGCAGATCCGCTCGAGTGAGCGCGGGGGGGTATGGCAAACGATCGACGGGACCGTCATCACCGTGGAATATTCCCGGCCCCAGGTCCGCGGCCGGGATTCGACCATCTTCGGCAAGTTCGTGCATTGGGGCGAGGTCTGGACCCCCGGCGCCAACTTCGCCACGACGTTCGAGGTGAACCGCCCCGTGAAGCTCGACGGTCACCCGGTCAAGCCCGGCAAGTACTCCATGTGGCTCGTGATCCAGCCGGACCAGTGGACCATGGTGCTCGACCCGCGGGTTCACCTGTACCACGTGCCGTTTCCGGACTCCACGCCCGACCAGCTCCGCTACCTGGTCCATCCGGGCACGGGGCCGTTCACGGAGACGCTCACCTTTTCATTCCAGGACGTCCGGCCCGACGAGGGGACGCTGCTGCTCCGCTGGGGCACGATGCAGCTCCCCTTCACGCTCGAAGTGGAGCCGAAACACAAGCTGACCATCTCTGAGGCGGACGCCAAGTCGTACCTGGGCAGGTTCGCCGCCCGGTGGGCCGGGACACCGGACAGCGTCGCCCCGTCGAAGGTCACGCTGGCCTATGAAAACGGGATGCTGCTCGGCCAGTGGGCGCCCGCCCCGTTCCCGGATGTCGTCACGTTCGTGCTGGTCAAGATCAAGGAGGACTGGTTCATGGTCGGCAACATGCAAAACGGCAAGCTGGTAGACCTGATGGACGAGTGGGTCTTCGAGTTTGCGAGGAAGGACGGCGCCGTGACCGGATTCGAGGTGTGGGGCACCGAAGACCATCCAGACGTGACTGCGACCCGCGAATAATCGCGGTGCCCCTCCTCGTCCTGTTTGTCACCGCGTTCGTGGACATGATCGGGCTCACCATGGTGATCCCGCTCCTGCCCTTCTACGCCACCGACTTCGGGGCCGGCGCCACCATGGTCGGCGTCCTCATTTCCGCTTTCTCGATTGCCCAGCTGATTGTCGCGCCGACCTGGGGGCGGTTTTCCGACCGCTACGGCCGCCGACCCGCCATCCTGGCCGGCCTCCTCCTCACCGCCGTGGCCTACGTCCTCTTCGCCCTTGCCGGCTCCATCGTGGCGCTGCTGGTGTCCCGATTGATCCAGGGCACCGGCGGCGGGACCATCGGGGTGGTGCAGGCGTACGTCGCCGATGTGTCCAAGCCGAAAGAGCGCACCAAGAGCCTCGGCTGGCTCTCGGTGGTGACTAGCATGGGGGCGGTGGCCGGCCCCGCCTTCGGCTCCGCCATGATCAGCCTCGGCGGCCGCCGCGCGCCCGGGCTGGCCGCCGGCGCGCTCTCCCTCCTCGTGGCCGTCTTCGCCTGGCGGTTTCTGCGCGAGTCCGCCGAACTGCGGCACACGACGAGCCATCCGGTCGTCTCTGCGGAGACGAGCCGCTCCGCCATCCTGCGGGTCCTCACCCGGTGGCGCGAGCCGGCCCCGCGCCTCATCTGGATCTATACCATCGCCATCGGGGCGTTCTACGGGACCATCCAGATTGTCCCGCTCCTGCTGTCTGACCGATTCGCGGTAACCGAAGCCAACATCGGTTACTTCGTGATGTATCTCGGCGGGATGGGCGTCCTGGTCCGCTCGCTCCTGCTCGGTCGGATGGTCGATCGGCTGGGGGAGGCGCGCCTCTCCCGGCTCGGTATCGTGATCCTGGCGCTCGGCCTCGCGGCCACCGGGCTCGCCACCGGGTACCCGATGCTGGCGGTCGGCTTCACCCTCATGCCGATCGGCACGGCGTTCATCTTCCCCTGTGTGACAGGGCTGCTCAGCACGGTCGTCGCGTCGAACGAGCGCGGGTTGTACATGGGGGTGCAGCACACCTTCGGTGGTGTGAGCCGGGTCGCCTTCCCGATCCTGGCCGGCTTCCTGATGGATCACGCCGGTGTCGGCGTGCCGTTCTGGCTCTCGGCGATTCTGGTGCTGGTGACACTGCCACTCACCTCGACACTCGCCAAGTACGTGCTGGACAAGAATCGCACCACGGGGGACGGGCTCGCGTCGGCGATGGAAGAGATTACGGGGGAGTATCCGACGACCAGCGGCTAAAGCCGCGGCTCGGCTGGTGTCGCTGAAGCGACAGAAGCCCACCATTTCGGAGCAATTCCAATCGCTGTTGCTGTTCTTTGCGTTCTTCGCGCCTCTTAGCGTCTTGGCGGTTAAAGCTTTTCACCGCAAAGGCGCAAAGAGACGCAAAGGCAAAAGGGCGCACAGCTGTGCGCCCCTTTTCACCTCACCCCCTGTCCCCCTCTCCATGATATGGAGAGAGGGGACGACTTGGGCGTGTTACGGCGTCGGCGGCTACCGCGGACCCGCCGGCAGGTTTGCGAACAGGTATCTGGTCAGCAGCGAATAGACGTGCAGCGTGGTGCCCTGGCCCTCGCAGATGCAGTGGCTCCGGTTGGGATACTCCATGAAGTCCACCGACTTGCCCAGGACGATGAGCCGGTTGAGCATCCGCTGCGAACCCTGGAAATGCACGTTGTCGTCGCCCGAGCCATGCACCAAGAGCAAGTGCCCCCTGAGTCCTTCGGCCTGGTTGATGGCTGAGGCGGCGTGGTACTTGTCGGCGTTCGGACCCAGGAGCCCCATGTACCGCTCCTGGTAAATCGTGTCGTAGAGCCGTTCGTCCGGCACCGGCGCCACGCTCATTCCGACCTGATAGACATTGGGATACCGGAACATCGCTTGCAGCGTGGAACTCCCGCCCCCGCTCCACCCCCAGATGGCCACCCGCGTCGAGTCCACATACGATCGCGTTCGGGCGAGGGTTTGCACCGCCTCGGCCTGTTCCTGGCTCGAGAGGACGCCGATCTGCTCGTACACCGCCTTGCGCCACGCCCGCCCCTTGGGCGCCGGCGTGCCGGTGTTGTCCACGCTGGCCACGAGATATCCCTGATCGGCAATCACCTGGTGCCAGAGCCGGTTGCTGCCGCCCCACGAATCGAGCACGGTCTGCCCCGCCGGCTCGCCATACACAAACATCAGCATCGGATAGCGCTTGCTGGGGTCGAAGTCGCGCGGACGGATCATCCAGCCGTCAAGCGTGGCGCCGTCGGCAATCGTGACCTGAAAGAACTCACCGGGGGTGATGACCTCCTTCACACGCCCGGCAAGCACGGTGTTGGCTGCCAGCGTGCGTGCCACCTCGTGTCCGGGCAGGCTCACCAGTTCCGTCACCGGTGGAGTGTCGAAGGTGGACCGGGTGTGAATGGCCCACTTCGTGTCCGGGGCGATGTTGTAGCGATGACTCCCCGGCTGGTCGGCGGGTGTCAGCCGCTGGCGCGTTCCGCGGCCGTCGAGCCGCACCCGGTGGAGAAACTGCTGGGTCGCGTTGTCCGGTGACGCGAGAAAGTAGAGCCAGCCGCCTTTCTCGTCGACGGCGGCGATGCCGTTCACGTCGAAGGCGCCTGGAGTGAGGAGCCGCACCGCGCCGGTCGCGCGGGTCACCACATAGGCGTGGCGCCAGCCGTCCCGCTCGCTCAGCCAGAGGAACTCCTTGTTCCCCTTGAGCCAGGGAATGTCGTCGAGGACATCGAGCCAGGCGTCGTCGTGCTCGGTGAGCACGGTGCGGGTCCCGCCGGTCGTGGCGCTCGCCAGGATCAGGGCGTCGGTGTTCTGCAGGCGGTTCATGCGCTGTACCAGCACTGAATCCGAACCCACCCACTCCATGAATGGGAGGTAATCTTCACGCGGATCGCCGGGGAGCTGGAGCCAGGTAGTTGGACCGCCGTTGGTGCTGACCGCTCCCGCGGTCACCGCCGAGTTCGTGGTGCCCACCTTCGGGTATTGGATCGGGATGGTGAAGGGGTAGGTCGAGTCGGTGTTGTTGATCATCAGGAAGGTGCTGACGCCGGTCATGTCGAAGTGCCAGTAGGCAATCCGGGCGCCGTCGGGCGACCAGCGGAATCCGTCGCGTACGCCGAATTCCTCCTCGTACACCCAGTCGCTCATGCCGTTCACGTGGAGCGAGTCGGCGCCGGTGGTGAGCCGGGTGATCGTACCGTCGGCCAGGCGTTCGACGTAGATGTCTCCCTTGCGGACGTAGGCGACCCGGTCGCTCTGGGGGGAGAACTTGGCATACATCATGGTGGACGGTGGCGCGCCGGCCCCGCCCAGCTGGCGGAGTGCACCGCTGGCGCGGTCGAGCACCCAGTAGTCACCCCGGGTGTTCTGCCGCCAGACCTGCTTCGTGTTGGTGAAGAGCATCAGCTGCTTCGCATCGGGCGACCAGGTGTAATTGTCGATACCGAGTGCAGCGGTGTCGCCCTTGGGCACCAGCGCCGTCGCGGAGACGAGGATGCTCCGCGCGCCGGTCTTGGAGTCGTAGCGCACGATGTCGAAGCCGCCGGGCTTCGCCTCCGACTTTTCGAGCGTGGTGTAGGCCGCGCCGCCCTCGATCCAGCGTGCCGGCCCGAAGCGCTCCGGGGAGAACTGGCGAGAGGCGAAAATCTGCTTCAGCGCCGCGGTGGTGGCCTCGGGGACCTGCGCCGAGAGCGGCAGCGCGGTGAGCGCGCTGGCGAGGGCAAGGAGGGCGAAGATGGTTCGCCGGACGGGATGGTGAGCCATGGTGGGTTTCCTCTGCGCGAGTCAGGAGTGGGTGGGCGCCGCGTGGGTCGCGGCGCCTATTGCTTCTTCAGGTCGGCAAAGAGATTCTCGACGACGATCACTCGATCGGTGTCCTGGCCTCCGGCGCCGATCCGGATCATGATGAAGCGGGCGTCATCGGGCGTCAGGTCCCACGATCGCACGCCGCCGGCATAGGACAGGGTACTGAACAACTCCTGCCGCTTTCCCGTCGTGAAGATCGTGCCCGGAATGACCTCGACCGAGGTCAGCATGGCGTTGCCCCCGACGTACAGCAGTTCCCGGCCGTTGTGGGCCCAGTGCGGCTCGCCGCCCCCCTTCGTGGACACCTGCCACTTGGCCGTGCCGGTCTGCGGGAAGGGCCGAACGTAGAGCTCCGATGTGCCCGATTCGTTGGAGGTGTACGCCAGCCAGCGGCCGTCCGGGGAGAGCGCCGCGTCCAACTCCTCGAATTTCGTGTCGAGCAGGGGGATCGTCGCGGTGTCCGCGCCGAGCCCCTTGGCAAAGATGTCCCGCGGAGTGGTCCGATACACCACCCACTTGCCGTCGGCGGACCAGAACCCCTCGTTGACGGTGCGGTCCGGCGGCGACGCCACGAGCTCGGCGGGCGCGCTGCCGTCGGCGCGCTTCATCCAGAACTTGCTCTGGCCCGTCTGGTTGGAGACGAACCCCACCGAATGTCCGTCGGGGGTCCAGGAGGGGCGGTAGTTCTCCGTGCCGTCGAAGGTCAGCTTGCTGAGCGGGCCGTTCGGCAGTTGCTTGATCCACGTCTGCTGCTCGCGCCCCTCCAGCATGCTGAGGGCGAGCTGCTTGCCGTCCGGCGAGAGAGCGAGCGTCTGGAAATTCCCGGTCCAGCCGGAATCGATGACCGACGGCTTGCCGTCGCGCGTGAGGTACACGACCTCGGCCGATCCCGTGACCTGCGCGCCCTCCTCGTACATCAGCGTCCCGGTGCCGGACAGCGTGAGGTCGACGGCGCCGAACGGGCGCCCGGCGACGCCGTTGGTGATGGCCACCGCCTCGCCGGTGACGGCAAGCTTGCCGAGATCGAACGGGGCGGCCATCAGGTCGCCCGCACCGGTCACGTAGATCAGGTGTCCCGTCGGGGCGTATCGGGCGGCAAGGCCCTGCACGAGCGTGTGGTACTTGCCGGTCTTGAGGTCGAGGACGGCGACATCGCTCGCCTCCCGGCTGCTCCGCTTCTGGATGGTGAACAACACGCCGCGCGCATCGGGCAGCGACTGGGGCCAGTAGTGGTCCACCTCGCCCTTGGCGGTGTCCACCGTGGTCATCTGCTCCCGCGTGCCCCCGCTCGAGCGCACGCGCATCAGGCCGGTGGTGCCGCCGCCCGTCAGGCCGTCATAGTAGATGTACCCGTCGCTGCCCCAGGTCACGCCATCGGAGCCGACGGCAGAGTCGGCGATCGTGATCGGCGGCGCGCCCGTCAGGGTCACGACCTTGATGGCGCCGGTGCCGTCCATCGCGTATGCCACCTGCTGGCCGTCGGGCGAAAAGGACGGTTCGATGGCGCGTTCGGTGCCCGGAATCGGCGTGGCCGTCAGTTGACTCCGGTTCCGGAGCCAGAGTTGTGAACCGTCGGAACTGGGTCCGGTGTACACCAGACGGGAGCCATCCGGGGAGATGTCGATGCGCGTACCGCGTGAGTTCGACAATTCCTGGCCCTGCGGGAGCGCCATGGCGTAGCGCAGCACCGGGCGCACCGGGACGGGCTTCATCCAGCCCCACAGCGCGGCGACCACCGCGAGCACCGCCACACCCCACCCCGCCAGCGCCAGACGGCTGCGGCGCTCCGCCGGCCCACGGACCGAGGCGACCGAGGTGGTGCCTCGTGGCGTGAACCGGGTATCGGCCAGCGCGGCGGCGAACTCCGCCGCCGTGGCAAACCGATCAGCCGGGAGTTTCTCCAGGGCGGTGAGCACCGCCCCCTCGACCTGCGGCGGAATGGTGTGCCGCTGCGCGGTGAGCGAGCGTGGCGTTTCGGTGACGACCCGCGCGATGATGGCCTGCGCGGTGGGCCCCATGAATGGTGGCTCCCCCGCGAGCATCTCGTAGAGCACGCAGCCCAATGCATAGACGTCGGAGCGCGCGGTGATCTCCCGCTCGCCCATGGCCTGCTCGGGGCTCATGTAGTGCGGGGTGCCGAGGGACATGCCGGTTTCGGTCATGCGGCTGCCGCCGGCCTTGCTGGCGGCGAGCGCGATGCCGAAGTCTGCCACGAGGGCGGAGCCGTCGTGCAGCAGGATGTTCTCGGGCTTGATGTCGCGGTGGATGACACCGTGGCGGTGGGCGTAGTCAAGCGCGGCCGCCACTTCGGTGGTGATGCGGACGGCGTCGGCCACCGGGAGCTGCTTCTCGCGGTTCATCCGGTCGCGGACCGTTTCACCTTCCACGAACGGCATCACGTAGAAGAGGAAGCCGTCGGCCTCGCCGCTGTCGAAGAGCGGCAGGATGTGCGGGTGCTGCAGGTTGGCGGTGGTGGTGATCTCGGTCAGGAACCGGTCGGCGCCGATGACGGCGGCCAGTTCGGGGCGCAGCACCTTGACCGCCACCTTGCGGTTGTGCTTGATGTCCTGCGCCAGGTACACCGTGGCCATGCCGCCCTCACCGAGCTCCCGTTCGAGGCGGTAGCGGTCGGACAGGGCGGCCGAAAGGCGGGGAAGCGGGGAAGTCAAGGTGAAATCCAGTCCAGGGTATGATCGTCATTCCGGCGCAAGCCGGAATCCAGGCTCAATGGACCCCGGCGCTCGCCGGGGTGACGGCCGGAGGGTCTTCGAGGCTTCGCGTAAACTGCCTTGACCGCAATGACGCCAAGGGGCGCAAAGGAACAACCTTCTAGGATACCGTCAGAGATGGAGAACGGCCAGCGTCATTTGCCAGCCATCAATCCCTTGAGGTCTTGCAGATATACCACCTGCGCCTGCTGGCCGGGCGTCCCCTGCCGCACCATGGCGAACGACTGGCCATCGGGGAAGACGTCGAAATTGCGGTGCGGCGTGGAAAATTCGTACCGGCCGACACTGAACAGCTCGGTCCGCGTCTGGACCCGCCCGCCGACGATCGTCGCGGCCGCCAACTTCGGTTCCGCGCCGCCGCCGGAGCGATAGAAGAGTTCCTTGCTGTCGCGGGACCAGGCCGGCTCGGTGCCTCCGTTCTGGGACACCTGGATCTTGGAGCCGAGACTGGGCCAGGCGCGGAGGTACACCTCCATCCGGCCCGATTCATCGGACTGGTAGGCCAGCCACCGGTTGTCGGGCGAGAGGGCGGGCCACCCCTCGGAGTAGCGCGTTGCGAGGAGTGTGTCGACCCGCGAGGGACCGCCGAGGTTCACCGACCAGATGTCGAATGCCGTGCCGTCGATCACCACTCCGATCCCGGCGCGCTGGTCCGCTGTGACGGCGTGGATCGAAAGTTGGGCCGGGCCGAGAAACACGGAATCCGCGGGGCCGCCCTTGTCGAACATTCGCCGATACTCGCCGATGGTCCCGTTTCTCACCACGGCAAACAGCAGCCCGCTGCCGTCCGGCAGCCACTCGGCGTCGTGCGCGGTCGAGTCGAATCCGAACCGCGTGAGGGTGGAATCGGCGATGTCGAAAATCCAGACGTCGCGCTCCTGCTCGGTGAAGTCCAGCGAAATGCGCCGGCCGTCGGGCGATATCCGCGGGTTATGATATGATCGGTCGGTGCCCACGAGGACCGTCGAGCGCCCCGAGCGGTCCACCCGCACCAGCGCGCGCGGCTCGGTCGGTACGTAGGCGAGCCCGCCCGGACCGATGCTCACCGGCGGCAGGAATCCCAGGACCGAAAGCACCGTGGCGCCGATGGGGGTGCCAGTCCCCACCGGGCCCTTCTTGCCGAGATTCCACGGGGCGGCAAAGAGCGTTCCGTCGGGGAGCGCCCAGACAAGGAGGCCGTTGCCATAGCCGGCCCAGGCCGCGTTGACGTTGAGCACCGACACGCGCTTGCCAGAGGCCGGGTCGATCGCGAAGATCGGCCCGTTGGGCGGAGCGCGCCAATAGCGCGCGAGGACCCACCCGTCGGGGAGCATCTGGTCCAGCACCCAGGCGGTGTGGCCCGTCGAGGAGTCGCTGAGGGCAAACCTGGTCAGGGCGCCGTTGGGGGCGAGCGTAGCGAGCGCGCCCTCAGTGGCTACCACGAAGTGGTCGGGGCCGGCGAACTCGATTGCGGCGAGCCCGGCTCCCCCCTCGACCGGAATGGCCACGGAGGTGCCCCCGCCGACTGGCACCTTGCGCGGCCCGTTGTTGGTCCCGAGGAAGGCGATGGTCTGGCCGTCGGGGGAAAAACTCACGGTGAAGGCGTCTTCCGTTCCGTCGAGGCGGTGGGGCAGCAAGCCGTTGAGAGGCCGGGTGTAGATCGCGAACCGGTCACCCTGACCGCTGACGTAGGCCAGCGTGCCGCCATCCGGCGAAAGCCGCAGTGCCACGGGTGGTGACTCGGAGGGAACGGGAATCGAAAGCCGCAGCGGGCGCGCCGGGGCAGGGCGGGCCAGCACCTTGGCTCCGATGCCGAGCCCGGCCGCCAGGGCCACGGCGGCGAGTGCCCATGGACCGATCGCGGCGGCTTTGCTGCGCGGCGGCCCGGCGGCAGGCATCGCGATGGTCGCCGACGAGGTGTACTGGCGGTCGGCCAGCGCGCCGGAAAATTCCGCCGCGGTCTTGAATCGGTCGGCCGGCAGCTTCTGCAGCGAGGTCAACACCGCTGCTTCCACGTGCAGCGGGATCGTACCCCGCTGCGGGATCATCGGCCGCGGATTCTCGGTGACGACCCGCGCCACGATGGCCTGTGCGGTGGAGCCGGTGAACGGCGGATCTCCGGTGAGCATCTCGTAGAGCACGCACCCCAATGCGTACACATCGGAACGCGCGGTGATTTCCCGCTCCCCCATCGCCTGCTCGGGGCTCATGTAGTGCGGCGTGCCGAGGGACATGCCGGTCTCGGTCATGCGGGTACCGGCGGTGCTGACGGCAAGCGCAATGCCGAAGTCGGCCACCAGAGCGCTGCCGTCGTGCAGGAGGATGTTTTCGGGCTTGATGTCGCGGTGGATGACGCCGTGGCGGTGGGCATAGTCCAGCGCCGCCGCCACTTCCGTCGTGATGCGCACCGCGTCGTCCACCGGCAGTTGCTTTTCCCGGCTGATCCGGTCGCGCACCGTTTCCCCTTCTACGTACGGCATCACGTAAAAGAGGAAGCCGTCGGCCTCCCCGCTGTCATGCAGGGGCAGGATGTGCGGATGCTGGAGATTGGCGGTCGTCTTGATCTCGCTCAGGAACCGCTCGGCGCCGATGACCGCGGCCAGTTCCGGCCGCAGCACCTTGATGGCCACCTTGCGGTCGTGCTTGATGTCCTGCGCCAGATAGACGGTGGCCATGCCGCCCGCGCCGAGTTCACGCTCGATCAGGTAGCGGTCGGCCAGGGCGGCGACGAGGCGGGGAAGGGCGTCAGACAATTGGACTCCGGGTCTGAAATCGACTCGCTGCGCCACCGGGAGAGTCGCGGCTGAAGCCGCGGCTCGGCTGATGTCGCTAAAGCGACACGGGCTGCGTCCTCAGGATACCAAGGAACGGTCGATGGTTCTCGACCGTTCAACATGCACCATCAACTCCTCATACACATCGTTTGGACGACGCGAAACCGGGAGGCCACCATCGACGGCCATCGGGCAGCCTACCTCTGGGAAAACCTACCCGTTATCGCGCGGCAGGAAAGGGCCCACATACTCGAAATCGGAATCGTCACGACCCATCTTCATCTGCTGGTGCGCATCCATCCCTCAACATCCCTTCCTCGGCTCCTTCAACGCATGAAGGGTGGCACCGCCAAGGCAGTCAATTGGCACGCATCGGTGAGCGGGCCAGCCCTCCGTTGGGCAAAGGGGTATAGCGCGACCACCGTCAGCCCCCGTCACATCGAAGCGGCGGCGTCCTACATTCGCCATCAACACACCCATCATCCCACCGAGGCGATCCCAGGATGGGAGGGTCAGCCGACCCGGTCAAAGCCATGACATCAGAGGTGTGGCTCGCGTCGCTTCAGCGACATCAGCCGAGCCGTGACTTCAGTCACGAGCTCGTTCAGCAGGTCACTTTTTCATCTTCGCCTTCAGCTCCGTGAACCAGTTCTCCACGAACACCAACTGGCCCGTCACCGCCTGCGCGGTCTCCGGGAGGAGCCGCAACATCACGAAGGCCTTGTCGTCCTGGGTCACGTCGTAGGCGCGATAGCTGGGCGCGTGGAGATAGGTGGAATCCGCAAACAGCGGCTGCTCCGGTCCCACGGTCAGTGTCGGAGCGGTGGTGATCGGGACCGCCATCATCTGCCCCGTGGTCGACCGGTAGAACAACTCGCGGCCGCTGTGGGCCCAGAGCGGCTCCCCACCACCGGCGGCTGACACCTGCCGGCGGCCCGCGGCGGAATCCGGAAAGGCCCGAACATAGATCTCGTCGCGCCCCGACTCGTCCGACTGGTAGGCCAGCCACTTGCCGTCGGGAGAAATGGTCGGAGCCCGCTCGTCGAACTTGGGCGACGCCACCACCGGCACCCCCACGGAGTCGATGCCCGGCCGGAGGGCGTAAATGTCCCGGCTCGGCATCGTGACCCGATACGCGAGCCAGGCGCCGTCGGCGGACCAGGCGGCCTCGGCGATGGTGTGGGTCGACGTGATGACCGTGTCCACGCCGCCGCCGCCGTCCGCCCGCCGCCGAAGGACGGCGCTCGACTGTCCGTCCTCGATGATGTAGCTCACCGATTCCCCGTCGCGCATCCAGAGCGGCCGGTACTTGACCGAGTTGTCGAAGGTGACCCGGCTGAGTGGACCGCGGTCCAGGTCCTTGATCCAGATGTCGCCGGCCGGGTTGCCGTGGATGGCCACGGCGAGGCGGGACCCGTTCGGTGACAGGCTCAACCCGCCGTTGAAGGCCGGCGTGTACGACCAGGCGGGATCGATGTCGCTCTGCTGGCCGGCCCGGGTGACACGGACCGGTACGACCGGCCGCTGGGTCGGTTGGGCGTTGCCGGAGCGATAGATCAGCGTGCCCTCGGACGAGACCGCGAGATTCGCGGTGCCATTGGTTCCGATCCCGAGCCCCTCCAGCACCGGCGACTCGGGGCCGGTGATGGCCAGCTTGTCCTCGTCGAACGGCACCGCCACCGCAATACCGTTGGGCCGCAGCACGAGCAGGAATCCTGGCTCGAGATACCAGGCCTGGAGTCCCTGCACCAGCCGGACGCTGCGGTGGTTCTTGAAGTCCCAAACCACGATCCAATTGTCGTTGCCCCGCGTCGGCCCATGCCATTCGGTGTAGACGATGCCGCGCCCGCCCGGCAATGCCACGGGCGCGAAATGCCCGACCGTGCCGGCGGTGCTGTCCGCTTCCGTCACCGGTTCCGCCGCCCCGCCGGTCTCCGGGATTCGGAAGAGAACGCCCCGCGTCCCCTTCGTCCCGGGTGCATAGATATACCCGTCGCGACCCCAGGCGAGCCCACCATTGATGAAGCCGGGGAGCGAATCGAGCAGGGTGTTGGGCGTCGACCCGTCCAGGGCGATCACCTTGAGGGCGCCGAACCGCTGATCGCGGAAGGCGATGCGGCGTCCATCGGGGGAAAACACCGGCGAGAAGGCGTCGCTCATGCCGGTCAGGTTCCGGCCGGTGAGCTGGTCCCGCTCCTGGAGGATGTATGCCGCATCGTCGCGCGCCGCCCCGCCCGGATAGACGAAGCGACTGCCGTCCGGGGAGATGGCGATCTCCATCCCACTGAAATTGAAGTAGCTCGCATCGGCGGGAAAGCTCACCGTGTAGCGCCGCGTCGGGGCCGCGACCGGGGGCGAGCGGAGGAGCCAGGTCGCCAGCAAGGCCACGACCAGGACGCCCGAGAGGGCCCAGCCGGCAAGCGCGGCAACGCGGCGCGTGCGTGGAGCCCCCGCCGCGGCGGCGTATGCCGTGGTACCCTGGAATCCCGGGTTGCCCAGCGCGTCGGCAAAGGCCTTGGCGCTCTCGAACCGGTCGGCCGGGAGCTTCTCCAGTGACTTGGCCACGGCAGCCGCGACATTGGTCGGCACCGCCTTCCGCAGCCTGGTGACCGGTGCCGCCTCCTCGGTCACGATCTTCATGATGATCTGCTGCGCAGAGGCGCCGGTATGCGGCGGGTTCCCGGTCAGCATTTCGTACAGGACGGAGCCGAGGGAATACACGTCGGACCGCGCCGTGATCTCCTTCTCGGCGGTGGCCTGCTCGGGGCTCATGTAGTGCGGCGTGCCGAGGCTCATGCCGGTCTCGGTCATCCGTCCGCCCGCGGCGGCACTCAGCGCCAGCGCGATGCCGAAGTCGGCCACCATCGGGCGGCCGTCGTGGAGCAGGATGTTCTCCGGCTTGATGTCGCGGTGGATCACGCCGTGGCGATGGGCGTAGTCGAGCGCGTCGGCCACGGCCACGGTGATCTTCACCGCCTCGTCGATGCCGAGCTGGGTTTCGCGGTCCAGCTTGCTCCGCAACGTTTCGCCGTCGATGAACGGCATCACATAGTAGAGGAAGCCGTCGGCGGTGCCGGAGTCGAAGAGCGGCAGGATGTGCGGGTGCTGGAGCGCGGCGGTGGTCTTGATTTCCACCACGAACCGCTCGGCGCCGATGACGGCGGCGAGCTCCGGCTTAAGGACCTTGAGCGCCACCTTGCGGTCGTGCTTCAGGTCCTGCGCCAGGTAGACGGTTGCCATCCCGCCCTGGCCGAGCTCGCGCTCGATCAGGTAACGGTCGGCGAGGGCGGTGGTGAGGCGGTCAACCGTGTTCATGCGGCCTCCGGAGAATCAGCCAAACCCACCCGCTCCACCATCGGCCAGTAACGCGGGTCCTCCCGGATCGGATCGAGCCGGGGATGCACGCGGAGCCACATCAGGCCGGACGCCTTCTCGGTGATGGCGGTCTCCATCCACGCGAAGGCATCGTCGATGTCGCCCAGCGACGCGTGAAGCGCCGCGATACCCCACGCCGAGACGACGCGGCTGCCGCGCGCCGCCGTGAGCTCCGCCAGGATGCGACGGGCCTCGGCCTCATTCCCCGCCGCCGCCGCGAGGTGGGCGAGCCCGAACGACGGCCCCGCGATGCCGCCGCCCAGGCGCCGGCCCTCCTCGTAGGCCGCGCGCGCCTCATCAAAGTGGCCAAGCGCCTCGAGCGCACGGGCCAGGTCGGTGTGCGCCCCATCGAATCGCGGGTCGAGCTCGATGGCCATCCGGTAATGGAACACTGATTTCTGATACTCACGCGCATAGTAGAGGGCGTCGCCCAGACCCGTCCGGATGATCGACGACAGCGGGTCAAGCTCGATCGCCTTCGTCGCCGCGGCGAGCGCCTCGTCGAAGCGGTTGAAGGCGCACAGCCCGCGCGAAAGTATCTCGTGTGCGAACGCGCGGCCCGGGTTGAGTTCAATTGACCTCCGGAGCAGCTCCAGGCCGCCGGCCACATCACCGCTGCTGGACGCGATGATGCCGAGGGAACTCCAGGCGTCCGCCAAGTCGGGGTCCAGCTCCCGCGCCCGCGTCGCCGCCGCATAGGCCTCCGCACCGGCCTCCGTCGGCGAGGCCATGCCGCGCACGATGCGGATGATCTGGCAGTCGGCCAACGCCGACCAGGCTGCGGCGTACTCGGGCGCGAGTTCGAGCGCCCGCCTGGCGTGACGGAGCGCGAGCTCCAGCGCGTCCTTCGTGGCGGCGAACATCGAATGCCGGCTCTTGAGCACCTCGAGATGCGCCTCGGGGTTCACGGCTTGGCGACGCGCCAGGTGCCCGGCTTCCGCCGGGGTGAGCTGCACGGCGATCTCCCGGGCCACCATGGCCGCCACGTCGCTCTGCAGTGCCAGTACATCGATGAGGTCGCGATCGTAGCGATCGGCCCAGAGGGTCTGGTCGCTCCGCGCCGCGATCAGCTGGACGCTGACGCGCACCCGCGCGCCGACGAGGTGGGCGGACCCCTCCAGGATGGCGTCGACGTTGAGCTCTCGCGCGATTTCCGGCAACGCCTTGGTGCTTCCCTTGTACTGCATCGCCGAGGTCCGCGAAATGACACGCAACGCCTTGATGTGGGCCAGATCGGAGATGATCGCCTCGGTCATCCCGTCCACGAAGTATTCCTGGGTCGGGTCGCCGGAGGTGTTCCGGAGCGGGAGCACCGCAATCGAGCGGATCGTCTCCGCGGCAGGCACCGTCGCCGCCCCGGGGACGGACGCGGCGGTGGCTCCGCCCCGAAGCGCCGCGCTGACCGCGGCCGCGCTTTCCGGCCTCGCCGCTGGATCCTTGCTGAGGCAGGCCATGACCAATCGATCGAGGTCGTCCGGCACACCGGCCCGAAGTGATTGCACCGGCGGCGGCGCGCTGCCGAAGATCTCAAACATCAGCGCCTCGGCGCGCTCCTTCACGAAAGGCCGGCGGCCGGTGAGCATCTCGAAGAGCAGCACCCCGAGGGCGTAGATGTCGGTGCCCGGGGAGTCGGCGTCGCCGGTCAGCTGTTCGGGCGACATGTAGGGGAGGGAGCCCAGGATCATCCCGGCGCGCGTGAGCTTGGACCCTGCGTCGCCGAGCAGCATCGCGATCCCGAAATCGAGAATCTTCGGCTGACCCGCCGGCGTGAGCACCACGTTGCCCGGCTTCAGGTCGCGATGCACGATGTGGTGCTGGTGGGCGTTCTGCAGCGCGTCGGCAATGGCGGCCCCGATGCGCCGCACCTCGTCGAACGGCATCGCCCCGGCGGCGATGCGCGCCTCGAGGGTGCCGCCGGTGACGAGCTCCATCACCAGGTACGGGGTACCTTGGTGCGCGTCGAAATCGAAGACGGTGGCGATGCCGCTGTGCGACAGCCGCGAAAGCGCCAGCGCCTCGCGCCGGAACCGCGCCTGGGTGGCGGCGTCGCCGAGGGCGCCCGGCGCAAGCAGCTTGATGGCCACCTCGCGGTCGAGGTTGGCGTCGTGGGCGCGCCAGACCTCGCCCATGCCGCCGGCGCCGAGCTGGTCGAGGAGGCGGTAGCGCCCGAGCGTCGTTCCGGCGCGCGTCACGGCCACCGCCACGATTTCGCTTGGCGGCTCACTGGGTTCCCATCTTGCCCTTCAACTCCTCAAACCAGTTCTCCACGTACACCAGTTCCTCGCCTGAATTGCCGAATTCCCTGATCATCAGGAAGCGACGGTCGTCGGGTGTCACGTCATACTGCTGGCGGTTTCTCGCCGCGCGGTATCCAGTCAGGGCAAAGAGTGGCTTCGGGGTCCCAAGCGCGAACGATTCCCCTGGCGTCGCCGGCACGGCCATGAGTTGCCCTCCGCTCCGGTAGAACAACTCCCTGCCGCTGTGGGCCCAGCGCGGTTCGGTGCCGCCGCCGGTCGAGATGAGGCGGGACGAACTCATGCTCGGAAAGGGCGCCACATAGACCTCGGCGCGCCCCGTCGCGTCCGTCGCGTAGGCCAGCCACCGGCCGTCCGGCGAGAGGGCGGCTTGCATGGAGACACTCTTGTCGGTCAGTAGCGGAATGAGGGCGGTGTCTCCAGTGAGGCGACGGGCATACATGTTTGAGCTGGATTCCGGTTCGTCCGACCGGACGACGAGCCACTGCCCGTCCCGCGAAAGCTCCGACTCCCACAGTCCGTAGGCGTGCCGGAGGAGAAGCTCCGCCGGGGCGCTGCCATCCACCCGCATCCGGTACACATCATAGGCGTCCTGGCTCTGTCCACCGCGCGTGTTGGACACATAGGCGACTGACCGACCGTCGGGTGACCAGGAGGGCCGCCAGTTCACGGTGCCTTCCTGCGTCAACTTCTGTCGGGTGCCGTCCGACCGGCGAATCCAGAGCTGGGTCGGTCCGTCGCGCACGCTGACCGCGAGCGCCGTCCCGTCCGGTGAAATGGCGGGGTAGTCGAAGTCGCCGTGCCAGGTCGTGTCGACGGGGACGCTACTGCCATCCCGCGAAACCCACCGGAGTTCGGACGGCACCTGCGCGCCCGTGGCGACCGAGTAGAGGAGGATTCCTGATGCCGACAACGCCAAGGAGGTCGGTGCGACATCCTCGATGACCGGAATGGCGCTGCCGGTCAGCGCGAGCTTTCTCGCATCGAACCTAGCGGCAAAGAGGCCACCGGCCCGGTCGGTATAGAGGAGGTGCCCCGTGGGCGCGTACCAGGCGCCGGCAGCCTCAGGGACGAGCAGACGGGCACTGTCCGTCGAAAAGTCGAAGACGGATACCGAGGATTCGATGGCGCAGTTCCCCGGACAATATGTGAGGAGGACCCCCCTGCTCCCGGGCAGGGGCGAGATGGTCAGGATCTGGCGTCGACGCTTGGTGCTGTCCGGCTGGATGGAGGTAGCCGGCCCGCCGTTGCCGGAGACCCTGAGCAGGCCGTCCCCCTTCCCGGCATAGACGATAGTGCCATCGTCCAGCCACGCGGCCGCGATCTGGATCTGATTCGCGTCCTCGGCGAGGGTGATCGAGCCGCCGCCGGCAACCGGCACCTTTCGGACTTTGCCGTCGGTCGTGACATATCCGACCCAGGCGCCGTCGGGCGAGAAGAAGGGCGACACTGCCCCCTCGGTGCCGGCCATCGGTGCGGGTTCGCGCTCGTTCCGCAGCTTGCGCATCAAGTGGTAGGCGCCACCGGCCGAGTCGGAATAGACGATGCTCGAGCCGTCCGGTGCGATGGCGGCCTGGCTGGCAAGTCGTTCCACGCCCGGCGCGAGGACGTCCCCGAACCTGTGTTGCCACAGGACCACGCGCTGGCGGCTCGTCTCGGCGGTCGGTGCCGGGCGCAGCCAGCCCCACAGTGCGATCGCCGTGGTCGCGGCGAAGAGAGCCACTAGCAGCAGGCGGGGCAGCGGGGCAGCGGAGCGGTGAGCCCCTGCGCGGAGACTCGATTCGCTCCTGGCCATTGAGCCGCCGATGGAGGCAAACCCTGGGTTGCCCAGCGCCGCCGCAAACGCTGCCGCGGTCGCGAACCGGTCAGCCGGCAGTTTCTCCAAGGACTTTGCCACGGCATCCGCGACGTTCTCCGGCACGGCCTTTCGCAGTTTCGTGACGGGCGCGGCTTCCTCGGTCACGATCTTCATGATGATCTGCTGCGCCGAGGCCCCGGTGTGCGGAGGGTTGCCGGTGAGCATCTCGTACAGCACACTGCCCAGCGAGTAGATGTCGGAGCGTGCGGTGATCAGCTTTTCCGCCGTGGCCTGCTCGGGGCTCATGTAGTGCGGGGTACCGAGCGACATGCCGGTCTCGGTCATCCGGCCGCCGGCCGCAGCACTCAGGGCCAGCGCGATGCCGAAGTCGGCCACCATCGGGCGGCCGTCGTGGAGCAGGATGTTTTCCGGTTTGATGTCGCGGTGGATCACGCCGTGCCGGTGCGCATAGTCGAGGGCATCGGCCACCGCGGACGTGATCCGCACCGCTTCGTCGATGCTGAGCTGGGTCTCGCGGTCGAGTTTCGAGCGGAGCGTCTCCCCCTCGATGTAGGGCATCACATAGTAGAGGAAGACCCCTTCCCCGCTTTCCCGCTTCCCCGCCTCCCCGCTGTCAAAGAGCGGCAGGATGTGCGGATGCTGAAGGGCTGCAGTGGTTTTGATTTCCACCACAAATCGATCCGCCCCGATGACGGCGGCAAGCTCGGGCTTGAGGACCTTGAGCGCCACCTTGCGGTCGTGCTTGAGGTCCTGCGCCAAATAAACGGTGGCCATGCCGCCCGCGCCGAGCTCGCGCTCGATGCGGTAGCGGTCGGCCAATGCGGCCACCAGGCGGGAAAGTGGGTCAGTCATGGGCAGCACTCCGGAGCGCCACGCGGCGGCGGATCAGGTAATAGATGGTGGACGCCGCGATGAGCGCGGCCATGCCGAGCGTCTCTCGCCGGGTCGATTGTGCCAAGACCCAGAGCACCGCCGCGGAGGCGAGCAGCGCCACGGTCGGGCCGCCGGGGGCCCGGAAGCTCCCCGGAACTGCGGGCCGCCGGTAGCGAAACTGCAATGCGGACAGGCACACGGCCAGGTAGATGAGCAACAGCGCCATGCTCGCCAGGACGGCCATCACCTTGAAGCCGCCGCTCAGGGTCAGCAGCAGCGTGAAGGTCGCGAAGGTAATGATCGCGATCCACGGCGTGTGGAACCGGGGATGGATCCGGCTGAGCGGGCGGGGCAGCTGTCCGCTCTCAGCCATGGCCAGGAACGCGCGCGGGGTGCCGATCATGTCGGCCGCGATGGCGCCGAAGCCGGCGACGACCGTGCAGGCGGCCACGACATTCCGACCCCACATCCCGGCCAGGCGCTGGCCGAGGTCGGCGAGCGGCGTCGCGCTTGCCTGGGCCAGCTCGCTTCCCATCACACCCTGCGCGACGAACTGCAGCGCCATGTAGAGCAGCACGACTGCGGCGGCGGCCCCGAGGATGCCCCGCGGCACCGTACGGGCCGGGTCGCGGATTTCGCCGCTGGGGGTGAGCGCGCTCTCGATCCCGCCGAACGCGAAGAACAGCAGGAGCGTGGCGGCGCCGAGCTGCGACATGGACGGCCAGCCGGCCCAGACGAGGTTGTCCCACCGAACCGCGAACACCCCGACCGCCACCAGCAGGAGGAGCGGCACCAGCTTGGCCACCGTGGTCGCGACGGCCACCCGCACTCCCTGGCGCACGCCGCGGATATTGACGGCGGCGAGTCCACCGAAGAGCACCACGAGCGCGAGTACGCGTGGGACCCCACCCGACAGGGCGGGCACCGCCGTGGCCAGCGCATCCATCAGCACGTGCGCAATCGCCGCGTCCGAGGCCGCGGAGAAGGCGAGCGCGAACATCACCCACGTCACGAACCCCGCCAAGGGTCCGAACGCCTCCTCGACGTACGCGACCACCCCGCCCGAGCGAGTGACCTGACTCCCCACCTCGGCGAAGCAGGTGATTACCAGCAGGAT
>Ga0315273_10002200_pt1 | contig 22829 bp, 21 predicted proteins | sample YL17G02_0_MG_FD_205753 | JGI IMG/M metagenome (GOLD analysis project Ga0315273, IMG submission 205753) | Sediment microbial communities from Yellowstone Lake, YNP, Wyoming, USA - YL17G02_0 | ecosystem: Environmental > Aquatic > Freshwater > Lake > Sediment | place: USA: Wyoming | collected...
TCCTACGTTACCCTTATCAACTACCAAACCAGTGGCAGCTCCCCCAGTGTTAACAATTAATCCTCCTGATTTGGACTGGCCAGTGTTTCCCACATTAAGAGGTGCTGGGACGTTTCCATCGGGTGGAGAAGTAGTTGGTTCTGTCCAAGCTAAAACTAAATAAGTTAATAAAAAACTTATCACCAGTACCCCCAAACAAAGAGCTACACCGTAAAGAGTTGAGTAATTAATGATTAATTGTTTTTCTTTTTTTATCTGAGACATAAAATTATATATGTTGTTTAATTATACCAAATAAAAATTAGAAGGTGTAGTTTTCCCCAAGCCTCAATTACTTTCTCCTTTTTTTTCCGTCACCCAAAATCCCAGATACTTTCCCAACATTAAACGCATCTGTGCATCTAGTGCAGGAAAAGAACCAAAGATTATTAAAGTAATCGGCAATAAAAACCATTGAAGAATCATGTATGAGCTTTTCCATTTATTCATTTTTTCCGGCCTGGGAGGCAAAAGAGACATACTGGTAATGGCTGAAATTATCATGCCGATCATGGCTATGGTCATAATGTTGCTGGTCAGCCTTGGTAAATTATATGACATCAAAGTTCCTTGAAAATTGTGGCCGCCCAGCATCAAGGGAAGCCAGCCTAAAAAGAAAATCAGAAGAGCCGAAGTAGCCCAAGACCAGAATCCGTCCAAAAGAATAAAAACGTGGCGGATTTTTTCTTTAAAAAGAATCTTTTTGTTTTTTAAAAAACCGTAAATTACGTAAGGTATGTTCTCGCTTCCCCAGGCCCATCTTCTTTGCTGCTTGTATTGATTGATTGCTGTTCTTAAAAAAGTTCCGGCCATAACCGCATCCATGGAAACCGGATAATACAAAGGAATTGTTTGATAGTCTCCATTATAAAAAAGAAAGGAGAGCCAAAAAATCCTGGAATCGTCGGAAGAAACATTGGACGGATATCCCACCTCTGCCAGGACTTTAAAGGGCATGGCGTGGGAAGAATAGGTAACCAGCTGTTCCTGCCTTTCCTGCTGCATCATCTGCCAGAAGGTGCCTGAGGTGGCAATAAGGCGGGAAAAAGCCGGAGCCAGCCAAATATTGTTGTTATACACCGGAATAGGCTGGAAGCTGGATTTTAAGGGCTTTTCAGCTGTTAAATAGTGCCAGGTCAGGCAGCTGAAATATCTGGGATAGGGCCTGGTATCAATATCAAAATCGGAAAAAATAATATTTTCGTAAGGTATTGATAATTTATCAATGATCAATTCCTTGGCTTTTTTAAAAGCCCAGGATATGTTGGAACCCTTGCCGGCCGCTTCTCCTAGAATACCTGACGGGTGATTGGTAATCAAAAAACGGAAAAAGGTTTTTCCGAATTCTTTTTCCATTTCTTGGGATATTTTTTTAGCATCTTTTCCTGCTCTCTCTTCTACGGCTAAAACAACAATCATTTTGTCTTTGGGATAATCTGAATCTTTTAAAGATTGAAGTGTGGATTTTACTATATCAATTCCCTCTTTGTATAACGGCAGAATAATCAGATGATAAATATCTTTCCATTTTTTTTTATGATTTTCTGAATTTAATTTTTCCAATTTATCCAGCCAATCTATTTCCAAGTTTTTTTTCATTTTCCTGTAGCCAGATAATTGATGAAAAGACAGATAGGAAACCCTTAAAAACCAGAAAAAATCAAAAGCAATGATAAAAACGGCTATTACTAATGGTGCCAGCCAAGATAAAATAAAAGCAGCAATAATTGTGCCCCAGGAAAGAAAACCAGGTATTGTTTCGAGGAAACGATACAAAAATCTTTCTTTTGGCTCTTTAAGATCTGAAGCCTTGGAAAGATTTAAATAGTTATTTTTCATGTTTGACGAATTAGTCCATCTATCCAACCTTTGATTTGCTGAAATTTTTGACGACCACTAACATCTAACTTAAGCGTTCCGTACGGAAGCGAATTTGGAGGGCGTTTTCCTCGGCTTGATCTACTTATTTGGCGAGTTATATGGAAACGTTCTTTTGGAATCTTAGTTGTCTTACTCCAAAAATTAATGGCAGAGATCGCATCGATGTTTGGATGTATATGGATATTCACTCTTAATTTTTCTTCGGGGACTTGAATGGCTTTTCTTAAAAAAAGTAGGAATAATTTTACCATGCCGGGATCAGAATTAGCAAAACAAATCCCGTGATACTCGCCTGGATTTTCTTTTTTCCATCCTTCTCCCCAATAAAGAGCAACGCCGACTAAAAGTAATTCGTATTTTGACAACGTACGAATCTCGGGCGCAGCCTCTTTTCTTATCTTTTTATTTTCTTTTCTAACCCTTTCGGCTTTAAGTAGATTGTTTTTTATTAAAACTTCTCTGTCCCATTTGTTTTTCTTTTCCAGGATTTTTTGCGCAAATAAAGGTAGTTTCAAATCTTTACACCATTGGCTAACTGAACTTTTGGAAACGCTTGTAATTTTTGCTATCTCTCTATAACTCTTACCTCTTTTTCTTAATTTAATTGTCTTTTGATATTTAGGATGCATAGTGGCCCTGACGGGAATCGAACCCGTGTTGCCACATTGAAAGCGTGGCGTCCTAACCATTAGACGACAGGGCCGGATGCTATGATTTTAATCTAAAAATTGAAAAAAATCAATCCTTCGGTTATACTCAGAATATGATTATTCTAGCCATTGAAACTTCCTGCGACGACACCTGCATATCAATTGTTGAAGCAGAAAAAGACAGGGGTAAAACAAAATTCAAGGTTTTATCGAATACTGTTTCATCTCAGGTGAAACTCCATGCCAAATATGGGGGTGTTTATCCTACTCTGGCTAAAAGAGAACATCTGAAGAATCTGCCAATAATTCTTAAAAAATCTCTTAAAGAAGCTGAAGAAAAAATTGATATTGTAGCCGTAACGGCCGGTCCGGGATTGGAGCCCTGTTTATGGACGGGAATAAATTTTGCCCATAATTTGGCAAAAAAACTGAGAAAACCAATTATGGCCACAAACCATATTGAAGCTCATATATTGGCTAATTTTATAAACAAAGAAACTAAAAATACCTTTCCGGCAATCTGCCTTGTTGTTTCCGGCGGACATACTCAATTGATTCTGATGAAAGGTATAAGAAAATACAAAATCCTGGGAGAAACAAGAGATGATGCGGCTGGTGAATGTTTTGATAAAGCTGCCAGGATTTTAGGATTGGGTTATCCCGGCGGACCGATTATCTCTAAGTTGGCTGATACAAAAATTAAAGGAAATTTAAAATTACCCAGGCCAATGATCTTTCAAAAAAACTATGATTTCAGCTTTTCCGGCTTAAAAACAGCTGTTCTTTATGATTTTAAAAGCCGTTCAGATAAGGTAAAAAATTCAAAGAAATATATCCAAAAAATGGCTACGGAAATCCAGCAGGCAATAATTGATGTTTTAATCCATAAAACTATTAAAGCGGCGAAAGATTTTAAAGCCAAATCAATAGTTCTCGGCGGCGGAGTGGCCGCCAATCAAGAGTTAAAAGAACAATTCCAATCAGCTATTAATAAACAGGGTTTGAAAGTAAATCTCTTTGTTCCGGAACCGATTCTCTGCACTGACAATGCTTTAATGACGGCTGTAGCCGGATACTTTCAATGGTTAAAAGGAAAAAAGTGGAAAAAAATCAAGGCAAATGCTAATCTGAGAATAGATGAAAACATTTGAACTCTCTAAAACCTACGACCCTAAGCAAGTAGAAGGAAAAATCTACCAGCTTTGGCAAAAAAGCGGCTTTTTTAATCCCGACAATCTGCCGGGAGGAAGAAAAAAAGCTTTTACCGTTGTTCTGCCTCCCCCTAATATCACTGGAGAACTGCATATTGGCCACGCCCTTAATACCGCCTGCCAAGATATTATTGTTAGAAAAAAAAGGATGGAAGGATTTAGAACTCTCTGGATGCCGGGAACCGACCATGCCGGCATCGCCGCCCAGTACGTGGTGGAAAAAGAATTAAAAAAAGAAGGGAAAACAAGATTTGATTTAGGCAGGGAAAAATTTATTGAAAGAGTCTGGGTATGGAGAAAAAAATACGGGAACCTGATACTGGAACAATTAAAAAAACTTGGGGCTTCCTGCGATTGGTCAAGAACCCGCTTCACTATGGATAAAGAATATGTTAAGGCAGTGGAAACTGCTTTTTTGCATTATTACAAAAAGGGCTGGATCTATCGGGGAGAAAGAGTTGTTAATTGGTGCCCGCGATGCTTAACCAGCTTGTCTGATTTGGAATTGGAATACGAAGAAAAAAAAGGACATTTGTGGTTTATTAAATACCCTCTTAAAAGCAAGGGTTTTGTGGTAGTGGCCACAACCAGACCGGAAACAATGCTGGGAGATACGGCCGTAGCAATTAATCCAAAAGACAAAAGGTATAAGAATTTAATCGGTGAAAAAGTTGTTTTGCCCATTCAAAACAAAGAAATTCCTATAATCGCCGACCAGGCCATTGATCCGAAGTTCGGCACCGGCTGCATAAAAGTTACGCCCGCCCACGATTTAATTGATTGGGAAATAAAAGAAAGGCACAAGTTAGATATTTTGAAGATTATTAATGAAAACGGGAAAATGACCAAAGAATCAAAAATCTGTGAAGGATTAACAGCTCTTCAGTGCCGAGAAAAAGTGCTGGATGAACTTCAAAAAAAGAATTTAATTGTAAAAGTAGAAGATTATACCCATTCCGTTCCCTTCTGTTATCGTTGCCATTCATTAATTGAGCCGATTCCTTCAAAACAGTGGTTCTTAAAAATGAACGAATTGGGCAAATCCGCCATAACAGCCGTAAAGAAAAAAGCTGTAAAATTTATTCCCAAAAATTTTGAAAAAATATATTTTCATTGGCTAAAGAATATTAAAGACTGGTGCATATCAAGGCAGCTTTGGTGGGGACACAGAATTCCCATTGAAGGAGAAAATGACGTTTTGGATACTTGGTTTTCCGCGGCCCTCTGGCCTTTTGCCACTTTGGGCTGGCCGGAAAAAACAAAAGATTTAAAAACCTTTTATCCCACTAACATGCTTTTCACGGCCAGGGATATTATCAATTTATGGGTTGTTAGAATGATTTTTTCCGGAAGGGAGTTTATGGAAAAATATCCTTTTCAAACAGTTTTTATCCATCCGACAGTTCTGACTAAAGAAGGAAAAAGAATGTCTAAATCATTGGGTACCGGGATAAACCCAATTGGTCTTTGCGACAGATACGGAACTGATGCAACCAGACTCGGAATAGTCTGGCAGATTATGGGCGGCCAGGATATACGTTTTGTGGAAGATAATATTGCCATGGGCCGCAAGTTTTGCAATAAACTATGGAATGCCAGCCGTTTTGTATTGATGCAAATGCCCAACCGTCCAATCCAGATTCCCAATAAAATTTCTGCCTCTGGTCCTGGATTCACATCGGGAGATAAAAAAATATTAAAGACTTTGAAAAAAACAATAAAGTTAATCGATAATGATCTGGCCAATCTCCGATTCGGAAAAGCAGTTCATACTCTCTATGATTTTTTCTGGCATGATTTCTGCGATATATATATTGAAAAAACAAAATCTAAATCCGGAAAAGAAACAAAAAAGGTTTTATTATATGTATTATTAAGCTCATTAAAACTCCTCCACCCCTTCATTCCTTTTATTACTGAAGAAATCTACCAAAATCTGCCAATAAAGAATAAAAAAGAATGCTTAATGATCGAAGATTGGCCTAAATAAATATGTCTTATCCAATATATATATTTTTCGGCATCCTCCCCAGCGTAATTTGGCTACTTTTTTATCTGCGCAAAGATTCTCATCCCGAATCCAACAGAATGATATTGAAAATCTTCTTCTACGGCATGCTGATTGCAATACCGACGGTTCTGATAGAGCTGGGAATTTTGGATGATGTTGAAAAATTATTCCTTTCTCCTTTTTCCATATCGATCCTGAAAGTTTTTGTCGGAGTGGCTTTGATAGAAGAGTTTTTAAAATATCTGGTGGTAAGAGAAAAGGTGGTAAGACACCATGAATTTGATGAACCGTTAGACACTATGTTATATATGATCATCGCTGCTTTGGGATTCGCCGCCTCGGAAAACATTTTAATCTTGTTCTCCCAGGGACCAAATTCTTTATTCCAAAACACTCTTTCAATTAGTGTCTTAAGATTTATAGGAGCCACTTTCCTTCACGCCCTCTGTTCGGGAGCTTTCGGATATTTCCTGGCCTGGTCATACTACGAACCGAAGAATAAAATAAAATTTACGGTTTTAGGACTGGGCACAGCAACCCTCTTGCATGGTTTATATAATTTCTCTATTATGAAGATGAGTAATTCGTTAAGGCTGCTTATTCCATTAATCATTTTAATCGGATTAGCCATTTTTGTTTCAATGGGCTTTAACAAATTGAAAAAAATTAAAAGTGTTTGTAAAATATAGATATGTCATCTTTTTTTGAAAAATTAAAAAAGGGAATGGGTATTGAGGAAGCGCAATTATTGGTTGAGGAAAAAGAAGAAAAAACCGAACCCATTAAAACCGTTCCCAAAAAACGCAAATCAGCCGAAGCTTCGATAACGCCCAAAAAGGTCAGAGTTAAAAAACCCTTGGAAGAAAAAAGAAAAATAGAAATAACTGCTGCTTTAATTGAAGAAGAGCCCAAACCGGAAGAGGAAGAAAAAAAAGAAGAAATTAAGGAAGAAATTGAAGAAAAACCCCCTCAGGTTACAGAAAAAAAGGAAAAGTGGCCCAGTTTAGGAGGCGAACAGGAAGGACAATTGGCAGTTGATGTTTATCAGACAGATAAATATTTGGTAATTCAGGCAGCCATTGCCGGCATAGAAACAAAAGACCTGGACATATCCTTTGAAAGAGAAGTGATAACCATTAAAGGCTGGAGGGGCAGACCGCTTGAAGAAGAAGGCGATTATTTCACACAAGAATGTTTTTGGGGCCAATTTTCCAGGGAAGTCATCCTGCCGGTAGAAATTGATCCTGAACGAGCCGAAGCAGTAATGAAAGAGGGCGTCCTGACAATTAGAGCGCCAAAGATTCTTAAAGAAAAGAAAAGGAAAATATCGATAAAAAATATATAAATCACAAAAACCGCCAATTGGGCGGTTTTTGATTTGATAATTAGTGGGCAGGGAGGGACTCGAACCCTCAACCCTTACGGGATGCGGTCCTAAGCCGCAAGCGTATTCCAATTCCGCCACCTGCCCCTTTTGATATTTTATCCCATTTTTTCTTTAAAAAATCAACCTCGGCTTTAAACCGAAGTTGATTTATCTTTTAAGGCAGTAAAAATATTTTATGTGCTGCCAAAACCACTGACCATCTTAACAACCTGTGGTACGGCTTTTGCCAAAAAGGCAACCAATAATCCCAAGGCTGCATACATAATATATTTTCTCCCCTTATCTACTTCTTCCGCAGAATCACGAGCCATTAATATCTTCATTGCTCCCATAACCACATAAACGGTTGTCAGTGCGACTAAGAAAACGAACAACCAGTCAGTAATGTTGTAAATGCTTTGCAATAAACAGCACATGCCGCAGTTTGAACTTTCATTAAAACTACAGGGGCCCGAACATTCGCTTATTCCCATATCGCGAGTTATGGTACATCCTGCCGGTGGTCCTTCTACTCCCAGTGCCGCGACCGGAAACAAAGAGACTGCTAAAATTCCGATTAAAGCTAAGGAAATTAAATGTTTTTTCATATTTGTTTTTTGAAATATTTCCCGACCTTTTGATTTTTTTAGTTCTTTAAGTTTTAACCCCTATTATATTTTTTAGCACAGAAGCAATACCTTTGGCAAATAAGACAATGAACAGCCCGATTATCGCGTAAAAAATAACTTGTCTGCCTGTCTTCACTTTTTCCGAATCTTCGCCAGCCGTCATAATAAAGAAACCGCCGATAAGCACCATTAAAGGCGCTGCCACCATGGCAACTTTAAATATGAAATCAATAACGTTATTAATAATTTCATCGAAACTGCTGGTTGTAAGAGGATTTACTATTTCACCAGAAGAACCGCCACCACTAGAACCTGCAGCAGAACCACCACTAGAACCACCACCAGAACCACCACTAGAACCACCACTGGAACCACCACTGGAACCTGCGCTAGAGCCTCCACTAGAGCCTCCACTAGAGCCTCCACTAGAGCCTCCACTAGAGCCTCCACTAGAGCCTCCGCTGGAACTCTTAGTTGGAGCAAGAGAACTATAATATTCTGTTGGACATTCACATCGTGAACCATTCCAATATGCTTGTTGTTTGATTGTGCTACAAGTAAGGCCGCCCTTTGCATCTCTTTCACACTTTGCTGCACAGAGGATAGCTTTGCAATTTTGCTGTTCTTGCGCTGATGGCAAATACCTGCCGCCACTATCAGCTTGAGAAGTAACACACTGCTTGGAAGAAGCATCCCACGTTTTTCCATAAGGACAATTATCTGTGCAAGAACCTCCCGAAGCCGCATAACCATTGGGGCACATACACGTATCCCCGCTCTGGCCAGATTGCCAGTGACCGCCAATACTTGTGCACCAATCGGCAAAAATAGTAGTAGGAAGTACCGTCAAAAACAAAGAAAGTAAGATTATTGAAAATATTTTTTTCATATATATATTATTTAAATTATTAAATCTCAAATATTAAACCGTAATGATAATTACTGGCCTTAAACTCTTTTTTCAGTTTAAAACCAATGTCTTGGGCCATTTTTTTAACCTCCCCCGAAGAAATCCTTCCTTCTTTAGGCCCCAAAGGAGCATTGGGCTCCCAATCAACTATTAAAATCTTTCCTTTGTTTTTTAAAACCCTTTTACCTTCTTCCAAAACTTTTTTCCTATCCTCGCATTGGAACAAAAGATTGGTCATTAAAACCAGGTCCGCGCCCTTGCTTAAAATATCCGTTCCTTTTTCTGTGTCAGCCAAAACCATTTCTATGTTTGAAATCTTTTCCAGCTTAGCTCTGGACTTCAAAGCAGAAAGCGGTTCTGCCAGAATGTCTACCGCTATAACTTTCCCTTCTTCCAGTTCTTTGGCCAAAGGAATCACCCAGCCGCCGGAACCGCAGCCGAAATCAACCGCAGTCATGTTTCTTTTTAAACTAACTTCTTTTAAAACCTTGTTTGGATTAAGAAATCCTTCCATATAATATTCTTTTAAATGCAGGCTGCCGAAGCTATTTTATCTCCGTCTTCCAAACGCATAAGCCTGACGCCCTGAGTCGAGCGGGAAAGCTTTGATATCTGGGATATTTCCGTCCTTATTACCTGGCCTCTTTGAGAAATGACAATTAAATCTTCTTCGTCTGTTAAAACTCTTGAAGCCACCAGCTTGCCGGTTTTAGGAGTCATCTGAACGGTTTTAATGCCTGTTCCTCCCCTTCCTTGTAGCCGATATTCGTCCAAATCAGTTCTCTTGCCGTAGCCGTTTTCCGAAACTACTAATAAATAATTCTTGATTTTTTCCTTTTGCTTACCGGGCTCTATCGGTTTGGAAACCCTTATAACATCAGCTCCGACCACCTCGTCTCCCTTTTTAAGCCTGATACCTCTTATACCGGCAGCTGACCTGCCCATAGGCCTTAAGTCTTTTTCCTTGAATCTTATGGCTAGGCCGTTTTTGGTAACTAAAATTATCTCATCCTGGCCCGTTGTCTTTTTTACGCTTCTTAAGGTATCTCCTTTTTTAAGGTTTATGGCTATTAAGCCCGACTTCCTGACGTTTTCAAACTCTTCCACGGCGGTTTTTTTGATTATACCATCTTTGGTTACCATCAGTAAATATTTAGTTCCCATGGCTTCATCATTTTTACCCAAAGCTAAAAGGGATAAAACTTTTTCTTCGGCTGAAATTTCCAAGAAATTCAATAGCCCCCTACCTTTGGCCACCCGGGTGCCTTCCGGTATTTCATAAACTTTGGTCTGGAAAGCTTTACCGGAATCAGTAAAGAAAAGCAAAGAATCATGGGTCTGGGCGGAAAGGAAATGCTCGACAATATCATCCTGAAGAGTCTTCATTCCCAGAATTCCCTTACCCCCTCTTTTTTGGAGTTTATAGGTCTTGGGGTCAATTCTTTTGATATATCCTCCCTGAGTCAAAGTAAGAACTGTCTCTTCCTGCGGAATCAAATCTTCTTCGGCAATTTCTCCCAGCTTCTGAGCATGAACCTTGGTTTTTCTCTCGTCTCCGAAATTGTCCTTGATTTCTTTTATTTCTTTTTTAATCACTTCTTTTATCTTCTGGGGACTGTTAAGAATTGAATTTAATTCTTTAATCCTTGCCCGAATTTCTTTTAATTCCTCTTCAATTTTCTTTCTTTCTAGTTTTGCCAGGGCGGAAAGCCTGGTTTCCAGAATGGCATTGGCCTGGATCTTGGTCAGGCGGAATTTCTTCATCAAATTCTTTTCCGCTTCTTCCCGATTAGCCGAATTCTTAATAGTCTTGATTACCGCATCAATATTGGATAAGCACTTATCAAGCCCTTCCAGAATATGGGCTCTTTCTTTGGCTTTTTCCAAATCATACTTCGTCCTTTTGGTAATCACCTCTTTTCTGTGAATAAGAAAATAATCTAGCACTTCAACCAAATTCAAAACCCTGGGCTGAATACCATCAACTAAAGCCAGCATGTTTAAATGAAAAGTTTTCTGCAAATCGCTGAACTTATACAAACGATTGAGTATTTTCTGGGGATGGGCGTCTTTCTGGAGATCAATAACAATTCTCATACCATCCTTGTCAGACTCATCCCTGATATCTTTTATGCCTTCAATTTTTTTCTCCTGGACCAAATTGGCAAACTGTTCTACAAGAGTTGATTTGGAAACCTGGAAGGGAATTTCTGAAATAATTATTCTGATGCGGCCGGTTTTTTCCTGTTCCATTACCTCGGCTTTTCCCCGGGTGACGATCGGACCATTACCTTGAGAATAGGCCTGGATTATTTCTTTCTGGTCATAAATTATACCTCCGGTGGGAAAATCCGGTCCTTTAATAAATTGAAAAAGCTCTTCGGTGGTAGTCTTGGGATGGTCAATCAAATAAACCAAGGCATCGCAGACCTCGGAAAGATTATGAGTGGGAATATTGGTTGCCATTCCCACGGCAATTCCTAAAGAACCGTTTAAAAGAAGTTGCGGAGTTGGAGAGGGTAAAACCGTGGGTTCTTTTCTTGTGCCGTCATAGTTGGAAACAAAATTAACAGTGTTTCTTTCAATATCTTTAAGCGTTTCTTCCCCTATCTTCGACAAACGGCATTCGGTATACCTCTGGGCGGCCGGCGGATCGCCGTCGATGGAACCGAAATTTCCCTGGCCTTTTATCAGGGGATAACGGAGAGAAAAATCCTGAGCCATTCTTACCAAAGAATCATAAACCGCCATGTCTCCGTGAGGATGATAGCGTCCAAGGCAACTGCCCACTACGGTGGCTGATTTCCTGAATTTGGCATTGTGCCTTAACCCTTCTTCCAGCATGGTATACAAAATCCTCCGGTGCACCGGCTTTAAACCATCTCTGACGTCGGGCAGGGCCCGGGAAACAATAACCGACATGGCATAATCCAAATAACTTTCTTTCATTTCTTCGGTTATCTCCCGAGGTTTTAAAACCCCGATGGATGTATTGGCTTTTTTTCTTTCCGAATTATCTTTCGCCATTTTAAAAACAAAATTCTTACTTAGAGTAAGTTTCTATTATTTAACGATTAAACTTCGGCAGATTCTTCAGCTCTTCCTGTAGAGAGGGAAACTTCAAGTTGCTACCTTGGGCGTTAAGAGCTTCTATCCTGGTCTGGAAGTTTCTCATCCACCAGAAAAATAACAACACGGCTATTACCGCTACAATCGACCAGAGAATAATTTTTTTTCTTTCTTCGGGCAATCCTTGAATTTTTTTTAAAAAATTGTCCATATTCTTTTAAGGATTTAATATTATTATTTTAGCCTCATCCGAAGATATGTTTTTCTTTTTAATGGATAATTTCTGCAAAGGCTCTACTTTTTTTATACCCATGGCTTTTAAAAATTTATCCAATCCCTCGAGTTTTAATCTTAATTTAGGTATCTGATAATACATAGGAATGGTAATTTTGGGCTCAATCTGAGACATCATTTTTATCGCCTCTTTGGCAGAAATCGTGTCTGCTCCGCCGACAGGAATCATTAGAATATCAATATCGCCGATTTTCTCAATCTGAGCATCAGTTAATTCCTTTTGATTAAAGGCTCCGAGATGGCATATCCTTATCTCTTCCGTCTCTATGGTATATATGGTATTCAAGCTTTTCTCTTTCTCGGAAACAGGAAGAATCGGAATCCCCTCAATAAATACTTCTTTTGTTTCATATTCACCAGGCCCGTCAATGACAAAAGGGCTGCCAGAAACGTTTTTGACGCCGCTGTGCTCATAATTTTTCCTTGTCATTAATAAAATATCGGCTTCGAGTTTGGGAAGCCTTAGGCCGAAACTCTCGTCAAACGGGTCAATCACTATATTCGCCTGACCGTTTTTGCTTTGAGCCGATGTTATTTGAAAACAAGATTGTCCGTGCCAAACTATATTCATGAAAAGAAATTTAAATCTTAAATTTGGTTTACATTTAAATTTTACCATAACTATTGCAAAAACTCAATAATTATTGTAAGTTATAAAGTATGAAAGAACTGTTAGAAAACGACAATTCAATAAAACCTCCTCAGATCGGTAAAATCGTGGAGGGTAAAATTATAGGAAAAGCTCGCTCAGCCGCTTTTTTAGATTTGGGGCCTTTGGGTACGGGCATTATTTACGGCAAAGAATTCCAGGAAGCCAAGGATGAATTAAAAAGCCTTAAAACCGGCGACTCGGTTCTGGCTAAAATCACTGATTTGGAAAACGATGACGGCTACGTCGAACTTTCCCTGAATCAGGCTTCCAGCGAATTAATCTGGGAGAGATTAAGGGAGAAAAAAGAAAAAGGAGAAACAATAACTATTAAAATTTTAGGTGCCAATAAAGGAGGATTACTGGCCGAGGTTTCCGGGATACAGGCTTTTCTGCCCGTTTCCCAATTATTAGCCGAGCATTATCCCAAGGTGGAAAAAGGAGATGCGACTAAAATCCTCAAGGAGCTTCAGGTTTTTGTCGGCAATGAAATGGAGGTAAAGATTTTTGATATAGATCCCAGACAGGGAAAATTAATCCTTTCCGAAAGAGCGAAAGAGAATGAAAAGATAAAAGAAATTATTAAAAATTACCACGTGGATGATGTTGTTGAAGGAGAAATTACCGGCGTTACGGATTTCGGCGTTTTCATAAAGTTCCCTGTTTCCGATAAAGACGAACCCAAATTGGAAGGATTAATACATATTTCCGAGCTTGACTGGCAGCTGATTGAAAACACTAATGATGTGGTTAAGGTAGGAGAAAGAGTTTCGGCAAAAATCATATCCATTGCCAATGATAAAGTTTCTCTTTCTTTAAAGGCACTGAAAAAAGATCCCTGGCTGGAGATTGAGAGCAAATACAAAAAGGGAGATGTTGTAGAGGGCAAAGTGACAAAATTCAATCCTTACGGAGCCTTTATTCAAATTTTGTCTGAAGAAAAAGAAATAAGTCCTAAAATCCAAGGACTTTGTCATATATCCGAATTTGGAACAAAATCTAAAATGGAAGCTTCCTTGGAGGTTGGCAAAAAATACAAATTTCAGATCTTATCAATTGAGCCGAAAGAGCATAGAATGAGTTTAAAGTTGGAATAAATTAGAAAATGAAAAATATAATTAAAAATATTCTATTAGTCCTCTTGATTTTTCTTGTGGTTTCAAGCGTTTTTACTTTGTTTTCCCAGCCTTTTGAGAAAGAAAAGGAGGTGTCGCTTACCCAGTTAATCAATGACATTAACCAGGAAAAAATTAAAGAAATCACTGTTTCCGGCAACGTATTGCAAATAGTTTATCAGGATGATTCAAAGGCTAAATCAGAAAAAGAAACGGAAGCTTCTCTTTCGCAGTCTTTGATTAATTACGGAGTAGATACGGCTAAATTAAAAAAAATAGATGTAAAGACAAAAGAAGAAAGCGGAACCTGGGTTTGGCTGGGTCCGGTTCTTTTTACCATTCTTCCCCTTCTTCTTTTCATCTTCTTCTTCTGGAGTTTCTTCAGACAGGCAAAAGGCAATGCCATGCAGGCCTTTGATTTTTCCAAAGCCAGAGCCAGACTGTTCGGAGCAGAGGGTCATCCCAAGCAAAGAATCAACTTTAAAGACGTGGCTGGACAAAAAGAAGCGAAAGAGGAATTAAAAGAAGTTGTTGATTTTTTAAAAAACCCGAGGAAATATTTGCAAATCGGAGCCAGAATTCCCAGAGGAGTTCTTCTTTTGGGACCGGCCGGGGTAGGAAAAACACTTCTAGCCAGAGCAGTGGCCGGAGAAGCCAATGTTCCTTTCTTTTCAATTTCCGGCTCGGAATTCGTTGAAATGTTCGTTGGGGTGGGCGCAGCCAGAGTAAGAGATTTGTTCAACACCGCTAAAAAAGCATCTCCCTCAATTTTGTTCATTGATGAATTGGATGCTGTAGGCAGACACAGGGGCGCCGGCCTGGGGGGAGGCCATGATGAAAGAGAACAAACCTTGAATCAAATTCTGGTTGAAATGGACGGTTTTGAAAGAGAAACTAATGTTATTGTTATGGCGGCTACCAACCGAGGAGATATTTTAGATCCGGCCCTTTTAAGACCGGGTAGATTTGACCGAAAAGTTATTTTGGATCTTCCCGACGTAAACGATCGTGAAGAAATTTTAAAAATCCATTGCCAGGGTAAACCCTTAAACTCAAACATTGACTTAAAAGAAGTGGCGGAAAGGACGCCGGGATTCTCCGGAGCTGATCTGGCCAATGTGGTTAATGAAGCGGCAATTTTAGCTGCCAGAAAGAATAAAAATCAGGTTTCCCAGCATGAATTATTAGAATCTATTGAAAAGGTTCTTCTGGGACCGGAAAGAAGAAGCCATATATTATCCAAAAAAGAGAAAAGAATTACTGCTTATCATGAAGCCGGACACGCTTTAGTTTCTTCATCTCTTCCAGAAGCCGAACCAGTGAGAAAAATTTCTATCGTGGCAAGAGGAATGGCTGCCGGATATACTTTAAAAATGCCCTCTGAAGAAAGAAAGATTAAAACAAAATCTGAGTTCTTGGCTGAATTGGCTACTCTACTGGGAGGCTATTGCGCGGAAAAAATAAAATTTGGAGAAATTACCACCGGAGCAGCCAATGATTTGGAAAGGGCTTCGGCTTTGGCCAGAAAGCTGGTTAAAGAATACGGCATGTCATCTCTCGGACCAGTGTCTTTCGGCGATAAAGATGATTTGGTATTTCTGGGAAGAGAAATTACCGAACAAAGAAACTATTCGGAAAAAGTGGCTACCGAAATTGACAGAGAGGTTGCCGGATTTATTAAAGGAGCAGAAGACAGGGCCAGAAAAATTTTAACTAAAAAGAAGAGTTTACTGGAAAAAATAGCTAAAACCCTGATAGATAAGGAAACCATTGAAAGAGGAGAATTTGAAGAATTAATTGGTTTAAAAAAAGTTAAAAAATATAATCCCTCGACAAAAGGGGAAAAATCAGTAAAAGTAAAAGTTAGAAACGTGTAGGGGCACGTAGCTCAGCGGTTAGAGCACGTCTCTTATAAAGACGGGGTCGTTGGTTCAAATCCAACCGTGCCCACCAGGGGCGGTTAGCTCAGTTGGTTAGAGCGCTGCTTCGACATAGCAGAGGTCAGAGGTTCAAGTCCTCTACCGCCCACCAAAAGATTAAATAATTAATTAAAGATAAAATGAGTATAAAATTAGAACAAATAAAAAAAGATTCTCCCGATATTAGACCGGGTGATACTATAAAGGTTTATCAAAAACACAAAGAAGGAGATAAGGAAAAAATCCAAGTGTTTGAAGGTTTGGTTATTGCCCGAAAACACGGGCAAGGAATAAACTCGACTATTACGGTAAGAAAAACCATTTCCGGAATAGGGGTGGAAAGGATTTTCCCGGTTCATTCTCCCAATATAGAAAAAATAGAAATAACAAAACAGGAAAAGGTAAGAAGGGCAAAACTTTATTACTTGAGAAAGGCTAAAGGCAAAAGAGCAAGATTAAAAAGAAAAGAAACTGTTACGGAATAATAAAGCCCAGGTGGCGTAATTGGTAAACGCAATAGACTGAGGCTCTATGCCCTTTTTGGGCGTGCGGGTTCGAGTCCCGCCCTGGGCACAAACTGGACGGTTAGCTCAACGGTAGAGCATCGCGTTTACATCGCGGGGGTTATAGGTTCGAATCCTATACCGTCCACATAAAACATTGAAAAAATAGAACGTTTCGGGTTAAAATTAATTATCTGCCGCGGTAGCTCAGGTAGTAGATGCGCAGCTCTGAAAAAGCTGAGGTCGCCAGTGCAAGTCTGGCCCGCGGCACATATAGGCGGGTGTCGTATAACGGCCATTATGCAACCTTGCCAAGGTTGAGAAGAGGGTTCAACTCCCTTCACCCGCTCTTGACAAAGCCAACAGATAGACTATACTGGAATATAGCCCCTGAAAGGGGGTTTTTAATATGAACAAATACAATAAAAACCAGGTTGATATGCCTAAAAATCTTAAGTTCCCTCATATTTTAAGCATCTCAGCTGAACAAGAAAAATCAGTTTTCCTGCTTACTTTGGCTATTCTAATTGCCGGAATAATGCTTTTAAACCTTTTTTCTCAAAAAGCCCAGGCTAATTTAGCCTACGGCAATTGGGAAGAAACCTTTAATAAAGGAAAATTGACTTTCTTACAAAACAATACCCTTATTCCTATGTTTAGTCCGGCCGGACCGGAGTTTAAAGTGGTCAGAAAAGTAACAGTGGTAATCACCGCTTACTCTTCTAGACCCGAAGAAACCGATAGCACTCCTTTTATTACCGCTGCCGGTACTAGCGTAAGAAACGGTATCGTGGCCAATAATTATTTCCCTTTCGGCACAAAGATTAAAATTCCTGAACTATATGGAGATAAAATCTTTGTTGTTGAAGATAGAATGAGCTGGAAAAAAGGCAATTACCAGTTTGATATCTGGTTTCCATCTCATCAGGAAGCGAAAAACTTCGGAGCCAAAAGAACTTACATTGAAGTTTTAGAGGGATAAAAATGGAAAAAGAAAAACCCCTGTCGTAAAAAACAGGGTTTTTTCTTTTGTGGGCGGGGTGGGATTCGAACCCACATGGTCAAAAGACCGCAACATTTTAAGTGTTGTGCGTATACCGTTCCGCCACTCGCCCATTATTTTTTCTATTTCGACCGCGATGTGTAGGTTGAAGGCTATGACAATTAGGACAAAGCACTCTTAGATTTTCTAATCTATTGTCGTGTACATCGCCATTAATATGATCTAATTCTAATGGTAATCGGCCATCTTTCGTAGTTTTCTTCCAACCACACTCTTCGCAATATGGAGTTTTTAATTTTGAAACAAATAACCTTTTTTTGAGTTTATAACTTTGATAGTTACTATTTTCAACTAAAATATCTTCCAATAATATCCTTGGTTTTCCAATGCCTCTTAAGCCCTTATTCCAAGCTGAACCAGTAAAATGCGAATGATCTATTCTATAAAAATCTAGGTATTTTTTAATTTGAAAATAATTTCCACCGGCCTCTTTTAAACCAAGAGAATAAAGCACCTGCCTTATACTTCTTGAATTTTTAACGGCTTTTCTTAATTGTTTTTCTGTCCATTTTTTAGGTCTCATTATTTTATTCTATCATACAGCAAATGTCTGTGTAAATATGTTTTTAAGCGTCTACCTATTAAAATGAGGCCTGGGCGGGAATCGCACCCGCGTATATCGATTTTGCAGATCGATGCCTTACTACTTGGCTACCAGGCCAATATTAACATTTTAAACATTTTCCGTTTTTTTGCAATTGCCTTTGATTCTCTCTAAAATCTCATCTACCCGACCGGCTTTCTGAACTCCTATCTCTTCTTTAAAAATTATCCTGGGCATAGGCCTCATTTTTAAACGTTTATTAAGAACCTGCTGTAAAATATATATTCTTTTATTCAATATCCCCAAGACGTGTGGAGCCTTATCTTCCGGCATTATGCTTAAAAAGACTTTTGTTTCAATAAGATTAGGAGAAGTATCCACGTGAATTAGAGTCACCAAAACATTTTCAGGAAAATCAACTTCCCTTAGAATAATCTGCGATAATTCCTTTTTTATTAATTGGTTAACCCGCTCAATTCGCTTGGTCATTTTAAAGGGTTCCTTTTTTTCTTTCTCTTGTAAAAATATTTAAAATATCTCCTTCTTTTATCTCTGTTCCGCCTTCAAATAATATGCCGCACTCCTGGCCCTTTGACACCGAATCAGCGTCTTTCTTTTCTTTTTGTAGATTCACCATTTTACCTTCTCCGATTTTTTCTTCATCACGCATAATTTCTATAAAAGACCCTCTTTTAATCTCTCCCTCAATAACTTTGCCGCCCACAATCTGGCGGTTCCCTTCGCTGAAAAACTTGGCCAAAACTTTAACTTTGCCCGAGTCATTTCTAACACTTTCCGGCTCAAGAGACTTTTCCATAATATTCCTTATTTCTTCCACCAAATCATATATTATTTCGAAAGTCATTATTTTAATTTTTTCCCTTTCTAATATCTTTTTAGCGCTGGAATCTGTTTTTACACGAAAGCCCAGAATCAAACCCCTTCCTCCTTTTACCAGTTTAAGGTCAGATTCGTTAATATTTCCCACTTCCGACTTTAAAATCCTTAAAGCAATTTTATCCTGGGGTAGATTTTTTAAAATTCCTTCTATGGCTTCGCCGGAACCAGCGACATCGGTTTTTAAAACCAGGTTTAAAGTTTTTACTCCATCAATTTCTTCTGCTTCTCCGGTTACATTTTCTTTTTTCGGCAATTGAGAAATTAATGTTTTAGCGTAATTTTGGGCTTTTTCCAAGTCGGAAAAAACCTTAAATTCTTCCCCCACCCTGGGAACCTGATTAAAACCGAAAACAATGACCGGATCAGAAGGGAAGGCTTCTTTCAGAATATCATTTTGGAAATTTTCCAGGTTTTTAATTTTAGTAAAAGCCGATGGGGTGGCAACAATATCACCGGTTCTCAGTATTCCTTCAAATAAAAGGAGTGTGGCGGTGGGACCCCGAAAACTGTCCGAATACGACTCAATAACAACTCCTTCGGCCGGCTTTTTAAAATCAGCGTTGAATTTTTCCATTTCCGATATTAATAGTATCATTTCCAACAATTCATTCATTCCCTTTCCTGTTTTGGCTGAAACTTCAACCACTGGAACTTTGCCACCCATTGATTCAACCATCACTTCTTCCTTAATTAATTCCCTTTTTACCTTTTCCGGATCAGATCCCGGCTTGTCTATCTTGTTCAAAGCAATAATTACAGGTATTTCCGTTTCTTTTATATGAGAAATAACTTCTTTGGTCTGGGGTTTCAAACCCTCAGCCGCATCAATAACCAAAATTGCGATATCCGCCACCTTTGCGCCTCTGGAACGCATCTGAGAAAAAGCTTCGTGTCCAGGAGTATCAATAAAAGTAATTTTCTTTTCCGATTCTCCCGGTTTAAAAGGCAAAACAACCTGATAAGCGCCAATATGCTGAGTAATGCCGCCTGATTCTTTTTCTACAACATGGGTTTTTCTGATTTGATCAAGTAGTGTCGTTTTTCCATGGTCAATGTGCCCCATCACCACCACTATGGGCGGGCGAAGTATTAATTTTTCTTTCTTTTCCTTAATCATTAATTTTTTGAATTTTTGGCTTTCTCTATGGCTTGTTTCTCTTCTTCGGACAAAGAATATTCCGACTGGCCATTATTTATGGGTTTTCCATAAACCCTGTTTTCCTGCCGTGTATAAAGGCTAGTAATCACTACTCCATCATCACTTTCATTAAGAAGGGCGAGTGAAAAACTCTGGTCTCCGCCCACATCGGAAAAAGGATTAAACCTTATTATCCCCACTTTTTGGACGGAAAATTTCTGTTCCTTTTTTATTTTTTCTGTTTCTTCTATAATCTTTTCAACTTTTTCTTCCAAGCCCTTAACTTTATTTAAGACCCCTTTTAAATCTTTTGGTTCTTTTTTTGTTTGTTTAAAAAAATCTATCATGTTTTTGTTTATTTTTTAAAGCGGAGGGGGTGAGATTCGAACTCACGAGAACCTTTCGGCCCTACCGCATTTCGAGTGCGGCCCATTCGTCCACTCTGGCACCCCTCCCCTCATTTAACTAAATTGATTAAGTTTTTAACTATTTTGTGAGGAGAAACTCTTTTGTAAATAACTTTGTAAATTTCATTAATCATCGGCAATTCTACTTTATAAATCTTGCCCAGTTTATACAATGCATAGGCGTTATTAAATCCCTCAACCGTAATTTTTCCTTCTTTTACCTCTTTTCTCATTTTATCAGCATCTGAAAGAAGTTTCTTGCCAAACTGGAAATTACGGGATAAAGGATTGGTAGCCGTCAGAATTAAATCTCCCTTGCCAGCCGGACCCAAAAACGTTTCTTTTCTGGCTCCCATCGCTTTTCCTATTTTTATCATTTCTTTTACTCCTAAAGATATTAAATCTCTTTTAATCTTTTCAATCTTATGACTTTTGACACTTGCTTCAACTAAGCTAATTCCGATAGATAAAGCATTTTTGGCTGCGCCGGCCAATTCAACGCCTATTAAATCAGTGGTGGTAGACGGCTTAAAGGGGTGAATCTGGAAAAGCTCTTTTAGTCTTTTTAATAAAGATGTATCGGTACAGGCTATTACTTCTTTTGCGTGCGTTCCCCTTACCACTTTTTTAGCAAATCCCGGTCCCGACAAATGAGCATAATCTCTTTTCTTCAAAACGTCTTGAATGATATTTGATGGAAAAAAAAGGGTTTCTTTTTCTATCCCCTTGGCAATTCCTAACAAGGGCGGCAGTTTCTTGAAATTCTTGAGTTTTATAATCGTTTTCCGAAAATTAAAGGAAGGTGAAGCAATAATAATCAAATCAACATTCTCTATTATTTTTTTAATATTAGAGGAGATAAGAATCTTTCTGGGTATTTTAACTCCTGGCAATCTTTCATTTTCGTATCTTTGGAAAATCTTCGAAGCCAGCTTTTTATTAGCATACCAAAAACTTATTTCCTTTTCTTTACTTAAAATAATTCCCAGGGCAGTTCCCCAGGCGCCAGGCTCAAGAATTGCTATCTTTTTCATATGGTGGACCCGGGGGGAATCGAACCCCCTACTCTTCCATGCCATGGAAGCGTGTTACCGGTATACTACGGGCCCCTTTACGCTCCAATGGTGCCCCTATGAGGAATTGAACCTCAATCTAGAGCTTAGGAGTCTCTCGTTCTGTCCGTTGAACTATAGGGGCTTATGGAATTGATATTAACAAAAATTAGCTTTGTTGACAATAAAATTTTTGCTATAATAAAATCATGGAAAAATCTCCTATTATAGAAGTAGCTAAAAAAGCCTGTCCAGCAGTAATAACCATCGTCATTTCTAAAGACCTGCCTAAAATAGAAGGTTTTTATTTTTTCCCTTACGGCGACCAGAAATTCATTGTACCAAAAGTTGAAAAAGGTAAAAAAGAAAAAACTAAAATAGGAGGGGGTTCCGGCTTTATAGTTTCCCCTGACGGCTATATTATTACCAGCAACCATGTGGTTGAAGATAGAACAGCTGATTATACTATTATTTTTGACCCTGAGAAAAAATTTGAAAGCAAGGTTGTATCGCGCGACCCGATCAACGATATTGCTATTCTTAAGGTTAATGCTAAAAATTTGCCTTATTTAGAATTGGGCGACTCGGAAAAGATTGAATTGGGTCAAACCGTAATTGCTATTGGCAATGCTTTAGGAGAGTTTCATGATACTGTCAGTACCGGAGTTGTTTCCGGTTTAAGCAGATATATCACTGCTTTTAGTGGTTTGAACCGCCAGGCTGAAAGATTAAGAGGATTAATCCAAACTGATGCCGCTATAAATCCTGGCAATTCCGGCGGCCCTTTAGTTGATATAGACTGCAAAGTAATAGGAGTCAATACTGCTACGGTAATAGACGCCCAGAATATAGGATTTGCCATTCCTATTAATTACGCAATAAAAGACCTAGAAGAGGTTAAAAAATATGGAAAAGTCAGAAGGCCGTTTCTGGGAGTAAAATATATTCTTTTAAATAAAGAAATAGCACAAAAGAACAAACTGCCAGTTGATTACGGAGCTTTCGTTGTCAGGGAAACCCTGGGGGAACCAGCAATAATAAAAGGAAGTGCGGCGGAAAAAGCCGATCTACAAGAATTTGATATAATCCTGGAATGCGAAGGAAAAAAGATTACCGAAGAAGATTCTTTATCTCGCCTTCTTCAAGACCATGAAGTTAATAATGAGGTCTCTTTAAAAGTCCTACGTAATAAAAAAGAGATCTTTATTAAGGTAAAGCTGGAAGAAAAAAAATAGTAATTATTTAAACAAAAAACCCCTTATTAGGGGGGTTTTTGTATAAACAATGTTACCAGCGATCTCTGTTGCCTTCGCCATATCCTCCTCTATTACTGCGAAATCCGCCTTGGCGAGGAGTTCTTGACTCCATGGGACGAGCCTCGTTCACAGTAACGTTTCTTCCTTCAATATCCTTGCCATTGAACATTTCAATAGCTTTCTGCGCTTCTTCGTCGGATGACATTTCCACGAAGCCAAATCC
>Ga0315273_10002201_pt1 | contig 22816 bp, 18 predicted proteins | sample YL17G02_0_MG_FD_205753 | JGI IMG/M metagenome (GOLD analysis project Ga0315273, IMG submission 205753) | Sediment microbial communities from Yellowstone Lake, YNP, Wyoming, USA - YL17G02_0 | ecosystem: Environmental > Aquatic > Freshwater > Lake > Sediment | place: USA: Wyoming | collected...
TCGGGCGAACGTGCGGGTGCCGCTCACCTGAAGATGAGGCTGAACACCTGGCCCACAAACGCGGTCATCTCGATGGTGGAGCCGGTCGTACGAAAGCGGCGCCAGCTCATCGTCACGCCGCCGGCCAGGCCGCCCTTGCCGTTCTGGAGGAAGTACACCGGCACGTCGAATCGGACACCACCCGACGACGGATTGACCGACAGCCGGGGATTCACCGCGAACGTCGGGCCGAGGAATTGTCGTAACTCCAGCGTCACGATGTGGCTCCGGAGCAGCGTCGGCCCACCGACCACTTTGTCGGCGCACTCAAGGACGCCCGCGTCGCCGATCGGGACGCAGATCTCCCGGTGGTCCCTGGCCGGGTACTCGACCACGCGCGCATATGCCGCGCCCACCGACAGTGTGTCGCTGGCGACCAGACCCGCCCTGGCGGTCACCGCCCAATTGAGGCGGGTGTGGCTCTCGCTCGCCGCCGTCGGGGTGGGCACGAAGCTGAACACTTCGGGTCCAAACGTGTAGCTGACGCCGGCAAGAAACAGGTGTCGAGGCGCGAGCCATCGCGCCACCTCATCAGCCAGGCGCGGTTGGCCCGACGCCGAGGCCGGGAAGGCCGCGCCCGGGACCTCACGTCGCAACTCGCGAATCGAGCATGGCCGCCGCGGCAGAATGATTCTCTCCGCCTTCTCGTACTCACGGCACGCGGCTTCGAGCCTGTCGGTCGCGAGCCGCTGCGGATAGCTGGTCCAGAGCACGCCAAGTTCAGCAGTCGACTTGTTGCGGAGCCCGTCGAGATCGGCGAACACGGCCTGACGCGTACCACGATCGACCACACCCCGGAGTTTCATGTCGAGCAGCCAATCCCGATACTGGAAGCCAATGCGGGCGCCTGCGATCTTCGCCGTCGAACTCGCTTCGAGGATCAGCGTCGGCGTTGGTCCGCTCGTCGCCGACCGCATCGTCGGATCCGCCAGCCGGGCCAGCGCCCCATTGATGGCGCTTCGCCGCTCGGCGGCATCGAGCGTCTCTTGCTGATTCGAAGCGGTCGATGGCGGGACCGGTTGTTGCGCGCCGGTGCGCGCGCTGGTCAGCAGAATCGCCACGCATGTCATGACGATCGCCGGTTGCGCCTTCGGGCTCATCGCATCCTCCCCCCGGATGGATGAGGATTGTACGAAGGCCGCGGGCCGCGGTCTGGCTGGATTGCACGGAGAATGCGCAGCGGGCGCCGCGCGGAGGCGGCGCCCGCCGGCGGAACGCGGCGACGCGGTTAATCGACGATCGTAAATATCTCGCGATACCCCGAATCGACCAGGGGCAGGAATTTCTGGTACCACGCGCGCCACTCGTCGCTGCCCATCACGCGCTGCGAGTCCTGCTCGAAGGCTCCGAGGCTCTCATGGGTGCTCTCGAGCACAAACGTGTACGAAGGTCCGACCAGATCGGTCAGCAGCCTGGGAGCCGCCTTCGGATTGATCCGCGTCATGATGCCCCGGCCCTCCTTCCAGAGCTTCAGCGCGGGGCGCGCCTGGCCGAACTTGAGACGGAAGACGTTGCGCACGACGATCATGGGTGTCTCCTTCCGGACGGTTCAGGCGGCCGGCCTGATGTTCTGGTTGACGCGAAACACGTTATCAGGGTCGTACTTCTTCTTGAGCGCGGCAAGACGCGCGTAGTTGCTGCCGTAGGCGGCTGGCACCCGTTCCTGCTCCTCCTGCGTGAGAAAGTTGACGTAGACGCCCCCGGTGGCAAACGGCGTGGCCGCCCCAAAGAACTGGCGCGCCCAGCCGATGCACGCGGCGTCTTTCGCCGGATCCGCCCAGCGCCCGTGCACGTTCAGGACGAATTGCGCGTCACGGTGCGTGTAGGCCGTCGCGTCGGCCGGTACGCGGCTGACGGCGCCGCCCAGTTGCGCGAAGGCAATCTCGGTCTGCGGGTCGGGAATGCTGCGCGCATGGTCGATGAGCACGTCGATGAGCCCGTCGCCAAGCTCCAGGAAGTCATGCGACTTCCAGTAGTTCCGCATGCCAGGCGCGAGCAGCGGATCAAGGACGGCCTGCCAGGCGGTGAAGGGGTGCGGCGATACCACGTCGGCAATGGGACGACCGAATTGGCGAAGCGGCTGCGCCACCGACTCGCCCTCCGCAATCGAGCCCGCGTAGCACATCGCGAGTGCCAGGATCCCCTTGCCATGCCACTCCGGCGCGAGAAACGGCAGCGGGGGAGCCTGCCGCATCACAAACCAGCACACGAACTTCTCCGGCGTCGTCTTGATGAAGTCGCGGTAGAACCGGAGGACGTCTCGCGCCGCGTCGAGGGGGTGGACGACAAGTCCGGCAAGCACGTCGGGCCCGATCGGGTGCAACCGGAACTGGAACGACGTCACGACTCCGAAGTTGCCGCCGCCGCCCCGGATGCCCCAGAACAGGTCCGGGTGCTCGGTGGCACTCGCCGTGACCAGTATCCCGCTCGCTGTGACGACGTCGGCGGAAATCAGGTTGTCGATGGTGAGGCCGAGGCTACGGCTGAGCCAGCCGAAGCCCCCGCCAAGCGTGAGTCCGGCAATGCCGGTGGTCGAGTTGATTCCGACCGGCGTGGCCAGTCCGTGCGCCTGGGTGGCGCGATCGAGATCGCTGAGCGTCGCGCCAGGGCCCACGCGCGCCGTACGCGCCGCCGCGTCCACATCGACTGCGGTCATCGCCGACAGGTCGATCATCAACCCGCCGTCGCAGACCGCGTTGCCGGCGATGTTGTGCCCGCCGCCCCGGACCGACACCAGCAGCTCGTACGCTGTGGCGAATCGCACGGCCGTCACCACATCGACGGCGGTCGTGCACCGGGCAATCAGGGCCGGCCGCCGGTCGATCATGGCATTCCAGATGCTGCGCGCCGCATCGTAATCCGCCGATCCTGCAAGCAGGAGCTGGCCGCGCAACGCGGCCGAGAACGAATCAATCGCACGCTGGGGGACCGTCGCCGTCCCCTCGGAACGCGTCTTGACCTGCACGTCTGGCATGGGGGCCTCCGCCAGTCAACGACACCGAGTTGTTGAGGAACGCTACCTTTCTCAGACGCCCGATCTACGACAGAGGTTCCCGGTCGGTCCAACCCGCCGTCCAGCGGGGATCTCCCTGGAGCGTCCGGCCAGCGTGTGAGATGGAAATCGTCCACATCCCACTTGGAGGATCCGTCATGGTGCGAGCCCGTCACCGAGAAGCAGGAGAATTGGTCGGCCGAGCGTGAGCGATCACGTCGGGACCGGGGAGGCCATCGTCAGCCTGCCCAACCGACCCTGACTCGGGCTACAATCGGCCCGTCATGAACCAGCTCTACTACGGTGACAACCTGGACGTGCTCCGCCGTCACGTCGATGACGAGAGCGTGGATCTCGTCTACCTCGATCCGCCATTCAACTCGAACGCCAGCTACAACGTGCTGTTCGCCGAACGGGACGGGACTCAGGCCGCGTCACAGATCAAGGCGTTCGAGGACACATGGAAGTGGGACGCGAGTGCGGCGCGTGCGTGCCAGGAGGTCGTCGAGGGCGGGGGCAAGGTGTCGGAAGCGATGCAGGCGTTTCGGACGTTTCTTGGCGACAGCGACATGATGGCCTACCTGGCGATGATGGCCCCGCGCCTGGTCGAACTGCGTCGCGTCCTGAAATCAACAGGGTCGATCTACCTGCACTGCGACCCCACGGCCAGTCACTATTTGAAGATGTTGATGGATGCCGTCTTTGGGCCACAGTTCTTTCAGAACGAGGTGATCTGGAAACGTACCAGCGCCCACAGCAGCGCGAAGCGGTACGGCCCCGTACATGACGTGCTTCTCTATTACTCCAAGACGGCCGACTGCTGCTGGAACAACCAATACGAGCCATACGACCCGGACTATCTTGAGACGTTCTTCGACCAGATCGACCTGGACGGCCGACGCTGGAAACGGTGCGACTTGACCGGCGCCGGCATCCGTCACGGCGAGACAGGATTGGCATGGCGCGGCATCGATGTCACAGCCAAAGGGCGTCATTGGGGGGTCCCTCCGGCCCGGCTGGACGCGCTTGACGCAGCCGGCAGGATTCACTGGCCCGCCAAGACGGGTGGGATGCCCCGGTTGAAGCAGTACCCCGAGGACTTGCCTGGCGTTCCGCTCCAAGATGTCTGGACGGACCTGAGACCCCTCCACAACCTGGCCGCAGAGCGCCTCGGCTACCCGACACAGAAGCCAGAGCGCCTCCTGGAACGGGTCATCGCGGCGAGCAGCAAGAAAGGCGAGACGGTACTTGATCCCTTCTGTGGATGCGGCACAACGATCGCTGCTGCTCAGAAACTCCATCGTCACTGGATCGGGATCGACATCACCACGCTCGCGATCACTCTGATTCGCGCCCGTCTCGCAGACACATTCAGAGCGTCGGCCAAGTACGAAGTCATCGGCGAACCCGTGTCCCTGCCTGACGCGGCGCAGTTGGCCCACGACGATCCCTATCAGTTCCAGTGGTGGGCGCTCGGGCTGGTCGGGGCCCGGCCGGTCGCAGGCAAGAAGGGCGCGGATAAGGGCATCGACGGGCGCATTTACTTCCATGAAGGCGACATCTCGAAGACGAAACAGATCGTCTTGTCTGTTAAGGCTGGACACGTGACGGCGTCCTATCTGCGCGATCTCCATGGTGTGCTGGAACGTGAGAAGGCGGAGATCGGTGTCCTGCTGTGTATGGAGGAGCCGACGGCCCCGATGCGGAAGGAATGCGCCAGCGCCGGTTTCTATACGTCGCCGTGGGGCAAGCACGCACGGTTACAGATCCTGACGGTGGAGGACCTGCTGACCGGAAAGGGCATCGACCGTCCGCCCGCCCAAACCAGCGTCACCTACAAACGAGCGCCGAAGGCGCAGCTGCAAGTCAGAGAAACAAGCCCCATGCCGTTTGGCGAACCGGACGTTTCGCACTAGACCACGCCCCAGCCCCCACTTGGCCGGACCGATGCGGCGATCGCGTTTCGTCTCCTCCGTCGCGGATGGCCGGCGCGGTCGGTATACTGGTGCAAACGTCATTGACCGACCGAGCGACAGGACACGCGGCCATGGGAGCCACACAATCGCCGCGCCGTGGAAGCGCTACCTGGCCAATCTGCTCGCGGCCACGGAGAAGTGGTCGCCGCCTGCCGCGGCTGCACGAGGTGACTGATGGTTGAACTCAGAGAAGTCCAATCGCGATCGGAGCTGAAGCAGTTCGTGACGTTCTCCGAGACGTTGTATCGGGGACACCCGCACTACGTGCCCAAGCTCGTCGATGACGAACTGAACACCCTTCGCCGCGATCGGAATCCCGCGTTCGAGTACTGCGAGGCCCGCTACTGGATGGCATTCAAGGACGGCAAGCCCGCGGGTCGTATTGCCGGCATCATCAGCCGCCGCTACATCGAGACGTGGAAGAAGCGCCGGGCCCGCTTCGGGTGGATTGATTTCGTTGACGACCCGGAGGTGTCCGCGGCGCTGCTGGGCGCGGTCGAACGGTGGGCGACAGAGCAGTCGCTCGACGGCGTGCACGGACCGCTGGGATTCTGCGACATGGACCGGGAGGGCATGCTCATCGACGGCTTCGACGAACTCGACATGCTCATCACGATCTATAACCACCCGTACTACCCGGTCCACCTGGAGCGGCTCGGCTATACCAAGGACGTCGACTGGGTTGAATACCTCGTCGAGACGCCCACCGAGATGCCGGCGAATGTCGATCGGATCGCGCGGATCGTGCTCGAGCGCTGCAAGCTGCGGCTCGTGGAGACCAGGGGCAAGCGCGATCTGCTGCCGCACATCGACGGGATCTTCGCGCTCATCAACGATACGTACAAAGAACTCTACAGCGTCGTCCTGCTGTCGGAGAAGCAGATCACGTACTACACGAAGGCCTTCCTGGGCTTCCTCGATCACCAGTACGTCAAGATCATTCTCGACCAGCAGGGGAAGGTCGCTGCGTTCGGCGTCGCGATGCCCTCGCTGTCGAAGGCGCTCCAGCGATGCCGCGGGCGGTTGTTTCCGTTCGGATTTGTGGGCATCCTGCGCGCGCTCAAGAAGAACGACCGCCTTGACCTGCTGTTGACGGCTGTGCGGCAGGACCTGCAGAACAAGGGGGTCAATGCCGTGCTGATCAACGAGGTCTGGAAATCAGCCGTGAGAAACGGCATCAAGTACGCCGAGACCGGGCCGGAACTGGAAACCAACGAGAAGGTGCAGTCGCAGTGGAAGCACTTCGCCAACCGTCAACACCGGCGCCGGCGCTGCTTCTACAAGGCGCTCTGAACCCTTGCTACACCCAATCGTCCAGGCCACCGCCGACGCCCTTCGGGCAGCCACCGAGGATCTGACGCCAGAAGACCTGGCTCGGCGACGCACACCACACAACTGGTCGGTGGCCCAGATCCTCGACCATCTGCTCAAAACGTACGCCAGCACCGCCTACATCCTCAATCGGTCGGTTGAGCGGAACGTGCCGAAGGGCAGGCGGCCAACGCTGCGGGAGCGCGCGTCCGCCTGGGTGGTTCTTGATCTCGGCCACTTTCCGACCGGCGTCGACGCACCGGCCGTGGCCTTGCCCTCTGCCAGTCCGGCGTCGACCGTGAGAGCTGACGCCCTGGCCGCTCTGGCGCAGTTCGATGGCGCGGCGACGGCAGCCGAGGCGTCCTTCGGGTGCGTGACGAAACTGGCCAACCACCCCGTCCTCGGGCCGTTTGACGCGCGGCAATGGCGCCAGTTCCACCTCGTCCACACGCGCCACCACACGAAGCAGATCGCCAGGCTGACAACAGGGGTCGGGAGTCTTCGCCACCAGACCTCTCCCCCGGGCTGACGTTTGACGGGTGGGCGCGGTGGGGACTATTCTCTGCACGATTTCACACTGCCGCCGTTCCTGACAGTCCCCGAGGCGACATGGAGTACTCGTCTGTCGGCCCGTATCGCATCGTCGAACGGCTGGGAGCCGGCGGCATGGGTGAGGTGCATCTGGCGGTGGACACCCGCCTGAATCGAAAGGTCGCGCTCAAGTCTCTCACCGATCCGTCGCTCGACACGCCGAACGCCCGCAGCCGCCTCCTGCGTGAGGCGCGCGCGGCCGCCCAGATCACGCATCCGAACATCGCGGCGATCTACGACATCCTCGAGACCGGGGCACATCCGTGCATCGTGATGGAGTACGCGCAGGGCGAGACGCTGGCTCGCATCGCGAGCCGCGGCCCGATGCCGTGCCATCAGGTTCTCGCCATCGCCTCGCAATTGGCCGGCGCGCTGGCGCACGCGCACGCGGCGGGCGTCGTGCACCGGGATCTCAAACCGTCGAACATCGTGCTGACGCCGGACGGCGTGGTGAAGGTTCTCGACTTCGGTCTCGCGCGCGTCCATGACATCGAACAGGAACTGGCGTCGGCCGGCGACCCGACCCGCGAGGCGACCGTGTCGCGGGCGGGCGTCATGGCGGGCACGCCCGCCTACATGGCGCCGGAGCAACTGGTCGGTCACCCGGCGAGCCCGTTGAGCGACATCTACAGCCTGGGCGCGACGCTGTTCGAGTTGCTTGCCGGACGGAAGCCCTTCGAGGCGCCAACCACGCGCGACGTCATCTATCAGATCCTGGCGAAGCCCACGCCCCTGGTCAGTGCCGTCAATGGATCCGTGCCGCCGATCGTGGATGCGATCGTCGCCAAAGCGATGGCCAAGGAGCCGAGCGAGCGGTATCTGTCGGCGGCGCAGATGGCTGAGGATCTCGGACGGGCGGCGCTGGAGTGCGCGGCCGAGCCAGGCCGTCCCGGATCGCGCGGATCGACGGTCGGTCTTGCGGCCAGCTTCGCCCGGATGACCTCGCGCCGACGATGGATCGCCGGGCTCGTCGGCGCCGCCATCGTGGCGGCGGTGTTGATCCCGACAGGCTACCTGCTGCGGGGACGATGGGCCGCGGCCCCGCCGATCGCGTCGCAGTTTGTGGCCGTGCTGCCGTTTGTCAATGACACCGGCGACTCGGCGTCGGACGTCAGCGCGGCTGCGTTCACGGCCTCCATCGTGGATGCCCTCGAAGGGTTGTCGAACGTCACGGTCGTCTCAAGGCGCGACACCGCCGAGCACTTCCCGTCGCCCGCTGGTTTAGAGAAAGGCGCGCGCGAACTTGGCGTGTCGATGATCGTGAGCGGGTCCTTGTCCCGCGTGGCCGGCGGCCACCGGTTCCTCGTCAAGGTGGCACGCGCTGATGGCAGGGTCGTGTCGACGCGCCAGTACCCTGCCAATCCGGGTGGTGTCGCGTCGAGGCAGGCCCAGGCCGTCAACGACGTGGTGTCGGTGCTCGGCGTCACCCTGACCCCGGAAGACACCGAGCGGCTTGCCACACGGGTCCTTGCGTGCCGCGCCGAGGCCTACCCCGACTACGTCGCCGGCCGGGCGCTCCTCGAACGCGAGGACATCGTCGGCAATCCTCAGAAGGCCGAGGAGGCGTTTCTGCGTGCCGTCACCCTGGACCCGAACTGCGCGGTTGGCTTTGCCGGCCTCGCCGACGCACGGTGGGCGCGGTACCGCGACACGAAAGACCCGTCGCTGGCCGAGATGGCCAGCCGGGCCATCGAGTCGGCCCTCACGCTGGACGATCGCAACCCGTCCATCCAGATGTCGGTCGCCAAGGTCTACCTGGGGCGGGGCAAGGCCGATCAGGCCGAGCAGATTGTCCGACGCGTGATCGCGGCGCGGCCGACCGACGACGCACCGCGCCGCGTCCTGGGCGACGTGCTCGACTATCTGGGGCGTACCGAAGAAGCCATCGGGGCTTACACCAAGGCGATCGAGCTGAGGCCGACCAATGTCCTCAACCACCTGTCGCTCGGCCTCCGCTACTACAACAGGGGAAGGAACCCCGAGGCGATCAGCGCGTACGAGAAAGCTCTGGAGATCCAGCCCGACAACATGTGGGCCATTCTCGATCTGGGCGCAGCGTACTATGCGCTGGGCGAACTAGACAGAGCCCTGGCGGTGTACAAGAAGGCGCCGAAGCCCGATCCGACCATTCTCAGCAACAGCGGCAGCATCTACTACGCGAAGGGGATGTTCGACGAGGCCGCCCGCGCCTTCGAGCAGGCGGTGGCCCAGGACCCGCGCGGCGACATCAAGCATCGGAACCTGGGCGACGTCTACCTGCGGCTCAAGCAGCGCGACAAGGCCATGGAGCAATACCGGATCGCGGCGGATCTGACCGAGCAGATGCGACGCGTCAACGCGCAGGACGCGCAAGTGCTGGCACGGCATGCGCTCTACGACGCCAAGTTGGGCCGGGCCGCGGATGCCCTCCAGCATGTCGAACAGGCGGTCAAGCTGAGCCCGGACGACAACAGCGTGCTCTACAAGCGCGCGGTCGTGCACTGCCTGCTCAACCAGCCCGTTGAGGCCATCGAGTGGTTGCGGCGGGCGATCCAGAAAGGCTATAGCCAGTCGACCGCGAGGTCGGACGACGACCTTGATCCGATCAAGAAGCGGCCTGAGGTCGTGGAGATGTTGCGCGGGGATCGATAACGAACGAGTATGTGTTGAGCGTCCGTCGAAAGGATGCGCTCGACAATGACGCGGCGCAGTGAACGGGTTGGAGCGGTCGTACACACATGGAGGGAGCATCATGGCGAAGTACAAAGGGGTTACCAGGCTCATCACCATCCTCATCAGCAGGGTGGACAAGAAGTGCACCATCGACATCTGTTCCGATCCGGCAGAGGTCGTGGTCGGAGACAAGATCGTGTGGCAGGTGCAGAACGCCCCGCACGGCATCAAGGTATCGGTCGGGAACTTCCGCCGTCTCGAGCCGGCCCCGGATATCCTGCTTCGTTCTGATAAGGCGCCGCTTGTGAGGGAGAGGACGTTCAATCCCGCGGTTCCGTCGGGACTGACCTACAAGACCAGGAAGGCGGATATCGGGTTCTACAAGTACGACGTCCTGTTCGACGGTCACTCGGTGCTGGACCCCGAGATTGAGGTCAGGGGGCCGAGGGGCTCCTAGTGATCGCGATCGACTTCGTCTGCACGGTGCGCGTCAGGCTCGGCCAATCGCCTGCTTGACGCGTGCCGGCGTCATCGGCAGTTGATAGAGCCGCGCGCCGACCGCGTCGAAAATCGCGTTGGCGACGACCGCCCCCATCGGGACGATCGCCGGTTCGCCGCAGCCGGCTGCGGGAACGTCGGGCGCATCGATCAAGACCGTCTCGATCTTCGGCACCCACGAGAAGCGCGGCAGTTCGTACGTGTCGAAGTTCTTGTCGAGCACCTCGCCGCCCTTGAAGCGAATCTCCTCGCTCAACGTGTAGCCGAGGCCCATGGTGATGCAGCCCTCAACCTGCTGCAGCGAACCCTCCCGGTTCACGATGACGCCCTGGTCCTGCGCGCACACCACCCGCTTGACCTGCACCCGGCCGGTGGCCTTGTCGACGGCAACGTCAGTCATCAACGTGACGTAGGTGCCCGCGTCGATGCCGCAGGCGACGCCGACGCCGCGGCCGCTCGGCCCGGGCCTGGGGGTCCAGCCGAACTGCTTCGCGGCCGCCTGCAGCGTGCGGATCATGCGTGGGTCCGTCAGGTTCTTCAGTCTGAAGGCGACCGGGTCCATCCCGGCTTTTGCCGCCATCACGTCGATGTGCGACTCGCGCGCGAACGCATTGGTGTTGGCCCCTGGCGCCCGCCACGGCCCGATCGCGAACGGATGGTAACCGGCCGTGCCCCCGCCGCCCCAACTGCCGTACACCATTGTCCGGTGGTTGCTGATGTTGTAGAAGTGCGCCGCGCCCCGTTCGCCGGCCGCATAGACGTGGTAGTCCCATAGGACAATGGCGCCTGAGGCATCGATGGCCGACGTGATCTTCATCACCGAGGCGGGACGGAACGTGTCGTAGAAGAACTCCTCGTCTCGTCCAAAGATGACGCGCACGGGTTTGCCCGTGAGCACAGCGAGCCGGGCCGCCTCGACAGCCTGCCGCGACGCGGACTTGCCGCCGAAACCGCCGCCGACAAACGGGGTGATGACGCGCACCTTGTCGGCCGGGAGTCGCAGCGCCGCCATGATCTGATTCTTGACGGGGAAGGGCGTCTGCGTGCCCGCCCAGACCGTCACTTTTCCATTCTCCACCGCGGCGACCGCCGAGTGCGTTTCCATCGGCGCGTGCGCCATGTAGCTGTCGAGGTACGTCGCCTCGAACATCCGGGCCCCGGCGCCAGCAGATCCAGCCACGTCGCCGCCCGCCGCCGCACGCTGCCCCTGCGGCGCGTTCTTCACCAGGTGGTCGAAGATCGTCAGGTTGTCGACGGGCGGGTCGTTCCGCGTGAACTGCGCCTTGACGAGCGCGAGCGCTTTGTCCGCCTCGTCTCGGTGCTCGTGGAGCACAGCCACCATGTCGCCGTCCCGGATCACGCGGACGCCCGGCACCTTCTCTGCCGCCGACGTGTCAACCTGCGTCATCGTGGCCCCGTGAGCCGGAGGCCGGAGGAGGCGGGCGTGCAGAACGCCGCCCGGCGGCACGATGTCGCCGGCGTACTTCGCCTTGCCCGTGACTTTCTCGATCGCATCGCGCCGGTGCGCTGACGTCCCGACGATCGTGAACGCCTTGACGGGCTTGACCGTGGCCTTCTGCTCGAGCTTGCGCTCGATGCGCTTGCCTTCGGTAAGCTGGCCGTACGTCACCTTCTTGCCCGCATCCGTCGCGACCGAGACGACGCCCGCTTTGATCACGAGCGTGTCGACGGGCACCTGCAGGCGCTCCGACGCCAGCAGCAGCAGTACGGCGCGCGCCTCCGCGCCCGCGCCACGCAGGACCGGGCCGAAACTCCGGATGCTGAGCGAGCCGAACGTGCCCATGTCCCACGGACACACGTCCGTGTCGCCCATCACAATGTCCACCGATGTCAGTGGCACGTCGAGTTCTTCGGCGAGAAGCTGGGCCAGCGACGTCATCGAACCCTGCCCGAGTTCGACCTTGCCGACAAAGCAGGTGACGCGGTTGTCGGCGCCGATGTGCAGGTACGCATTGACGTCGGTGGGTGGGCCCTGCCGGCCCGTCTGCGGCCTGGCCGCTTCCTGCAGGCCATGCACCGGATCGACCGCCATCAGCACGAGCAGGCCCGTGCTGGTCAGTTTCAGGAAGTCGCGCCGATCGACCGGGAAGGTGGTCGGGCCGTCCACGACCAGTTCGTGGTCCTCATCCCAGCTCATCGCCCGCTCCCTTTCATTGATAGCGCCGCCGTCTCCACCGCCGCCACAATCCGGACGTGTGCGCCGCAGCGGCACAGGTGATCGTCCATGTGTTGAACGATCTGGGCGCGCGTGGGTTTCGGGTTCTTGAGCAGGAAGGCGTAGGCACCGAGAATCATCCCCGGGGTGCAGAAGCCGCACTGAAACGCCAGTTGCTTGACGAAGGCGTCCTGCAGCGGATGCAGCTTGCCATCGCTGGCCAGGCCTTCGATGGTGACGACCTTCTTGCCGTCGACGTCCTTCATCGGCGTGGCACACGAGCGCACGGCCTCGTTGTTGACCAGCACCGTGCAGGCTCCGCACAACGCGGCTCCGCAGCCGAACTTGGTTCCCGTCAGGCCGATGTCGTCGCGTAACACCCACAGCAGCATGCGGTTTTCGTCGACCGTCAGCCGCGTGGACTTGCCGTTCAGCGCAAAAGCGACCGTTCGCATGGCAGAAGTCTCCCGTGGAAGGGCGAGATCAGAAGAAAGCCTGACGCGCATTGATACGCCTGCGCGGCGCAGATGTCAACTGGAGGCGGGCTTCGGGATTGGGGATTAGGGACTCGGGATCGGGGCTTCGGGATTGGGGATTGGGGACTCGGGATCGGGGCTTCGGGATTGGGGGTGAACGCGTAGGGGCGGGCCCCCGCCTGGCCTGAGCGGAGTCGAAGGGTGCCCGCCCGAATCACGTGGGGCAACCACGGGGGGTTGCCCCTACACCCGAACACATCCGTCGTAGGGGCGGGCCCCCGCCTGCCCTGAGCGAAGTCGAAGGGCGCCCGCCCCGCCGCCCCTGCGCCGCTCGCCCGTCGCTCCCTCTCACCACGCGGCGCCCTACGCCGCGCGGCCGTCGCCCATCCTGATGTTGATCGATTTCTCGATCGCGTGCAGGTAGGGCAGTTCGTCGGCCGCCACCAGCGTCACCGCTGTTCCTGTCGCCTCCGCGCGCCCCGTGCGTCCGACGCGATGCACGTAAGCGTCCGCCGAATGCGGCACCTCGTAGTTGATCACGTGTTCGATGCCGTCAATGTCGAGGCCGCGTGCGGCGATGTCGGTGGCCACCAATACCGTGTGCCGGCCGCTCCGAAAACCTTCGACGGCGGCTGTCCTCTCCCGCTGCGTTCGGTCCGCGTGCAACGCCACGCACTTGATGCCGCGGCCTGCCAGCGCGGTGGCCAGCCTGTCGGCGAATCGCTTCGTGCGCACAAAGACCAGCGCCGGCTCGCGATGGCGACGCAGGAATTCCGCCAGCCAGTCCGTCTTGTCCCGCGACGGCACTTCGTACGCCACGTGCGTGATGGTGGTTGCCGGTCCGCCAGCCCGGCCGATCTGCACGTGCTTCGGTTTGCGCATGATCTCGTCTGCCATCCGGACGACGTCGCTCGATGTGGTCGCCGAAAACAGCAGCGTCTGCCGTGCGGTGGGCAGCGTCGCGACAATGCGGCTCACGTCAGGCCAGAAGCCCATGTCCATCATGCGATCCGCCTCGTCTAACACGAGCACCTCGAGCCGCGTAAAATCCGCGTCGCCGCAGTTCATCAGATCCTGAAGTCGCCCTGGTGTGGCCACCACGACGTCGGCGCCAGACTGGAGGCCCCGCGTCTGGATGTCCGCATCCACACCGCCGTACACGACGACGCTGGTCAGCGTCGTGTGATACGCGAATCCCTGGAAGTCGTCCTCGATCTGAACCGCAAGCTCGCGCGTGGGCTCAAGCACCAGCACCCGGGTGCCAGGCACGCTGGCGGGATGGGAGAGCAGCCGCTGCATGATGGGCAGCAGAAACGCCGCGGTCTTTCCCGTGCCGGTCTCTGCGCACGCGATCAGATCCGCGCCTTCGAAGACCACCGGGAACACGGCGCTTTGAATCGGCGTCGTGCGCGTGAACCCGCGATCTTCGATGCCGATTCGGAGCCGTGGATCCAGTGGCAATGCCGAGAAGTCGATCGGCGTGGCGTCGTGCGCGAGCGTTTCAAACGGGAGCTTGACCGGCGCCCTGGTCGTCGGGGCCGGCCGGTGTGCCGCCGACCGGCCGCCCGGCCGGCGCGGATGTCGCGATCGCTCTTGGGGTCTGGGTGAGGTCAATGTGGTCAATTCCTCGGTCGTATCAAGCGTGCAGGGCGTTGATCCGAGGGAAAACGGACGGCAGGTCGGTCAACTGAGGGGCTCTTTCGAGGGCCTTCGCCTCAATCCTTCACGCGCGTATGCTCCGCTGATTATGGCATAGATTGCCTCGGAGCCAGGTTCCGGCCCGGGACGGCGGCATAGATCGGGCAGCGGTGGTTTTGACAGGGCCCTCCCACGGCGGATACAGTCAGAGTACGTATGAGTCATCCAGCGCGCGCCCGGCGGACGTCTTTCCTGATCGCCATGATGGCGTCCATTGCCGTCATGGGCCAGCCTTCGGTGTCGGCCCAGCAGAAACTGCCGATCACCTGGTCGGTCACGTCAACCAACGCGTCGGCGGCGGCTGGTTCGAGTGTTCGCGTCGAGATCACCGCCCGCATCGACGATGGGTGGCATCTTTACTCGCTGACGCAACAGGCCCCGCCCGACCCCACCCGCATCACCGTACCCGATGGGCAGCCGTTCGCACTCGGGGGCAAGATCGAGGCGCCGGCGCCGGAATCCGGGTTCGACAAGGCCCAGGACGCCGAGACCGAGTACTACACCGAGAGCGTCGGCTTCAAGGTGCCGCTCACCGTGGCTCGCACGACCGCTCCGGGCAAGTATGTCGCCCACATCAAGGCGACATGGCAGGCCTGCAACGGCAGTCTCTGCATTCGGCCGCAGGTGTCCCCCCTCGACGTGCCCATCCAGGTGTTCGCCGCGAAGTAAGCCCGCTTTCGCGGTTCGGGCAGTTCAGCCTTCTCGTGAAGACTCGCTGGCTTGCCCAGCCGTCCTCGTTCGCGATGCTGCGGGAAGACGCGTTCCTCGCATCGCTACGGCGGACAGCCTTCGCCAGTCACCGCTGGCGAGCCGCGAGGGAATCGAACCTTCAACCCGCAGACTGAGAGTCCCACTTTTCGCCGTCGCTCGAACGCCGTGATTCGCGCACGCCCTCGCTTATCAGCCTCCTGCGCGCGACTGGCTCGCGCTTCGGTGCCGATCGACTACGACCTCCTGATTGCCACGCATTCCGAGTACGCGTGGCGCCGGAAGGAGCGCGCTCCGGAGGCAGGGTCGACGCTCAAATCGGCCATTGCTTCCCAGCCCTTGCGCTCCCGGAAACGGCCGCTCAAGGCGGCTCCGCTCCGTTGGAACTCCAGCTTGACTCGGTACCTGCTGGCGACCATTCACCGAGCCGAGAACACCGACGATATCGAGCGGCGGAGAGCCGTTCTTGGCGCCCTGCCAACACTGGCGGCCCAGCGCCCAGTGGTTCTCCCGATGCACCCGCGCACACGCCGAGCTCTTGTCGGGCGCCCCGCGATATATTGAGATCGACAGCGGAGCAGTATTGCGATGACGACCATTCTCGGAATATCGGCCTTTTACCACGATAGCGCTGCTGCACTTGTGCGAGACGGCAGGATTGTCGCGGCGGCTCAGGAAGAGCGGTTCACGCGCATCAAACACGATGCTGCATTCCCGCAGCACGCAGTGAACTACTGTCTGGCCGAGGGCCAGACCAGCCCGGACAAGCTCGACGGCGTGGCCTTCTATGACAAGCCGCTCCTCAAGTTCGAGCGGCTGCTGGAGACCTACCTCGCTCTTGCTCCGGCTGGGTTCAGGTCATTCCGGGCGGCCATGCCGCTCTGGCTCACGCAAAAGCTCTTCCTGCCCAGGGAGATCGACCGAGGATTGAACGATCAGTACCGAGGTCCCATCTATTTTACCAATCACCATGAATCACATGCAGCCAGCGCGTTCTTTCCGTCGCCGTTTTCGGACGCAGCGTTTCTGACGCTTGACGGTGTCGGAGAGTGGACGACCACGAGCTGGGGAATCGGTCAGGGACACACGATCGAGATGAAGAAGGAGATGCGGTTTCCGCACTCGCTCGGATTGCTGTACAGTGCATTCACCTATTACACGGGATTCAAGGTCAACTCCGGTGAGTACAAGGTCATGGGCCTCGCGCCGTACGGCGAGCCTCGCTTTGTCGACCGCATCTTTGACACGCTCGTCGACCTCAGGGAGGACGGCTCATTCTGGATCGATCAGTCGTACTTTGATTACTGTGCCGGCCTGACAATGACGAACGGCCGCTTCCATGACCTCTTCGGTGGACCACCTCGACAGCCCGAGGCATCGCTCACGCAGCGGGAGATGGATCTTGCGGCAAGCATCCAGAAGGTCGCTGAAGAAATCATGATGCGAATCGCTCGTCACATCCACCGCGAGACCGGTCTGCACCACCTGTGTCTCGCGGGAGGTGTGGCGCTCAATTGCGTGGGCAATGGCAGAATTCTCCGCGAAGGACCGTTCAAGCAGCTGTGGATACAGCCTGCTGCTGGAGATGCAGGTGGGGCCGTCGGCGCGGCCCTCTTCACCTGGCACCAGATCCTCGGCAATCCTCGAACACCGCTCGCTGGAGACAGTCAGCAGGGGTCCTATCTTGGTCCGGCATTTTCGAACGAGGAGATACGACGGTACCTCGATTCGATGGGTGCGCCATACGACGTCATTGCCGACGAAAGCGTCCTGTGCCAGTCGGTGGCCGAGTTGCTGGAGAAGGGCAAAGTTCTTGGGCTGGTTCAGGGACGGATGGAGTTTGGCCCACGCGCGCTGGGCGCGCGCAGCATCATTGGCGACCCTCGAAATCCCGACATGCAGAAGGTGATGAACCTGAGGATCAAGTTTCGAGAATCGTTCAGACCGTTTGCGCCCAGTTGCTTGGAGGAGCGCGTCGGCGATTACTTCGAGATGGATTGCCCCAGCCCGTACATGCTTCTTGTTGCACACGTGCGAAAAGAGCGGCGCACGCCGATGACGGAACAGCAGAACAAGTCATTCGGTATCGAGAAGCTCAACATCCCCCGCTCAGATATTCCATCCATCACACACCTCGACTACTCCGCGCGCGTTCAGACCGTAAACAGGAACACCTCGCCACGCTTCCATGGCATCATCAAGGCGTTCGAACAGCGCACAGGGTACGGAGTCGTCGTCAATACGTCTTTCAACATCCGGGGCGAACCTATCGTGTGCACCCCGGAAGACGCGTACCGCTGTTTCATGTTCACCGACATGGATGCGCTGGTACTCGAGAACTGCGTGTGCATCAAGGAGCGACAGCCGCCGATGGCCGGGGCAGACAAGTACAAGAGCACGTTCACGCTCGATTGATCCACGCTTCCACGATGCATCAACAACGGCCGACCGATCGACGCCCCCTGCAGCGCGGCCACTGGGTCGCCAAGCTGACGCTCGCGGCATTGTCGTTCATCCTGGCCCTGGCTGCTCTCGAGCTTTGCATCCGGACGGTGTTTCCAGTTTACGATCCATCGGGAAGTCTCGAGTTCGTTGCCAACGAACAAGGCGTGCCCCTGGGGCCGGCTGGTTTTTCGGGCCGGATGTGGAGGAACACGGGGGACTATGACGTTCCTGTCAATATCAACAGCGTTGGATTCCGCGACACCAGGGACGTCAAGAACTCGACCGCGAACGACATCTTCGTGGTTGGCGATTCGTTCAGCTTCGGATTGGGGGTCACCGAGAATCGGCGATATTCGAATCGATTGCAGGACCTGGTCAACATCCCGGTCTATAACATTGCCATACCGACCGACATTGACGGCTACCGGAGACTCGTCGAGTACGCCCGCAGCAAGGGCGCCACAGTGCAGCGGCTTGTGGTTGGCGTGTGCATGGAAAACGATCTGAGCGACTACGCTGCCAAGGCAGCGGGCCAACGATCGGTGGCCAGCTCAGGTCACGCGCCCAGGGTCCGATTCCAGGGAATCAAGGCATTGCTGAGGACGCGGTCGGCGGTGTATTCCATGCTGACCAGCCTCGTGCACCAGAATGGACCACTCAGGACACTGGCGACTTCCATTGGCGTGCTTACCGATAACATCGCAGGCATCGGCACGAACACGTACGACCCGACAGCCCTCGCAAGCTCCATCGACGAGCTGAAGAGAGTGACGGCCGGGACACGTGCGATCGTTCTTGTCATCCCGTCGAGAGCGATCTGGGTTGGCACACATACAGAGGTCGAAAAGAGGGTCCACGAGGAGTTTGTTTCGCTGGCCCGGCGCGACGGATTGACCGTCCTCGATCTGAGACCCGTGTTCGAGGCGGGCGGCGACCCCATGCAGTATCACTTCACCAACGACGGCCACTGGAATGAACGTGGTCACGCGCGCGCAGCAGAGGCTCTGGCAGTGCTCATGCATGCGCACTGACAGTTGAGGCCTCCCAACGCGCATCCGTCGGAGATCAGGATGGCACAACGAACCGGCATCACCAGGGAGTTCATGCTCTTTCTTCGGCACAACAGGGCCTACTGGCTCGTCCCCATCATCCTCGTCGCGCTTGTGTTTGCGGCGTTGGTTGCGCTTGGCGTCGCGACCGGTGGCGCCGCCACGCCCTTCATCTATGTGCTCTTCTAGGCGCGGGCACAGGGGTTGACCATGAGCATCGTGAACATCGAGTGGCGGCCACGGCCCACGGAGCTACGAACGTTCGGGCTCTGGATGTGTGCCCTGTGCGCGATGGCCGCCGCCGCGTGTTACTGGATCAAGGATGCCCCCCGGCTGGCCATCGGTGTCGCCGCTTTCGGTACACTCACGGCGATTCTCAGTGTGGTCCTTCCGCGCGCGGCTCTCCGTGTTTACTGGATGTGGATGGGGTTGGCCCTGGCAGTCGGGTACCTGATGACACCTGTTCTTCTGGCGCTGTTCTACTACGGAGTCGTCACTCCAATCGGACTGTTGGCGCGCATCACGGGCCGCGACCGTCTCCATCTGCGACGCCGTTCCGTGGCGACGTACTGGGCAGACGCGGCACCGCCGCAGCCGAGAGAGAGGTACGAGCGCCAGTTCTGATCCGAGGCCACCGTCCGAAACAGATGCGGGGTACGTGGCCATGTCGGGACTCGTGACGTCGACGCCGAAGCGTCTGGCGTGGCGCCGGGACTACGCTAGGCCGACAGGGTCTCAGGTTCGCTCGCGCAGGCGACCGAAGGCTCCGGCGTCTCGGTCTGACTGTCGGTGGTGAGCCGGTCGCGGCCGCGCCGCTTGCTGGTGTACATCAGTGTGTCAGCCCGGCGCAGCACTGACGCGACCGTGTCCGAGGCGCTGGCCGTCGTGGCCCCGACCGACACGGTAAGCACCCGATGCTCCGCCCCGCACTGGACTCGTGACTGCCGCACCATTCGACACAGCCTGAGCGCGATCCACTCGAGCGTGCGCGCATCCGTATTCGGAAACACGCCTACGAACTCCTCCCCGCCCCACCGTCCGAACACGTCGGACGGCCGCACGATGCCCGAACAGGTGCGGGCGACGGTCTGCAGCGCCAGGTCGCCGACGTCGTGGCCGAAGCTGTCATTGAACCGCTTGAAGTGGTCGATGTCCAGCAGCGCCACACTGAACGGCACGCCGCTCCGCCCGAGCATCGCGAGCTGCGCTTCAAGTTCGGACTCGACGTAGCGGCGGTTGGGGAGCTGCGTGAGCGGGTCGATCAGCGACAGACGTTCCAGCAGAACCACACGCTGGCGAAGGGCCTCGACCGAGCTGGTGTCGCTGAACAGCTCCACTGCGCCCATCATCGTCCCCTGCCGATCGAACAATGGCGTGACGCGGATCGTCACGGGCACGCGGTGGCCCTTCTTGTGGTGCAGGAACACGCCGGCTTCCCGCGCGCCGCGGTCCAGGATCGTGGCCGCCAGCGGACACAGCCCGGAACACAGGGCGTTGCCGTCCGCATCGACGTGGATCAGGATGTTGTCCGAACAGCCGCGCCCCATCACGTCGGCGGCCGTGAATCCCGTGATGCGTTCGGCCGCCTCGTTCCAGTAGATGATCCGCCTCTCCCGATCGACGAAGTAGAGCCCGTCGTGGAAGTTGTCGACGACAGCGGCATAATCCAGATCGGGTTCGTCCTGCATACCAGATCTCCGCGCGGGACTCTCGACGCCCTGCGCTCAGTGGCCCGACGACACGAGCGCGATGATATCATCGCCACCGTGCACGATGGCATGTCCCTGCGGGGTCTCCACCAGCGAGATTCCTGATTGGCTCCGCCGCCGCATCCTCATCGTCCTGCCCTCAACGTGTCAGCCTGAGAGAGAGCAAACGGGAGGCCAGATTTTGAGAACGCGATAAGCCACACAAAACGCACGCATTAGCGCGGGCGAGGCCCGCGCACGTGGTCCGGGCGTCACAGGCGCAGCGACCCACTGCACAAGAGGGTGTGCGGGGGCGCCCAGATCAGGGGTGGGCCGAGGGGCACGCGGAGAAGGGCACGCGGAGAGGGGCACGCGGAGAGGGGCACGCGGAGAGGGGCACGCGGAGATTGCACGCGCTGCCGAATCCGGCGACAATGCGCAATACGGGCCGCGTCAACCGGGACTCAGGCAGACCGACGCGGGCAGAAAACGCCGAGCGGTGAACTGACCCTGGGGTGTCACGCATGGCAGTCGAACGCCCGCTCCACATTCTGTTCGTCGAGGATGAGCCGTCGGACACGGAGTTGGCCGTGCGGCAGCTGCACAAACGCGGCCTGGAGTTTACCTGGGCCAGGGTTGATTCAGGTCCGGCGTTGCTCGACGCGTTGAAGACGCGATGCCCCGATCTGATCATCTCGGACTACGCCATGGCGGGTTTCAGCGGCCAGGAAGCGCTCGCCATCGCGATTCAGCACGATCCGCACATCCCCTTCATCATCCTCACCGGCGCGCTGGACGAAGAAACGGCGGTCAGTTGCCTCAAGGCCGGCGCGTGGGACTACGCGTTGACGCCACATGACCCCCGCCTGCCGTTTTCAGTCCGCGACGCACTCGCCCGAAAACAGGCGCTGGCGGAGGGGGCCAGGGCTCGCGAAGCGCTGCAGGAGAGCGAACGGCGCTATCGCACGCTGGCAGATTCTGGTCGGGGGTTGATCCGGACCTCGGGTCTTGACAGGAAGTGCGACGACTTCAACCGGCCCTGGCTGGACTTTACGGGCCGGACTCGTGAGCAGGAACTGGGTGACGGATGGGCGGACGGCATTCACCCCCATGACCGGGGCCGGTACCTGGAAGTCTCCGCGACCGCCTTCGCCCGGCGTGAACCCTTCAGCATGGTCTACCGCCTGCGCCGGCACGACGGCGAGCATCGATCGGTGCAGGACGATGGCACACCTCGCTGTGACACCCGGGGGGAGTTTCTGGGCTACGTCAGCCATTGTCTGGACATCACCGATCTCTTGCAGGCCGAACAGGACCGCAGCCGGTTCGAGGACGGGCTGGTTCAGGCCCAGAAGATGGAGGCGGTGGGGCGCCTGGCTGGTGGAGTGGCGCACGACTTCAACAACCTGCTGACGGGCATCCTCGGCTTCTGCGACCTGTTGCTGACCTCGATGCCACCAGGTTCGCCCGATCGCGCAGATGTCGTCCAGATCCAGACGATCGGGATGCGGGCATCGACGCTGACGCGGCAGTTACACGCCTTCAGCCGGAAACAGAAGTTTCAGTCGGTTTCCCTGAACCTCACGACGCTCGTCTCCGATCTCCAGAAGCCGCTCGGGACCGTTGTCCGCGAGAATGTCGAGCTGGCGTGGGAGCTCACGCCCGACCTCGACGAGGTCGAAGGCGATCCCGGACAGATTGAACAGGCTCTGTACAATCTCGTGGCCAACGCCTGCGATGCTATGCCGGACGGAGGTCGATTGGCCATTCGCACGAGCCAGGTCACGCTCGATGGCGCGTTTGCGACGAGCCACCCAGGCGCCCGCCCGGGGGTTCATGTCGCGATTGCCGTGACCGACACCGGCACGGGAATCGCCCCCCTGTTTCTGCCCCTGGTCTTCGAACCGTTCTTTACGACGAAGGCCCGGGCCGAGGGGACGGGCCTCGGGCTGGCCGCCGTTTATGGCATCGTCAAACAGAGCGGTGGTTATGTGGCGGTCGAGAGCGAAGTCGACCGAGGCTCGACCTTCACGATGTACTTCCCGGTACCGCGCGGCCCGAGCGTGTCGTCAGCGCCGGCGCAAGCAGACCCCGGCGTCAGCGCTCGCGGCACCGAGACGATCCTGGTCATCGAGGATGACGAGAGTCTCCGCATCCTGCTTCGGCGCGTGCTGGAAGGGTACGGGTACGCCGTGATCGAGGCCGCCGACGGGGACGACGCGGTGTCCCAGTGGATGGATCGTGCCGGTCCGATCGACCTGCTGCTGACGGACATCGTCATGCCGGGACGGAGCGGTCCGGATGTGGTACGCCTGTTCCGGGAAAAGAGGCCCGAGCTCCCTGTGCTGCTGATGTCGGGTTACACGGATCCCGCAGTGTTCAAAGGTCTGGTGCCGGACGACCGCACGGGGATCATCCAGAAGCCGTATCTTCCGAAGGCGCTGACCCGGCAGATCCGTCGACTCCTCGACCATCTGGTGCCCGGCCAGCACCGGTCCCACTCGTAGCCCCAGTTGC
>Ga0315273_10002204_pt1 | contig 22807 bp, 13 predicted proteins | sample YL17G02_0_MG_FD_205753 | JGI IMG/M metagenome (GOLD analysis project Ga0315273, IMG submission 205753) | Sediment microbial communities from Yellowstone Lake, YNP, Wyoming, USA - YL17G02_0 | ecosystem: Environmental > Aquatic > Freshwater > Lake > Sediment | place: USA: Wyoming | collected...
CCGGCGCGCTACGTGATGGATCCATTGCCTCGCCGCTATCAAACAGCGGCAGGATGTGCGGATGCTGCAGATTGGCGGTGGTCTCGATCTCCTTGAGGAACCGCTCGGCGCCGAGGATGGCGGCGAGTTCCGGGCGGAGCACCTTGAGGGCGACCGGTCGGTTGTTGCGGAGATCGTGCGCGAGATAGACCGTGGCCATGCCGCCCTGACCGAGTTCACGGTCGAGGCGGTAGTGGGAGGCGAGGGCGGCGGTGAGCGCGGCGGGTGGTGGACTCATGAGCTATCCCCGACAGCATCCACCGCGAAGGCGCCAAGGACGCCAAGGGTGGTGGCGGTTGCTTCGCGCCCTTCGCGGCTTCGCGGTGGGAACAGATCGTCAACGCCTGCCATGCCGCCCTGGCCGAGTTCCCGGTCGAGGCGGTAGCGGTCCTGCAGGGCGCTGGACAAGCCAGGCGGAACGGGGGCGATGGTGTCGTCGCGGGTTGGGGAGGCGCTGATTCAATGTGGTGAGTCGAGGGAGGGCACGCCAGTTCCTGGATCAGGAGAGCGATCTCGGCTCCCGCGTCAGCCCGACAAGGCTCTCCTTCAGGCGGTAGCGGTCGGCCAGGCGGGCGATCAGATCCTATTGCAGTGCGACCATGAGCACACTGTTGGCCCTGGTGGCGATGAGGGTTGTTCCATCGGAGGAAATCCCCAGTCCCGTCGGGGCGAGCGGCAGACGGAAAGACTCGAGCAGCGCCCCAGTGCTGGTATTCACCTTGGCAACGCCATACGGAGTGCCGAAGAAAGCGGCGCTCCCATCGGGGGAGAGGACGGAGGGACCGGGCGTCCGCCCGAGGATCGCCCCGGGCCGCCAGCCCGGGGGCGAAAGATCACGAACCGGCGTCAGGTCGGCCTGGAAGAGCCCGGATCCGATCAGCCACGCCGTGCCGGTCGCAGTGCCTGACAGTGATGGGAAGTATTCGCTGACCGTGCCGGTGCGGGCGCCGAATCCGTCACTCGCCGACGCGTAGACCATGGCGTACTCGGGGCAGCAGGTGTCATCCTCGAGCAGGAGCAGCTTGGTGCCGTCGCCCGCCCGCGCCATGGGCGATCGCTCGGTGAGCTGGCCGCCATTCAGCCCGACGTCGGTCCTGACCTGCTGGGTTCCCGTTCCGAGGCTGTACTCGACCACGTTCCCGCCGTATCCGCTGCCGCCAAAGGTGAGGGAAGTAAAGATCTTGTTGTTCGCCGTCACGCGGACCCGGTCGGCGAACTGCGGGATCACCGGATTCGGGGGGCCCGTCAGCGGCACGGTGTCAATCTGCGAGGTCGTGAGGTTGACGATCGCGAGGGTCTTTCTGGAGGAGAGTGGGATCACCAGGGAGTCGCCCCCTCGCGTAAGGTCGAGGTCGGTCGCGCCGAACGAGGAGGTGACGGGAAGGGCAATGCTCGTGGTCAGCGCCACGGGGGCGAGGGTGATCACGGCCACCGTTGGGTTGGTCGGCATGGACACATATAGCCGGCCGCGCGGGGCATCGAACGCCATCCCGCCGGCATTGGCCGGCAGGGTGATGGAATGGACGGTGTGCGAGGAGAACTGGACGATCCGCACGGTGGCAATGGTATCCTCGAATCGCCCCCCCGCGACGCTTCGGGCAAAGGCGATCACCGGTACCGAGCCGACCCAGCCCGGCTGAGCGACTGGCGTGGTCGAAAGCGTGACCAGACCACTGCCGGTGCCCGGGACGGAGTCCGCCAGTCCGACGGGACCACCGAGGCGCCAACCCAGCCACGCCAATGCGCCACTGCCCGGGTCCGCCTGCGCCGTGACAGCCATCGTCTCCCCGACGCCGTAGATCGTGTCACCGATGCTGCCGAATGCGGTCAGATAGCCCGGTGCCACAACCGATTGAACGGTATCCAGCGCGGTCAGGCCAAGCTGGTCGCGTGCAAAGATCTCGATGGCGAGGTTACCCGGGTAGGACGTCGGGTGGAGGGTATCGACGACGGAGTTTCCCGATACCGGGACCGAGTCCTGGGTTCCCGGGCCTATGATGCCGAGCGTGCGAAAGCCAATGCGGGCGACAGCCTGATCATCGTCGGCGTGCACGACGATGCGGAGCGGCTCAGTGAAGAAATAGGCGGACGCGGTGGCTGCAGCACTTACCGTGGGGCGGAAACCCACGGCGAAGCCGGTGAGCGGTTTCGTCGCCACATGCCCCACGACGTCACGAGCGAACAGGGTGAGCGTGGCGAGAGTCGCGACCCAGGCCGCTTCAGCTCGAAAGGCGAAGGCAGCCTGATTGAAGAATCCCGTGACTTTCGCGGAGTCCCGTCGTCCGCCGGGCCCGCTGACCTGGTATCCCAGCCAGCTGAGGCCGTACGCGTCGCTCCCGTCTACCAGGACGTGGAGCGAATCTCCCACCGCGATCACATTCGCCCCGATGATGGATCCGGATAGGTTCGGCGGGACGGAATCGACGCCGCCTCCGGTGGGTGGCGCGCCGGCAGGGCGCACTCTCCAATGTCCTCCAAGGTTGAGGGTCACGCCCTGTTGCTGGATCCGGCAGGTGATCGTTCCTGCAGCGCTGTCCGGCGGGTTGCCATAGGCTCGGCCGCGATAGGGGCACGGCTCGATCCGGAAGGTCACGTCGGTGCCGGACACCGTGCCGGTCAGGGCGATCGAGTCCGCAAACTGGTCCGAGGGGCCGCCGGAAACCTCACAGGATCCCAGCTGGTATGCTTTGGCCGAGAGGTCGGCGCCGGTTTGGGTGACCGTCACGGTCGCGACATCGGCGCAGGTGACCCCGTGTCCGGGATCGCCGACGGTCTCCTCGAAGATCCAGTCCCCGGACAGATCCACGGCGGGCGGTTTCGGTGCCAGCGCGTCCCCACCGCCGCAGGACAGCGAAGCGAGGAAGACGAACCCTGCGAAGAAGGACCAACGAAGTGCGGGCACCATTCGCCGCCGATCTGCGGATGCCTCACACTGGTCGGCGGTACCGGACTCCGCAAGGGGAGCATGGGGCCCAGCGGTGCACATCACGGCCTCCTCAGACTGGCAAGACAGCTCTCGCGACATCCCGCGAGAGCGCTCTGCCCTCAGCTGTGGTACCGATAGATCGTGGTCTGGTGGGACGTGCCCAACGACCCCTGCGCATTCGCCGGAACGGTGACGCCGCCGAGATTGCCGACGACGGTGGCCGCCGCTCCGCTCGACCGCCCGTCGGTCTGGTAGCTGAAAGTACCAACGTGGTACGAACTCACGCCCGTTGAGGAAGCGGAATAGAGGCCGGACCTCGTGAATGTGAGATCGAACGCCGCGGTCCCGGCGAAGATCACCAACCCTTGCGCCTGACCTGCACTGAGGTGCAGACGGAACTGCCGGCCAGAACCACCGCCGGACAAAGCGCTGTTCGGGATGGTCCCGTAGCCGGCGGCATCGTCAGCACACGAGAAGATGTTGGTCAGGTAGTCGTAGGTGCAATGGGCGACGTAGTAGCTCAGGAATGTCGTCTGCGCCGATGGGGTGCCGCCGCGGCTCACACTGACGTACCCGTACCGGTAGCTGTATGACGTGTAGCTGGAGTCCCACTGTGAGTCATACCAGTTCCCGATAGCCTGCTCTCCGTTCGTCACGTAGGTCACCACCTGGCCGCCGCCACCGCCACCACTACCGCCACCACCAGTGTCCCCGACCGCGAAGGCAGGGGCACGCGACGGATCGGTCGGGCTGGCCGCGTTGTCGGCGGAACCGTGAGATTCATCGCACCCGAGGGCCCCAGCGCTCAGAGACCCAACCATGAGGACTGCCGTGAACCGGAACCGCATGTGATCCTCCTTGTTGTCAGGACGGGCCAAAGTGCCATCTCCACCGCGGTCACCTGGGAACTTGTTCCGCCCCGATCAAGAACTAATCAAGTGGATGCGTGGACCGAGCTCCCTCAGCCCCTTGATCAGCCGGCGCAGGTCAGTCGGTACGGGCCTTCCCCATCGATCATGGCACCAGACAATCAGGGTGTTGACCTCCACGATCCGAACGCAGAGGCGCTTGCGTGTCTCGGTTACTTCCGATGAATGAACGAACGGCCGGCAAGCGCCAGCCTCAATCGTGGTGCCGGCCTTATCGAGGCGCTCATCGAAGTGTATCCATCCGTCGCGGAGACTCCGTTCGGTCAGCGGGCTCGCCTGGGTCATGCCCATCGCGGCCCTGAGCGCCTTTGCCCGGCGCCGCGCCGTACTGCTGCGCGAGGCCGGAAAGAGTATGAGAGAGACTCTGGTCCATGCGGCGAGGAACGCCTCAAGCGCCTCGAAGATTCGGGTCTGCTCCTGTAACTGGGCTCCGCGATCGTCAATTGTGAGCCGGCCCTCACGGGCAAGACGATCCCTGAGCCTGAGCCATTCGCCGGCGGCCTGCTCCAGGAGGGAGAACCGATAGAGGGCAGCGGAGGAGGTGCTGGAGAGCTCGGCAAGAAAGCCGAGGAGCGCACCCCGGGAGACCGGTGGCGGGGGAGGAGGTGGCTGGAAGCCGATCCACAGAAGCAAGCGCGAGAGTAGGGCCATGGCCTTTTCCGTAGGCACCTGATGGCAACGTGGGCTCAGGGGATCAAGCGGCAGTCAAGGGGACCATCGGGGCGACGGCCACCTTCGCCCGCCTCTTACGCGGGTCTGCCATTGCGTCATATTGTCAGGTGATGGGGACTGCTCGGAACTCCCTGCTCGATCGCCTCCGCACCGCCGTCGCGCCTGACTTCACGGTCGAGCGTGAGATTGCGAGTGGGGGGATGGGAACGGTCTTCCTTGGCAGGGATGTCAAGCTCGACCGTCCCGTCGCCATCAAGGTCCTCCGCCCCGACATCGCCACCGCGAAATGGGTGGAGCGATTCCTCCGCGAAGCCCGCGCCCTCGCCAGTCTTCGTCACCCCAACATCGTGCCCATCTTCCGGGCCGATGAGCGCGACGGTCTGATCTATTACGTCATGGAGTACATGCAGGGTGAGACCCTGGCCTCTCGCCTGACACGGGGGCCGCTGCCGCTCGCCGAAGTGCTGCAAATGGGAGAAGAACTGCTTGGGGCGCTCGAACTCGCACACCGCGTCGTGATCCACCGGGACATCAAACCCTCCAACATCTTCCTGCGTGACGGGCACGCCATTCTCACCGACTTCGGCATCGCCAGGCCGAGTGGAGATACCCCGTCCGGCCTGACCGAGGAGGGGTTACCAATCGGGACGATCGGATACATGGCCGTCGAGCAGGCAACCGGCGCCGCGGTGACTCCCCGGACCGATCTCTACGCGCTGGGACTGGTCCTCTATGAGGCCAGCTCGGGACGTCGGCTGCCGCCGCTCACTCCGGCAGGGCGGGTCGATTGGCACGGGGTGCCGCGGTGGCTCCGCGGAGTGCTCCGGCGCGCGCTGCAGTGGGAACCGGAGAACCGCTGGCCGGATGCGGCAGAATTTCGAGCGGCCCTGGTGCGAATCAGGGAACAGCGGCGCCAATTCACCCCGCTGCGGATCATCGCCGCGATGGCAGCTGTCGCTGTCGTAGCGATTGCGATCCCCCGCATCTGGCCGATGCTGCAACCTGTCCGACCCGGCTGCCCTCCGCACGCCGACCTCGCCCTGCTGCCATTCAAGGTCACCGGGGGGGTGACCACACTGGACGGCGAGGAATTCACCGGACTTGTGGACGCCAAGCTCGACTGGTATGGCCGCCTGTCGATGGCTCAGACCGAATGCCAGCCTTCCGCGCTGGGAGATGCCGGGCCCAATCCCACTCGTGGGACGATCGTGAAGTTCGTGGCTGAAGGACTCGTAGTGCCGCGGGGATCAGACCTGGTCTTGAACCTGACGGTGCGCCGTGGGGACCAGCTCTATGAGCGGATGGAAATCCCCGGGGAGGTCCGCGAGGTGCTCTCCTGGAGTCAGGTGGTCGCCGACTCCCTTGTCCGCCGGATTTTTCCCCAACGCTGGGACGAGTATCACCGCCTCGGCGCGGGCTCCAGCCCCAGTACCAGCCTCCAGGCCTGGCGGCACTACTTTGCTGGCGAGCGTTACTTCCAGCGTGATGCCTACCGATTTGCGGCAGCCCAGTACGACAGCGCCATCGCCCTGGATTCCAACTTCGTGCAGGCCGCCTGGCGGTTGGGCATCGTCAAGCGCTTCCTCCGCGAGCCCTTCGAGCAGTACCTGACACAATTCCTCGCCCAGCACCCCGATCTGCCGGTGCAGTACCGAAACCTCGCCCAGGCACTGCTGGAACCGGCCCTGGAGCATCGCTTCGACCTGTATCGGGAGACGGTCCGCAAGTTCCCTCTGGACGGCTACGCCCGGTTTGTGTATGCCGATGAGCTGTTCCACCGGGGGCCGCTGATCGGTATTCCGCTGGAGTTTGCCCTAACCCAGTTCGACTCGACCGTAGAGGTCGAGCCTTATCTGGATCAGATGCCGGCGTACGATCACCTGCTGTACGGGTATCTCCGGCTGGGCCAGCAGGCCAAGGCCAATGCTACTCTCGAGCATCGAGTTCGGATCCGCCTCTCTGGTGAGCCGGAGGACGCGAAGCGCCGCCGGTTCTTCAGGCTGGCGTACGATTTCCGGTATCATCCGTCCCTCGCCGGGCTGAAGGTCTGGGGTCTGGGCCTGATCGCCGATTCGGCCATGCTGGAGGGGGCGGGCCGCTATACCCGTCTCGGCTCATCATTCGATATTCCCAACGCCATGGAGCCGCTGGGACGACTCCTGGCATCGAATGGCACCCTGCCGTACGCCCGGGCCAACGGGTATATGGCGATGGGGCTGGGGAAGCTGGTGCTGGGTCAGCCGATGGCGGCGCTCCCGAGACTCGATTCCGCCGCCGCGCTGTACTCGATCCCCGAGCGGCGACCGACGCCGCCGGTCTTTCACACCGTCGACAGCCTGCTGGAACAGGCCGAATGGCGGGTCATGCCGGGAGTGCTCGGCCTCTCCGGCATCAGCGAGGATGCCGTGGCCTGGGGGCGTCGCACCCTCGAGGACCTGGTACAGCGAGACCAGAGCACCCCTCGCGCCGCCTTTGCTCTGGCGGCCGAGGCCTACCATCGGGGCGATGCGACGGCCGCTCTTCACTTCTCAGGCATTGTCGCCCGCTCGGCAACCACCGATCCGGGCATCGCAAGGCTCTCGCTGCTCCTCACCGCCATGCAGGTCGCCGCTCGCGGTCACCCTGACTCGGCATTCATACTCTCCGCGCCGCTGAGGAATTACTGGCCTTCCGGTGCCTTGGTCGACCCGTTCAGCCGCTCGCTGCTGTACCTGCGTCAGTCCGAATGGTTGCGGGCCACCCGGCGGGACGGTGAAGCGGACCTTGCCTTGCTCTGGTATCAGAACTCCGACAACGGCATCGAGGGCTGGCCGCAATGGCAGCTCGAGCCGGGTGAGGTCGACAATGTGCTGGGTGTGTACGCCCGCCTCCTACGGGCCGAGGCCGCCCTGGCGCGGGGTGACACCGCCGTCGCCTGCCCGCTCGTCGCCCGGGTCCTGGAACTCTGGCAGCATGCCGAGCCGGGCATGGCGCCCCTCACCCGACGGGCGGAACAAGCCGCTGCTTCCTGTCACCGATGATCCTCTGCCGCACCTTGGGCCCGGTGGAGGTGAGCGTCCAGGGCGAGAGTGCCCCGGCCGAGCTGCTGTGGCGGAAGCATCTCGCGTTGTTGATCTACCTCGCCCGCTCCCCGAAGAAGGCGCGGACCCGTGAACACCTCATCGGGTTGTTCTGGAACGACAAACCCGAGGCTGCCGCTCGACACTCGCTCAATGAGGCGCTGCGTCTCATCCGCCGCGCCGTGGGGGACGGAGCGGTGGAGACAGATGGTGGCCAGATCAGACTCAGCCCCGAGGCGGTCCAACTGGACACGGACCAGCTGGAGGCGTTGAGCGCCGCCCGCGACTGGGACGGCGCCGCGGCGCTGATCGCCGGAGAGTTTCTTGAGGGGTTCGCAGTCCCCGACGCCTCGGATTTCGAGGACTGGCTCGCGGCGGACCGCGCCATGTGGCGGCAGCGCTCGGTGAGCGTGCTCAATCAGTATGCCGAGGGCCTGCTCACGCGAGGCGACCTGGGCACCGCTGCGGAGGCCGCGACTCGCGCGCTCATGCTCGACCCCGGCTCCGACACCGCAGTACGTGCCCTGATGCGGAGTCTGGCGTTGGCGGGAGACCGTTCCAGTGCACTGACCCGGTACGAGAGTTTCGCGAAGGGCCTGGAAAGTTCCCTGCACTCCCAGCCCGACACGGAGACTCGCGCACTGGCGGACCGGATCCGCCGGGAGCGGGTATGGCATCGGGCCGGACCCAGCGCCACCCGGGAGGCGGCGGAGTCCCGCCGGGCTCCACTCATCGGCCGAGAGCGCGAGCTGGCCCTGATACTCAATGCCTGGAGCAGCTGTCGTACCGAGCGCCGCGCGGCATGCGCCGTGGTGCTCGGCGAAGCTGGGCTGGGCAAGACCAGGCTGGCCGAAGAGGCGCTCTCCCGGGCCCGTCTCGAGGGTGCGGCGGTCGCCACGGTCCGCGGAGTCGAGGCCGATGCCACCGAACCCTGGAGCGGTGTGTCAGGTCTCGCCCGTGGCGGCCTGCTTGAGGCGGGAGGGATCCCCGCGGCCCCGCCGGAAGCGCTCGCGGCTTTCGTGGCCGGGATACCGGAGTGGGCGGAACGGTTCGCCGCGGTCCGCGGAGTCGAACCGCTTCCCATCGGGCGAGCGTTCCGGGAGATGTTGCGCGCGGCGGGTGGGGAGCAGCCGATCCTTCTGGTCCTCGACGACGCCCAGTGGCTGGATCGCGACTCCCTTCTTGCCGTGGGGGCGGCGCTGCGGGACCTCGCGGCCTCGCCGCTCTACGTGGTCATCACCGCGACGCCCTCCCCGCCTCGCGAGGAGCTGGACAATCTCCGCAGCCGGCTAGGCCGGGATCTGCCCGGCGCCGCGGTGAACCTGAGCCCATTCTCGACTGAGCATCTCCGGGCGCTGTGCCGCTGGGCCTTCCCGGTCTACAGCGACGGCGAGATCGACCGGCTGGTCCGCCGGATCGCGACTGATTCCGCCGGCCTGCCGCTGCTGGCCTTCGAGTTGGTACACGCCGTGCGACTTGGCCTGGATCTTCGGGAATCGCCGGGGGCGTGGCCCGAGCCGCTTCGGACCCTGGATCAGAGTCTTCCGGGTGATCTGCCCGACGCGGTGGTCGCCGCCATCCGGATCAACTTCCGGCGGCTCAGCGGCAACGCGCAGCGAGCTTTGACCGCAGCGGCAGTGGTCGGCGGGCGGATGCCGGCGGAGCTGATCGGGCGGGGCGCGGGGCTTGCGGGCGACGATCTGCTCGCCGCGCTGGATGAGCTGGAGTGGTCCCGCTGGCTCACCGCGGAGGGTAGGGGCTACACCTTCATCGCCCGGATCATGGGAGAGGTGGTGGGAAGAGATATGCTGACCTCGGGGCAGCGGGCGAGGATACTCGAAGCGCTGCGGGGCGAGTCGCACGCCGACGGCTAGCCCGGCCCGGCCGCCGGCCTGCCCAGCACGACGAGCTGGGACCGGGCCCGCTTGACGGCCGCTTGATCGCCGGTCGCGAGAATGCTGGCGTCCCTCACGGAGCACGCCAATGCGCCCGATCGGTATGGTTCTCGTACTCCCACTGGCACTTCCGCTAGCCGCGCTCCAGGCTCAAACCGTCGCGCCCGACTTCGGTGATCGGGTCCGGATTCACTTCACCGATGCCCGGACATCGCGAGTGGTCACCGGTACGCTGCTGTTCCAGGATGCCGATTCAGTGACGCTGCTGGAGAAGGTGAAAGCTGGCCCCGTGATGGCCTCTCCGAGGGCCGGCCCGCCCGCAATCCAGCTCATTGAAGGGAGGCGCGTCTCGGTCCCGCGTCCGCAGATCTCTCGCCTTGAGGTGAGCACCGGGCACTCCAGCGCGGGTACCGGAGCGCTAATCGGCGCCGGGATCGGCGTGGCGGGGGGCGTCGCGCTTGGAGTGGCATCGCTGTGCAGCAATAACGACGGCATGTTCTGCCTTGACACCCCGGGGCAGGTGGTGGTCCTGGCCGCCGCTACCGGAGCAATCGGAGCCGCGATCGGGGCGATCGTGGGGCTGTGCGTCCACCATGAGCGCTGGGTCCCGGCCGGCGACGGTCCGCGTGCGAGCGTGATGCTTCTCCCCTCGGAGACGGGCGGGGCGGTGGGGGTCTCCATCAGGTTCTGATGGTCGACGGGCCGCGTCCTCGCTCCTGTCCGGTGATGCCTGTGGCTTCGCGGCCTTTACTGTCCCTTGATGTCCCCGCCGTACCCACTCCTGCCTGACGTGATTGCCGAGTTGCCCGCTGGCCGCGATTGAAAGTCCGGTCCGGCGGTGGTCCTGGCCTTGGGGATAGCATTCGGGGCCACGTACAGCGGGATGTGAGCTCGAACTCAGAGCCAGGAAGCCACGCCCCGCAAATGCGACCGCGCGCCGTGCCTGAGAAGTGTGATACTAGGGGAGAAATTCCGCGGGCGCCGCCGCCGCGTGACCTCGGGCCGCCCGTACTGCACCGATCTCGATTGGCTTCCCCGGACGATCAGGAGCGAGTCAGGCAACCACACCTGATGCTCGCCTCTGATCTCCCGGCGTGCGTTCCGGGCGGGGCCCAGTGGATCACTTCGGATCAAACCGGGCGACCAGGCCGGCGTGATCGCTGGCCCAGATCGGATGCAGCGGACCCGGTACCATCTCGCTGGGCCAGAAGCCGATGCGCCGGATGAAACCATCGACCGGATCGTGGTGCCGAGCGACTCCCCGGGTGAGGACGTAATCAATCCGCTGATCAGGGAGGCGATCGTTCGTCAGATTGGTCGCATGGCAGCAGGTGAACCCATCCTTTCCCGGCCGGAGTGCGGCCCAGACATCGGTGTATCCCGCGCCCACCAGCAATTGATACATCGGGCTGCCGGCGAAGTCATTCAGGTCTCCCAGGATCACCGCGCGCTCGGCACTCCCGATGACCGCGATGAGTTCCTGCATCTGCGCGGCGCGGAGCAGGCCAAGATTGTTGCCCGCCAGGTCCGATTCCAGATGAGTGCTGCTGACACGGTAGCGCCGGCCCTCGACAACGATCGGCACGCTTACGAACCCGCGGGCCAGCGAAACACCCGGCGCTACCGGACCCAGGTTGGTGGTGTAGGTCCGGGCGATTACCTCACTGCCGACCCCCACCCGATGGGCATCCACCAGCAGGACGTCCTGGTCCACGAGGCTGATGCCGGGCAGCGGGGAGGCGGTGAAATTGGTCTCCGCGCCGGCGACGCGATACTGCAGGTGCCGGCTCGCCAGGGCCCTGTTCAGCTCGCTGAGAAAATCCATGTGGTACACCACATTCAGGCCCAACGGCGTTAGATCGATATCGATGGTCGAGACCTCCATCAGTCCCACCACGTGGGGCCGGTGGCGGGCGATGGCATCGGCGAATGCCGCCGCCCGGGTCGGGAAGTCGGTCTCCTGCAAGATCCCGATCTGCGTGATCAGCGTAGGGAGATCGTCATTGGGATCCGGGGAGGCCAGCGCCGCGATGACCGCATCCACATCCGCGCCGACGTACATGTTCTGGCTCATGACGACGAGCCCGCCCTCACCGCGCAAGGCCGCGTCAGTCTCCGGGACCCCCTGCATCAGCTGGGTGGTGGGTGCGGTCGTGGAATCGGGAGCGCAGCCAAAGGTCGCGATGGCCAGGCCGATGATGAGTGTGCGATTCAGGTAAGCCATGATGCTCCTCCGCTTGAACGGTAGAACAGTTGAACAGCACGTCGCCGCGGCGCTCTCTTCCGTAGCGTGCGCGGCCGCTGTGTTGCCACGCGGCCCCATCGCCGGACTCCGCCCCGCCAAGGCCGACAACGGCGGGGAGATTGGCCAGGGCGCATTGACTGTGGCGAAGGCGAGTCAAGTGGGGGTCAAGCGAACGCGGAGCGGGAGTTGCAGGGAGGGACCAGGAGGACGGCCAGGCTGCGCGCCTGGCCGATCAGGGGGTGAACCTGCCGATCGTTGAGAGCTCCGACAAGCGCTGCGGTCGGACCTGCGGAACCGGCGTGGGCGTCGTCGTCAGTCCAAGTCCGGTCAGGGGCCCGCGGGGGCACACCGGTTGTTAGGCGGTCTCGCCATCCGTGCGATCTTCGGCCAGTGCGCGCTGGCGCACAGCCCTTTGCACACCACGAAGCGCAGGGTTACGAGGCCCCTCCGGATCACGAAAGTCTTGCTCCTACAAATCCTAAGCGCCGCAGCGACTTCCTCGCTGCGGCGCTTGGGTTCTTCGCCTTGAACTCCGTCGGCCGATGCCGCCCTATGCCGTCTTGATCGCGGCCCGGGTGCACAGGCTCTCAGCTGCCGACGCCGATCTGCTGCAGCATGGTTCCCATGTCGAAGTACTGCCGCTGGCCCTTGGTCTTCTCGCCGACCAGCTCGCACACGACGCAAGAACGAAGCTCAATCTGCTTACCGGTGGGAGGAATCGGACCCTTGGGTGTCGTCAACGTCCCCTGGTGGGTCCCCCGCCAGGTGATCTCGAGCACCACTTTGTCACCGCTCACGTAGGCGTTGCCGAAGGTGGCCTTCGAGTCGGGAAAGGCCGCGGCCCAGCCCTTGAACAGGGCGAGTACCTGGTCCACCCCCTGCACGTTCCGGTGGGTGGCGACTTCGTCGTAGGTGACATCGGGGGTGGCCGCGGCCTTGAACGCATCCCAGTTCTTGTCGTTGTAGGCGAGGATCGCGACCTTGGCGGCGGCGATCAGCTGCTTCTCGGAGAGCGTAGTCGATGGTGCTGGCATGATGGGACTCCTTCTTGGAAGGGGACTGCGACACTCCGTCAGGGCGACAACAGCTGGATGGAAGAAAAACGGGGGCGACCAGGGTTGCCGCCGACATCCGGCGCAACATCTCCCGCAAGCCTCGACTGAGGCTGGCCCCGCCGGTCGCATTCCGCCTCGCCGCACCCCGTTCGGGTGATTCGGACGCACCATGGATAAGACCCTGTTCCACCCATTCCGTATTCGTTCAGCGCGGTGACCGGAACGGCGGCGCCGGCTCCGGAAAGCAGAAAACGGCATGGGGAACCAGAGCTGGTCGAGGCAGCCTCCGGGGAGCCGGCCATGAATCCTGCTCGCGGCGTACAGCTGGTAGTTACCGTTTCAAGTCCATCACCCAAATGTCGCTTTCGTACTCGGCCACCGTCACATACAGCTTTCCGTGGCTGACGTTGATCGCTCCGGGATAAGGTAGGATAGAGAGGGACGGGTCGTCGACCGTGACGAGCAGCCGCGGCTGGCCTCCCGCCAGCGGCCATGCCCAGACCCCCTTTTGACCCTGCGGGCCCTCCGCTGCAAGGAAGGAGGAGCCGTCTTCGGAGAGCACGGGCACGGAGTTCCCCAGGCCGCCGCCGGGGAAATCGCGGCGCCAGACCTCCGTCCCCGAAGCCGAGACAAAGACAAGCTGTTTGTGGTCCGTCGTCCGGCACAGCACGCCGCGCCCGTCCTTCTCCCAGGCGAGCAGGGCGCAGCCGGTGTCCGTCAGCTGCCCCGGCTCACTCCACGGACCGCCAGGGCGATCGCGGGCCAGGATCCCCACACGGGACTCCGTCCAGAAGGCGAGGCGAAGACCGTCCGGTGACCAGAGCGGGTTTGAGGCATAGGGCGGCGCCTTGGTGAGCTGGGTCGCAGCCCCTCCCTCCCGCTGAACTACCCAGATCTCCCCCTGATTCTCGTACGCCACCTCGGTTCCGTCGGGTGACCAGACCGGATGGAACTCGTCCTTTCGTCCGGTAACGAGGGGAATTGGCGCCCCGCCGTCGAGCCGCAGCTTGTAGATGTCTGCGTTTCCCCGGAGGTTGGAGTCGTACACCAACCACTGGCCGTCCGGGGAGACATCGTGGGCCTCCACGACCTGCGTACCGGACGTGATGGGCTGTCCCGCTCGCAGCGACATCGGCTTCGGCGTCCGGAGCGGGTAGGCCCGGACATTCTGGCGAATGACGAGCTTCGCGACGGCCAATCGCGTCCCGTCGGCCGAGACGGAAATGGAATGCGCATCGGTGCCGCCCGGGACCTTCTCCGCTGCCCCGCGCGGGCCGGTCGCCCCCACCTCCACGACATACACCTCGCGCGGGCCGTCGCGGTTCGACACGAATAGCAGGTGACGCGCGTCGAGCCAAACGGGGCTGACGTTGAGATTTTCCTCGTCGGTCAGCGCCACCCGCCGCCCGCTCCTGGCCGCCACCATCCAGATCGATGTCGCAGAGGTATTGGCTTCGAACGGCCAGAGGTCGAGCCCCCGGACGCAAGCGATCCATCGGCCATCCGGCGACCAGGCAAGGGAGAGCAGTGCGTACGCGGTTGAATCGACGGCGAGCAGCCGCAACCCGCGATCGCCGATGGTGTAGACGAACAGGCTCTCTCCGATCGCGATGGCCGCCCGACCGCCCTCGCGTGACCACGCGACCCACCGCGCCTGCCGGGGCAGCTCGACCGGGCGGGCGGCGCCGCCGAGGAGCCCCACCTCTCTCCACGCGGCACGGGGGTCGAGCGCCCCGCCACTGGTGAAGCGCAGGAATTGCCCATCAGGGCTCCACGCTGGCAGCACCTGATCCTCGACCAGGCCCTCGGCCGGCCGACTCTCGCCACCACCGGCCACGACTTTGGTGCCGCGCACGGCGACAACCCTCCGTCCGCCGCGAACGGTGACATACGCGACGAGGTTGCCGTCCGGTGAGAGCGCGGGCTGGTACTCGACCCCCGGTTCGCTCGTGACCGGCAAGGCGTTGGCCGTCGTGAGCGCGAATGGATGGGGCTTGAGGAACCACACGGCGGCGAGGACTGCTGCCATCAGCACTCCGACCGCGAGGAGCACGGCGGCTCGCGGGAGACCACGACCCAGGCGAGCGACCACGGTCGGCGCGGCGTCCGGCGTCGTACCGGCACGCGGCGGGACCACCGCTTCGAGCTGGGTGAGCAGCTCTTCGGCGCTCTGGTCGGCCGGGGACTTGGCTAGTGCTCGCTGGAGCAAGTCCGTGATGCCTACTGGCACCATCGGGCGGAGCTGGGTCACGGGGGGCGGTGCGGCGACGATATGCTGCCGCACAAGGCTTTCGGCCGTTGGGCCAGTGAACGGCGGCTGCCCCGCCAGCATCTCGTACAGGGTGCAGCCCAACCCATAGAGATCCGAGCGGCCATCCAGGTCTCGCTCCCCCGCCGCCTGCTCCGGACTCATGTAAGCCGGCGTCCCGACAACAAGACCGGTCTCCGTCAACCGGGGTCCGCCAGCGACCGAGACCGCCCGCGCAATGCCGAAGTCGGCGACGACCGCGTGCCCCGCTCCCAGCAGGATGTTTTCCGGCTTGATATCTCGGTGTACAACCCCGGACCGGTGCGCGAAGCCCAAGGCGTCCGCCACCTCGCGGGTGATCCGCAGCGCGTCGTTGAGTGGTAACTGCTTCTCCCGATCGAGACGGGACCGCAGCGACTCGCCCTCCATGTACGGCATCACATAGAAGAGGAAGCCGGCGGCCTCGCCCGAGTCGTGAAGCGGGAGGATGTGGGGATGCTGGAGCCTCGCCAGGACTTCGATCTCCTGCAGGAACCGCTCGGGCCCCATGGCAGCCGCCAATTCAGGCCGGAGAACCTTGAGCGCTACCTTGCGGCTATTGCGGAGGTCGTGTGCGAGATAGACCGTGGCCATGCCGCCCTGGCCCAATTCCCGGTCGAGGCGGTAGCGGTCCTGCAGGGCGCTGGCCAAGCCAGCCGGGGCGGCGGCCATTGTGGGGCCATTTCGAGGCAAGGGGGACGCCTAAGAATTTGCAGGTTGTCGCAGACGCTCGCCAGTCGAACTCGCTGCGCAGTCACCGACCCGCATGAGGAGGTCAATGGCAAGCCCGCCAGCCACTAATGACTGAGAGACTGAGCCCAGCTCCACGCGCTGTCCGCCCGCGCCACCGCGGCCGTGCTGTCGTCCGCGAGCAGGAACCGGTCCCGGATGAGCGTCCTTGCCGCGGCTGCGGCCGCGCGGTGATACCGGGCCCCGCTCCGATAGAGGTGTTCGAGGCTTGGTCGCGGATCTCCCGCCACCGCCCGGGCCGCCTCGGTGGGCGAGAGCGGGATCACCTGGCCCCGGTATGCCATGATCGCATCCTCCTGCCACGGCAGATCGTAGCGGAGTTGCCAGCCGGTGTAGGTGGCCACCGGCGCCAGGGTCTCGATTGTCGAGACGCCACCGCGGTCGTTGCCGAAGCGGTCCACCTGGGGCACGAGGATGTGATACGGTTCGCCGATCTCCGGCGGCTGCCGCTCAATGGTTCCCGCCGCGAACCGCGCGCCGTAGTCCAGGCGGCGGGGAACGAACGCCGCAGTCGGTCGCCGGACCTCTCCGAATCGGGGAAAGAGGACCGAGTCCACCGGCACCAGGGTGCCGTCCGCAATGCGTGGCGTGCGCGAGGCCGGCGGCGGGCTTCCATCCACCCAGGCGCGCAGGTCCTCCAGCAGCGCGCGTAGCACGAAGCGGGTGTCCAGCGCATCGCCGTCGAACGCAGGGGAGCTGTCCAGCCGGGTGCTCGAATCGTGGGGGAGCGAGGCCACGTTGTGTGAACCGCTATTGATGCTGTACAGCCGTTCGTATTGGCTCGGACGCAGGTCTCGTCGCGCTTCCACGTCGGTGTGAAGGAGCGACGCGGCCCCACCCCAGTATTCGTATCCGGTGTTCACCTGCATCAACCGGGGCATGGTTCGATCACGGAGAGGGCGCGCGAGCAACCCGTCCCTGGCATCGGTGATCGGATCGTGTTCGGAGTCGCTGCTGAAGGGAAAGAGGTCCACCGGATAGAGGAACGAGTCGAAGGTGGAGCGGTCGCGGGAAGGATCGGCGAAGCGATAATTGAAGCTCCCGCGCCCAGCCCCGGCGACATCGGCGAGAATGCCATCGAGCGCCTGCCGGCCCTGCTCGTCCGTATTGAACCCCTCGTACAGGTACTCCCGCAGGAAGCGCGCGCTCTGCGACTTGCCATACCCGATGATCCGCCGGACCGGAAACGCCGACTGAGAGTCGTACTTCACCCAGGATGCCACATCGCGGATCACCGCCAGGCCGAGCCCCGCCAGGGCTGGGTCCCGGGCGCGATATACCAGCTCGTGGATCTTGCCGATCTCGAAGCCTGCGGCGAGTCGGATCGAGGTCGGGTCGGGGACTATGGCGCCGGCGCTGTCCTCCCGCGCGAAGCTCCACTCGGCCCGGGGCACGACCTGCCGACTAGACAGCGGCGCACTGCGGACCGTGAGGGTCGCGGCGCTGTCATCGAGGGAAATCGTCGGATACGCGCGGCAGAGCGCTCCACACCTGGCCCGGTGAGCGAGCGGCAGAACGGTTGCAGGCCGCAGGATGGTCCAGTCCGTCCGGACCCACCCGATGATGCTGTCGCCCGCCGAGGGGGCATGAAGAGCGAAGCCGGGCGGATCGATGTTCCACTGCCAGCCGACCCAGATGACAGTGTACCCTCTGCGGAACAGGAAGCCGTCGCCGAGGGCTATCCCGGTGAAGCACTCTCTGGACCCGGTGCAACGGTTGAAGCTGTTCAGAGCGAGAGGCACTCCCCGGTTGGGGACCTCCAGGAGGGCGAACCCGTTGCCCCGAGCGGGATCAACCGGCTGCAGTACGACGATGTCGGACCATGCTTCCACCAGGCCGGCGGGGTTGCGCGCGGCCCGGTCGAGATCCACGATACGCTGGTTCCGTGGGTTGGTCGGGTCGAAGGCAAAGTAGATCCTGCCGGTAAGGCGCTCGTATGGCCACGTCCGGCCGAACGCCTGCCCGTCCGCCACCAGCTCCCGCCGCTCGATGACAACCTTGGTGACCTCGGCCCCGGCCCGAAGCGGGAAGAGGGCACCGAGCACCAGGACCAGCCGGAGCGAGGCAAGCCGCCGGCGATGAATGGCTACTTCTTCAAACCCTTCCTGAGGCATCCAGACAGTCTCCCTAAGTCTCCGCCACCGAGAACCGGCGGCCCCGGGTGACGACCGTGGCGCGGTGCAGGTCGTTGGCGACATCCATAGTCGTCACGGCCCGCGGTATGGTTCCCAGCCGTTTCATCCGTCCAGGGCCACGCAGCCGGTACAGCGTCACGGTTTGCGACGTTTCGTACGCCTGGACCAAAATAGAGCCGTCAGGCAGGATTCTGGCGGTCCCGCCCTCCACAGCGACAGTCGCCCACGGGGTGAAACTGCCATCGGACGTGGAAAGGACCCTGACCCCAAGGCTGTCGTCGCTCGCGCTGGTCCACGCGGTGACCACGAATCGCTCGCCATCCTGCGCCATGCCCATTGTCACGCCCTGGTACCACGCCCCGAGCGGAAAATCGCGTGGCGCCGACTCCCCGCGGTGCTGGAGCCTGAGGATGGAGGCGAAGGATGGCATCCACGCCCATCCCCCGTCCGGCAGCGGTGCCCAGTCCGCGAGCAGCGAATCGGGGGTCGCAAGAACGGATTCTCTGGCTCCGCTGCGGACGTCGACGCGAACTAGCCGTCGCCCTCCTGTGGGAATCCGCTCTGCGAGGCCGACCGTGACCGAATCAGGTCCCCAGCTCCAGCCTCTGAGACCGCCCTCGAGTCGAATCGACATCTCGGTGCTCCCGCCGTAGGGCGCCACTGAGAGTTGATCCGGCTTGCCCGTCGCACCGCTCCGCAGAATCAGGACTCGGTTGCCGGTGGGATTGACGGCGACCCTCAGTGGTGTCGTGGACTGCAGGAGTCGGTCCGCCTCGGAGAAATGACCCCGGAGGGCGTCCGTCAGATCCAGCTCCCACGCCGAAAACTCAGCGCTGCCCTCCGCGACCATGAGCGCATGCCCGTCAGCAGTCACGTCGAAAGAGACACCCAGACCGGTGTATACCGTGTCCCATTGGGCGGCGAATCGACCGGTCCTGGGATCGAACGGGATCCGGATGATCCCGATGCTCGACCCGTTGGGACTGAGATTGGAAGAAATCCAGACGGCATCGCTCGAATTCCGGTTGATCCCCCCCGTTGTGACAATGCGAACCCGCCCACCCTCCTGCCCCTGTCGGTTGATGGCGCGCCATTCGTTCTCCGGAGAATGCAGCAGCACAACGGTCACCCAGGGCGACCCCGGGACGGCCTCACCTAGCCGGAGACCCTGTGCTGGTCCAGAGATCCGAATGCTGTCGCGTACGATTCCATCCAGCCCAGCAACTCCGAGCCAGAAGACGCTGTCGGGCCCCAAGATTGGCATAACGAGCAGCGAGTCGCCACCAGCAAAGAACGTAGCTCCCTGCGGGGTGATGTATTGCGGTTTGCCACCAAGGGCCGAAATTAGGTAGACCCCATATCGACCTGTCACTGTACCACCGAAGAGAAGGTTCCGCCGGTCGGGGCTCCATTCCAACGCGTAGAGGCCGGTTGCCCCGTCAAGCAACCGGCGGGTGGCCGAACCGCCCACGTCCCGGAGTTCGATGCCGAAGGTGCACCGTCCGCCGCCGCAGTCGGTGACGACATAGGCCAGTTGCTTCCCATCGGACGAGATGGCGGGGAGGCTCACGCGACCGGTCGACGTGAGCTGGGTACGATCGCGCAGCGTGACTGGCGAGTGCTTGCCGCGCTGCTTCAGCACGAAGGCGCCCCCCGCCAGAGCCCCTGCCACAAGGATCGCCGCCACCGCCCACCGCCTCATCGATCCCGGCCGAACGCTCACCGCCTCCACCGGACGCGTCTGGGTCGGCGTCATCCCACCGCTCGGCGTCGCCAGCGGCTCGAGTTGGTGTAGCAGTTCCTCCGCCGTCTGCCAACGGTCCGCAGGCCGCTTCTCGAGGCACTTCATGATCACGGCGGCGAGCGCGGCGGGAATCGAGGGGCGCCGGGAGGTGATCGGCTCGGGGGGCCGAGTCACGTGCGCCGCGAGAACCTGCTGGGCCGTGCCACCACCGAAGGGTGGCTGGCCAGTCAGGAGTTCGTACCCCATGATCCCGACGGCGTAGATGTCGACCCGGTGATCCAGCGTCGGTTCCGCGGCCGCCTGCTCCGGCGCCATATATGCGGGGGTGCCCAAGGCCACACCAGCGGTCGTCAGCTGGTTACGTCCGGTCGCCTCGCTCACCGCCTTGGCCACGCCGAAGTCCATCACCAGGGCGTGCCGGCCGGAGAGCATCACGTTGTCGGGCTTGATGTCCCGGTGCACGACGCCCAGCGCGTGCGCCGCGGCGAGGGCATCGACTACTTCGATCAGCAGCTTCACGGCCTCGTGGACCGGAAGCTCACCACTCCGCGCCAGCCGCTCGCGCAGCGACTCGCCGGCGACGTACGGCATGACATAATAGAAGAAGCCCGCGGCCTCCCCCGAATCCAGCAGGGGAAGGATGTGGGGGTGCTGCAGCCTGGCGGCGACCTGGACCTCGCGGAGGAACCGGTCGCTTCCGAGGGTCGCCGCCAACTCCGGCCGCAACACCTTCAGCGCGACGTCGCGGTCGTGCTTGAGATCATGCGCGAGATAGACCGTGGCCATGCCGCCCTGGCCGAGTTCACGATCGAGGCGGTAGCGGTCTTCCAGCGCACTCCGGAGCTGCTCCGGTGCCTTCATGAACCATCCGCGGCCGTGGGTCATCCCCAATCTGTTACGGCTCTTGGAAGTCCTCTGCCAGGCGCCATTCGCGCTCGAGACCGAGGCGACTCACCCAGCGCTCGAGCTCGGCGCGATTCAGCAGATCGCCACTCACCGCCAGCATCCGCTGGATGTCCCGCAGGTGACGGTCGGACTTCCCTTGCTTGTAGTAGCGCAACTTGCTCAGGATTACGGCCTCCATCGGCGCCACCAGGACCTCGTCCTCTTCCACTCGGCGCCCCACGCTGTGGGCAAGCGCCCAGGCGTTGAGAGGATCGTCGCCCGGCAGATAGATGTCCGCGCGCATCGCCGTCTCGTGATGGCTGACATTGAAGTGACCGTGCGCCGGTCGCCGCGATTCTTCCTCGATTACTTCGACCGGCGGGACGTAGAATTCGGCGGCCGGCCAGGCGGCACCGAAGCGCCGGGCGTCCCGGGGCTCGAGCGCGATGACGAGATCGATATCGCGAGTGAACCGCGGCTCGCCATAGATCACGGATGCCACACCGCCCGTCACCATGTAGGGAATCTGGAGCCGGTTGAGCGGCCGGACGAAGAGCGCAATGAGACTCGCTTCCGTCACGGACGGTCCGCGCGAAAGATCACCCGCACCGCATCCTCGACCTGTTCCGGCGTCCACTCCGGGTGACGGGCCCGGATCCCAGCCGTCGTCAACGCCCACGCCTGGCGCCACAGTGCGTGCATGACCGCCACCTTTTCGGATGCGCTCATGGCGCGGAGCCGCGCGAGTTCCTGATCGAGGACGGAGGTCATGTTCCTAAGGTGTCGGCCTCATCCGGGGGAAACAAGGCCGCGTCGAGCCCTCGGCGAGATAGACCGTGGCCATGTCGCCCTGACCCAATTCTCGGTCGAGGCGGTAGCGGTCGGCGAGGGCGTCCATCAACCGAATCGGCGGAGGGGTCACTCTGAAGCCCTTCGTCGCGCGTCGAACCGGTGGAGCACGAGATTGATATAGCGAACGGTCTGGGCACGCACGATCACGAATCGAGTGCCGTCCCGAGAGACGTCATAGCCCACGACGTTCGGGAGTGATGGGTGGGTGACAGCGAACAGCGCACGCGGCTGGCCCGCGTGGAAGGGTGGGCCGGGCGCGATGGCCACGGCGTACAGTGAATCGCCATGGCGGAAAAAGAGTTCACTGCGGCTCCAGCGCGGCTCGCTTCCCCCGGCGGTCGAAATCCGCCGCCGAGCGCTGCCTTCCGCCAGTTCCCGAACGTAGATCTCGTCGCTCCCCGTTTCATTGGATACGTACGCCAGCCACCGCCCATCCGGCGAGAGCGCGATGCCACGCTCCTGAAATGGCGTAGCCACCAGCGGACGGGCATCGCTTCCTCCCTTCGCTGACGCCATCCATATATCTGGATTGACCTGCCCTTCCCGGAATACGATGGCACGAAAATCTGGCGTGTACTGCACCTCCCAGATCGGCTGCTCTCGGACGAGCAGCGATTCCGGTACCCCACTGCCATCCGCCGCGATTCCGAGCAGAACTCGCCTGGTCGCGTCCGGTCCACCGGAGTATGCCACCTGCCGATCATCCGGCGTCCACTCGGCGCCGATGCTGTTCGTGTCGAACGTAAGGCGCGTCAGGTTGCGGGCATCGAAATCGTAGACCCAGATGTCCCCTCGAGACAGTCCGATGGCCTGGACGGTGACAGCGATGCGCTGGCCGTCGCGCGAAAACCTGGGCATGAGGTATCGGGCTGGCGGTACCGGCAGCGGCTCTCCGCGGCCAGTGCGATCCAGGACCAGCAGGTCGCGTTGCCACAGGGACCCGGGAAAATAGGCGATGGAGCCGTTTCGGGAGACGCCCAGCTTCATGACCAGCATGCCACCGAAACGCACATTCTCCGCGATCTGCTCAGGCGCCCCCGACAAGCGCCGCCGGCCGGCATCGAAAGGCGCGGCCAACAGTGAGCCATCCGTCTGGCCAAAGAGCAGGTAGCCGGCGTCGATGTAGTGAGGACTCATCCCCGTCTTGCCCAGCGATCGGACCTCCCCGCCTCCAAGCGACATCGCCGCGAGGCTAGGTTGCCCGGCGCGATCAACGACCGTCAGGAGAATGGTGTGACCGTCGGGGAGAAGCTCCGGCCAACGGAATGACAAGGAGTCGGTAGCGGCGTTGGTATCCGGGGTGCCCCCCGCCGCCGGCACCCGGAGCAGCCTCC
>Ga0315273_10002205_pt1 | contig 22805 bp, 21 predicted proteins | sample YL17G02_0_MG_FD_205753 | JGI IMG/M metagenome (GOLD analysis project Ga0315273, IMG submission 205753) | Sediment microbial communities from Yellowstone Lake, YNP, Wyoming, USA - YL17G02_0 | ecosystem: Environmental > Aquatic > Freshwater > Lake > Sediment | place: USA: Wyoming | collected...
CACGACAAGGCGCCCGAGCCGGTTGCGGCCAAGCCCTTCCCGGCGCCGGCCAGTGCTTCGCCGGTCGCCCCTCCGCCGCCTCGGCCATCCGAACCGCCGGCGGCGCCCGAGGCCGAGGAAGCCGTGCCCTACTGCTCGCCCATCCTCGAGGCGCTCGCGCAGACGGCGGCCAAGACGACGCCGCCGGCGCCGAAGACCGCCGAACCGCCGGCCCGGCGAGCATCGGCCCGCGATGCCCTGGCCGCAGCCGTCGCCCAGCTTTCGCCGGCGGCGCGGAAGAGCAATCTGCGGGCGCCCTCTGTGCAAGGGCAGCCCGCCAACACCCCTCCGGCAGCTGACGAGGCCGTCGACGGGGGAAATGCCGGCACCATCGAGGTGACCGAGGAGGAACTCCGGATTCTCCTGGGGGAGGACGAAGGGGCCGAACCGGGGGCCAAGCCGTGACAGCCACTCAAGAGCAAGAGGGCCGCGTCGTCGTCCTGTGCAGGAGCCAGGGCCGCCGCGCGCTCGTCGAGCGCCTGGTGGCCGCGTCGCTTCGAGGATCTCAGGACATGGCGGCCGAGACGTACACGTCGGCCGTCGACGCGTGCCTGTCGGTGGCCCGGCGGCCCGCTCGGGCCGCCATTGTCAATCTCGAGGACATCGAAGGGACGGAGCGCGAGGTCGTGTCGGCCATGCGGCACGCGCAGCCCAACCTGCGGATCTACACGATTGTCAAGCCCGAGGAGGAGCCGCTCGGCCGACGGCTTCTCCGGGCGGGCGTGACGGACTACTTCGTCCTGCCGACCGACATCGGGCGGCTTCCGGCCATTCTGGCCAGTGCCGAGCGCAGAATGCAGAGGGCGGAGTAAGATAGAAGGCTGAAGGCTGAAGGCTGAAGGCTGAAGGCTGCAGGAAAGACTCAAACGGCAACGCCGACAAGCTATGGCCTACAGCTTGTAGCCTACAGTCTGTTCTTTCGCCGTTCATTCCGCACTCCGCATTGGCGCATCGCCGTGTCGACGACGGTTAGACGGGGGATCCCATGCCGCGCGACATCCCGGTCGGCAACGGGAAGCTTCTGGTCACGTTCGACCGGTTCTACCGCATCCGCGACCTGTATTTCCCCCACGTCGGACAGGAGAACCACAACCAGGACGCGGTCTCCCGGTTCGGCGCCTGGGTCGAAGGCCGGTTCTCGTGGCTGGGCCCCGAATGGGACATCCGCCTGGACTACGAGCCGGAGACCCTGGTCACCCACGTCGTGTGCGCCAGTGCGGCGCTCGAAGTCAAGCTCGAGTGCTCCGACTGCGTGGACTTCTATGAGAACGTATACCTGCGCCGGGTCGTCGTGTCGAACCTGGCGCCGCGGGCCCGCGAGATCCGCCTCTTCTTCAGCCACGATTTCAACCTGTACGGCACCAAGGTGGGCGACACGGCGTTCTTCGACCCCGAGACGCGCAGCCTCATCCACTACAAGGCCAACCGGTATCTCCTCGTGAACTGCTGCGACCCCACGCGGTGCGGCGTCGAGGAGTACACGTGCGGGTCGAAAGAGGTCCGGGGCCTCGAAGGCACGTGGCGCGACGCCGAGGACGGGCAGCTCGAGGGGCACCCGATCGCCCAGGGCACCGTCGACTCGACGATCGGGATGCGCCTGGCGATCGACGCGCAAAGCCAGGCGGTAGTCTACTACTGGATCTGCGCGGGGCGGGTCTACCACGACGTCCGCCGCCTGAACGACCTGGTGCTCGAGAAGACCCCCGAGGTGCTGTTGACGCGCACCCGCAACTACTGGCACCTGTGGGTGAACAAGGAGGAGTTCAACTTCGAGGGCGTGCCGGAGGACATCGTGTGGCTCTTCAAGCGCAGCCAGCTCATCCTGCGGACGCAGATCGACAACGACGGGGCGATCCTGGCGGCCAACGACAGCGACATCATCGGCCTCAGCCGCGACACCTACTCGTACTGCTGGCCGCGGGACGGCGCCCTGGCGGCCTACGCGCTCATCAAGGCGGGCCACAGCGGCATCTCGCGCCGGTTCTTCGACTTCTGCGGCGAAGTCGTTCACCGGAACGGTTACTATCTGCATAAATATAACCCCGATGGCTCGCTCGCCTCGTCGTGGCATCCGTGGCTGGAGGACGGCCGGCCCCGCCTGCCCATCCAGGAGGACGAGACGGCGCTGGTGGTCTGGGCGTTCTGGCGCCACTTCCAGAAGTTCCGCGACATCGAGTTCGTGGCCAGGCATTACCGGCCGATGATCATGAACTCGGCGGAGTTCCTCGCCGGCCACGTCGATCCCGAGACCGGCCTGCCCCTGCCCTCCTACGACCTCTGGGAGGAACGCTGGGGCGTCCACACCTGGACCGTGTCGTCGGTCATCGCGGGACTCCTGGCGGCCGCGCGCTTCGCCAACGCCTACGGCGAGCCCCATCTCTACTCGCGCTACACCCGGATCGCCGAGCGGATGCGGGAGGCCCTGGTCCGGCACCTCTGGAGTCCGGCCGACGGCCGCTTCGCGCGGTGCCTTCTGGCCACGCGCGACGGGCTCCGGCTGGACGCGACGGTCGACGCCAGCCTCTGCGGCCTCGTGCTCTTCGGCGCCCTGGAGCCGTCGGACCCGAAGGTCCGCGACACGCTACGGGCCGTCCGCGACCACCTGACCGTCCAGACGCGCGTCGGCGGCATCGCCCGCTACACGGGGGACTCCTGGCATCGCGCGGTTCCTCACACGCCCCTCGTCCCCGGCAACCCGTGGTTCATCACCAGCCTCTGGATGATGCGGTGCGAGGTCCTCCAAGCCGAGACCCTGGCCGAGCTCGAACGGTCGCTCGAGTGGATCCGATGGGTGGCCAAGTGGGCCCTGCCCTCCGGCTGCCTGGGCGAACAGTTGCACCCCGAAACCGGCGAGATCCTCGGCGTCGGCCCGCTCTCGTGGAGCCATGCCGAAGTCGTGGCGGCGATGATCGAGTACCTCGAGAAACGCTGCACCCTGATCGAGCGCGGCGGGCAACTCCAGCACATCCACCTGCGGGGCCGGTACGCCGACCGCTACATGGCCCCCCACTGCTGGGAGGGCGCCGAGGAGGAGACGTGAAGAAGGCTGTAGGCTGCAGTCTGCAGCCTGCTTGTTATCTCACTCCCACGGCCACTTGAACCCCTGCTTCTTGGCCGGCTGTGGCGCGGCCGCCCTGCCCTCGGCCTTCTCGGGAACCTTGGTGTGGTGGCGCTTGAGGAGCCCCTCCACGGCCCTGGCCAGGCCCTCGGCCAGTTCCTTCGTACCGGTGCGGACGGCGCTCTTGACCGTGCCGCTGACCATCGCCACGCCCACCACCTGGTTGGCGCCGGTGTCGATGAGATCAATCCGGGCTGTGAGGAACGGGTTGACGCCGAAGCCGACAGCCCGCAGCGCCGTGCCGCCGGGATCGAAGTCCACGAACGTCCCGCGGATCAGCAGGCCGCCGCGAGGCGGCGCCCCGCGGATAACGCTGGTGAACAATCTCGACTCGGTCAGCTTTTGCGCAATGGCCGCCTGCACGTCGGGGACCGCTGCCGGCGGGATGGCGCCGAGCATCGGCGACGCATCGAACGGCTCTACGCCGACCGTCTTGTACGCATCGATCAGCGTCGGGCTGCCCAGATCCTTGACCTCGAAATACCGGGGTGTCGCCCCGGTGGCCGTATAATATCCTTGTTCGAGGGCCTTCGTGCAGCCCGGCGCGATCGCGAGGACCGCCAGCATCCCTGCCAGTACTACAACGCCGCTTCGCGCGGCGGGTCTCCCGACCCGCCGCGCACGTGCGTTGCCTCGTCGCTGGGGTGCAATTGCCGCGCGGGGGGTCAGGAGACCCACCGCGCACGAGGTCAAGAGGTGTTGTAGTATCAGGATCGCTTGTCTCATCAATCACCCTTTCCTCGTGTCCTTGTTCCTGCCCGGGCCATGTTACAGCGCCCGCGCGGCGGCATCAAGGAATCTCAACTACATTGTCGCAGCTACATCAGAGTTGGGGGGCCGTGCGCGGCATCGGAAGATGCACGGCCATGCCACGGCGCGTGGCCGTGCCACCCGCCAGGGAGCTTTCCTGCCCCTGCCCCTGTCACTGCAAGGCTGAAGCCATCGTTGCCGCCGTTGTATGACGACGGAGGCGAGGGTATAATCCCTTTCTTCGCCTGGGCGCCGGAGGGGTGGTCCCCGTGCCTCAAAACGAGAGCAAGTACGTCACGCGGTCGGGCCTGAAACTCGAGCATGCCCTGGGGGTGTTCGCCATCGACCCGGCCGGCAGGGTCTGCGCGGACCTCGGCAGCCACCAGGGCGGCTTCGTCGATTGCCTGCTCCAGCACGGCGCCGCCAGGGTCTACTCGGTCGACACTTCCTACGGCACCCTGGCATGGAAACTGCGCAAGGACCCGCGCGTCGTGGTCATGGAACGCACCAACGCCATGCACGTCCGCCTGCCGGAGCCCGTGGACCTCGTGACGATCGACGTCGGCTGGACGTGCCAGCGCTACGTGCTGCCGGCGGCCCTGCGCCTCCTCAAGGAGGGCGGGCGGATCCTCCCTCTCGTCAAGCCCCAGTACGAGGCCGCGGAGAGCGAACGCCAGGCCGGCGTCGTGCCGGAGGCCAACCTCGAACCGGTGCTCGCCCGCGTGCGGATGGACGTCCGCGCGGCCGGCCTCCAGGTGCTCGGCGAGACGCGGTCGCCCCTCAAGGGCGGCGGCGGCAACGTCGAGTTCCTCTTCCTGCTGGTTCCCGCTTCCTGAGCCTCTTCCTCATAGTCCTAACTCCGCAAAGACTTCAGAAAAAGCGGCAGACTACCTCCCCGGCTCGGCCAGGAGCCGCTCCAGGCGGTCGGCGAGCGCGGCTTCGTGGCCCGGCGGGAGCCCCTCGAACACGTCGCGCACCACGCCCTGGCGATCCATCAGCAGGAGGGTCGGCACGGCCCCCTGGATGCCCGCCTTCTGCCGCAACTCGGCCCACACCACCTTCGGTCCGAGCGCCAGCACGTAAGGGATGCCGAACTCCCGCCCGAACGCCGCCACGGCCTCCTTCGACTGCGCGGGCTCTCCCGTGGGCTCGTAAGCCAGCCCGACGATCTCGAAGCCGCGGCCGTGGTACCGCTCGTAGAGGCTCACCAGGATGGGCGCGGACCGCCGACAAGGCGGACACCACGTGCCGAAAAGGTCCAGCACGACCACCTTGCCCACGAGGGCCTCGAGCGAGACCTCGCCGCCGTCGATCCGCGGCGCCGACGTAAACTTCTCGAACCGGAAGAGCGTCAGCCTGTCAGCGGGATTCGGCGGCGCGCTCTCGCCCTCCTCGTCGTTGCCCCCGCATCCGGCCGCCAGGAGCGCCACGGCCAACGTTGCGGCCCAGGCGAGTCCCTTGCTTATCATGGTTCCTTCTTGGCGTCGCCGTTGCGGACCTTGAAGACGCAGAAGTCGCCGCACATCGAGCACACATCTTCATGGCCGGGCCGGCGCTCGTGCCGCAGGTCCCTCGCCCGCCGCGGATCGATGGCCTCGGCGAGCTGCACCGTCCAGTCGCGGCGGCTGCGGGCCTCGCTGACGCGCCGGTCCCACGCCCGCGCGTCCGCCCGGCCGCGCGCCACGTCGCCCGCGTGGGCCGCGATGCGAGCCGCCACCACGCCCTCGCGCACGTCCTGCACGCGCGGCAGGCCCAGGTGCTCGGTGGGGGTGACGTAGCACAGGAAGTCCGCGCCGGCCATCGCCGCCACCGCGCCGCCAATGGCGCTCGTGATATGATCATATCCCGGTGCAACGTCGGTCACGATCGGGCCGAGGACGTAGAACGGCAGGCCCCCGCTCAGCTCCTTCTCGAGCTTGACCTGCGCCTCAACCTGGTCGAGGGGCACGTGGCCCGGCCCTTCGAGCATCACCTGGACGCCGGCCGCCACTGCCCGCTTCCCGAGGTCCGCCAGCACCATCAGCTCCTCGACCTGGGGGCCGTCCATGGCGTCGGCGATCGCGCCCGGCCTGAGGCCGTCGCCCAGGCTGAGCGTCACGTCGAACTCGCGGGCCATGTCGAGCACCTCGTCGAACCGCTCCAGCAGCGGGTTCTCCTGCTGGTGCCGCCGCATCCAGTGCGCCAGGAACGTGCCGCCGCGGCTGACGATGCCGCAGACGCGCTGCCGCACGGCCTCCGACTCTACGATCCGACGCGTGACGCCGCAGTGCACCGTCACGAAGTCCACGCCGTCCTGGGCGTGGTGGCGGATGGCCCCCAGCATATCGTCGGCGGTCATGCGGGCGATGTCGCCGTAGGTGCGGGCGGCGGCCGCCGCCGCCTCGTAGATCGGCACCGTGCCCACGGTCACCGGGCAGGCGTCCATCAGGCGACGACGGATGGCGGGAATGTCGCCGCCGGTCGAGAGGTCCATGATCGCGTCGGCCCCGGCGTCCACGGCGGCCGCGAGTTTCTCAAGCTCGGTCGCCACGTCGGCGTAGTCGGGGCTGGTGCCGAGGTTCGCGTTCACCTTGACGCGAAGGCCCCGGCCCACGCCCATCACGCGGGTCGCGCAGCGGTTCTTATTGAGGGGGATGGCCACCCGGCCGCCGGCCACGTCCAGGCGGACCGCCTCGGCCGAAACGCCTTCCGCCTCCGCCACGGCCCGGACGGCGTCCGTGACCTTCCCCTGTCTTGCCAGCTCCACCTGTGTCATGCGTCTTCGGACTCCGTTTCTCGCGATGGCCGGCCGGCCCCGGCGGCGGGCCGGAATGCTCACGGCGATCCTCGCGGCGCCAGGGTCCTTCTCGCCGGCCCCCGCCGAACTCCTTCTTCAACGGCTTCGGCCCCCTTGCCGCCGGGCCGCGCTCTTCCGACCCCCGCTCCCGGCGCCGCGGACCTTCGCGGCCGCGCCCGCCGAACTCCTTCTTGAAAGGCTTCGGCCCCCCTGCCGCCGGGCCGCGCTCTTCCGACCCCCGCCCCCGGCGCCGCAGACCTTCGCGGCCGCGCCCGCCGAACTCCTTCTTGAACGGCTTCGGCCCCCTTGCCGCCGGGCCGCGCTCTTCCGACCCCCGCCCCCCGCGCCGCGGACTTTCGCGGCCGCGCCCGCCGAACTCCTTCTTGAACGGCTTCGGCCCCCTTGCCGCCGGGCCGCGCTCTTGGGGCCTCGGCTCGCGCTCCACGGGGCGCTCAGGCCGACCTTCGCCGCGCGGCTTCTGGAACGGATGCGGCGGCTCCCGCCCCACACCGCGTTCCTCGGCCGTCGGCTCTCGGCGCCACTCGCGCTCGCGCTCGCGCACCGGGCGCGGCCGACGCGGTTTCTCGAATCGGCGCGGCGGCCCTTCGCGGCGGCCCGCCGCCAACGGAGGGGCCGCGCCCTCGCGTTGGGGCGCTTCGCCTCGCTCCTGGCCGGCCTGCGCCGGCGGCCTTGGCACCGGGCGCGAACGCTCCGGCGCCGGCTGATCCGGCAGGCCGCGCAGGTATTCCAGCTCTTCCGGCGTGAGCCGTCGAGACTGCCCCACGCTGACGCCGCGAAGGCTGATCTTGCCGATCCGCGTCCGCACCAGATCCCACACGTTGTGGCCGAGCTTGGCGAGCATGCGGCGGATATGGCGGTTGCGGCCCTCGCGGATCGTCACTTCGACCACCGACTTCGAGCGGCTGCGTTTCACCAGGCGGACTTCGGCCCGGCGGGTCCGCCCTTCGGCCAGCCAGATGCCCCGCACCAGGCGATGCACGGCCTCTCGCGTCAGGTCGCCCGCCACGGTGGCCACGTAGGTCTTCGGCACCTCGAAGCGCGGATGCGTCAGGCGATTGGAAAACTCGCCGTCATTGGTCATCAGCAGGAGGCCCATGGAGTCGGCGTCGAGCCGGCCGACCGGAAACAGGCGGGCCTTCGAGTGGGCCATCAGGTCGATGGGGCGCCGCCGGCCCGCGGGGTCGTAGTTCGTGCACACCACGCCCTTGGGCTTGTTGAGGATCCAGTATTCCGGTTGCTCAGGCTTGACCCGCTGGCCGTCGACCCGCACGTCCTGGGCCGCCAGGTCGGCCTTCGCGCCGAGTTCGGCGACGACGCGCCCGTCGACCGTCACGCGGCCGCTGGTGAGGATCTCCTCGCAAGCCCGCCTCGATCCGAGGCCGGCGCGGGCAAGCAGCTTTTGGATGCGTTCGAGGGCCATGGTACCTCGCTCGTCGCCGCAGCGGCGACGGCTAAGAAGCTGTTTCAGAACCGGCGATAGCGCGGTGGGCAGTCTAGCCCACCGCGCGTACGCGCCCACATTCTCGCGGCGGGCAAGACTGCCCGCCGCGCTATGCCGCGCTGATGGGCGCTTCTGAAACAGCTTCTAAACGTTTACTGCGTCGGAGCTCTGCCGGGCGGAGCCGCCGCAAGCACGCTCAATTTCTGGGGCTGTTCGAGGGCGTACTCCCGGGCATCGGCCGGAACGAGCACCGTGTCGCCGGCCCGGATGGCCAGGCTCCCGTCGCTCGTGGTCAGCCGGGCAGCGCCCGAGAGAACGACGAGCACGACGTAGCCGCCGTCGGTGTCGGCCGCCCACGGCCGCCGGTCAAGCTGGATGCGGCTGAGGCTGAACGCGTGACAATCGGCCAGATGATCGATCACCAGGCCCGTTTCGTCGGACGTCTTGCCACGGCCGCCCGCGGGCATCGGGTCGCCGCCGAAACGGATCGTCTCGAGCGCCTCGCGGACGTGAAGCTCGCGCGGCTTGCCGTCGAGCCCCTTGCGGAGCCAGTCGTACACGCGGTAGGTCACATCGGAATTCTGCTGGACCTCGGCCAGCACCACGCCCGGCCCGATGGCATGCACCGTGCCTGGGGGGACCCACAGAAAATCGCCCGCCTTGACGGGCCGCACCGCCAGGAACTCCTCGACCTTGCCGCTCTTGACGGCACTGGCGAACGCCGCGCGCGTAACGCCGGGCTTGAGGCCGTGAATGAGCCACGCCCCCGGCTCGGCGTGGATGACGCTCCAGCCCTCGGCCTTGCCGCTCTCGCCCGCGTGATGGACGCCGGCGTAGGCGTCGTCGGGATGTACCTGGACGCTCAGGCGGTCGGTGGCGTCGATGAACTTCACCAGGATGCCGAAGCGGGCCGCCGCACCCCGCGCCAGCTCGTCGCGCCCCAGCAGAGCCGCCCCGTGCCGCTCCAGGACCCAGCGGAGCGTCTTGCCGGCCATCGGGCCTTCGGCCACCAGGCTGCGGCCGTGCGGATGGTCGGCCAGTTCCCAGGACTCGCCGATCCGCACGTCGGGCGGCAGCGACTTGCCCAGGAGGTCGGCCAGGCGCCGACCGCCCCAGACCCGCTCCTTGAACACGGGCTGCATCTTCAATGGCTGCACGACGTTCCCCTTAGCCGCAGACGTGCGGAGTTCGCACAAAGCGATTCAGTGTACCATACGCAATGGCGGAGCGGAAGGTTTTTCGCCCGATGGGCCGCGCAGAAGCAGAAGTCGTCTCCAGACCCGTTTTGCCGCAGAGGACGCAGAGAACGCAGAGAGATGGGAAAAACTCACAGAAGATTCTTATCGGACAAGCCGATCTCGTGGGCGATGTCGCGGAACTCTTCCTTGGAGACCTCTTCCAGGCGCCGGCCGCGGGCCCTGAGCTTCTCGTTAAACTTCACGGCCTTCTCCTGCATCGTGCCGTGCGTCTCCTCGCTGCCGCCGAGCAGGTGGAAGTTCTCGCCGCGCGTAATCCGAACGTGGCCGTCCTCGTTGTCGAGGCCGACCCCCAGGATCAGCGCCTTTCTGGCTTCCTTCTTCGGCAGCATGCCCTTCTTATATACGTGCGCGCCCGCAACGTCAAGATTAGGCTTGTCTCGAAGGCCCGGAATGCTTAAGAATGTGGGGACTATGGCCAAGCGAACGATCAACCCGGCCCGCCGCCTGGCGATTGCCATGGCCCGGGTCTGCGCCGAGAACCGCTGCCGCGAGGTCGCCGTGCTCGACTTGAGGGGCCTGTCGCCCGTCACGGACTTCTTTGTCCTCGCCACGGGCACGTCGGCCCGGCAGATGCACAGTGCCGCCAACCGCGCGGTCGAGGCCGGCCGCGAGATCGGCCAGCGGCCGTTCGGCGTCGAGGGCATCCGGGCCGCCGAAGGCGTCGAGGCCAGCCGCTGGGTCCTCGTCGACTACGTCGACGTGGTCGTCCACCTCTTCACCGACGAGTCCCGCAAGTATTACGACCTCGAACTCCTCTGGGGCGACGCCCCCCGCGTCAACTGGCAGAGGGGCTGGCGGCCGCGGCCCGAGGAACCCCCGCCCGCCGCCGGAGACGTCTGATGCCCAGCGTCCAGCGCCTTCTTGACGAGCGCGTGGCCCGTGCGATGCGCGCCGCCTTCCCCGAGGCCGCCGACCTGCCCGCCATCGTCGTCGCCTCGCAGGACCCACGGTTCGGCGACTACCAGGCGAACGGGGCGATGGCCCTCGCGAAGCGCCTCAAGCGCAAGCCCCGCGAGGTGGCCAAGGCGGTCCTCGCACACCTCGACATCTCGGACCTGGCCGAGAACCCCGAGATCGCCGGCCCCGGCTTCATCAACATGCGCCTGCGGCCGGACTGGGTGAGCCGCGAGCTTGGAAAGGTGAATGAGGTTACGACCCCACCCCGCGAGGGTGGCATGCCCACGCCGCCGTTGCGTGGGCATGTTCCCGGTCCGGGGGCAGGCATGCCCGAAGACCGGCTGGGCGTTCCGCACGCCGAGAAGCCCGAGACCGTGGTGGTCGACTACTCCGCCCCGAACCTGGCGAAGGAGATGCACGTCGGCCACCTGCGGAGCACGATCATCGGCGACGCGCTGGCTCGGATGCTCGACTTCGCCGGCCACCGCGTAGTCCGCCAGAACCACGTGGGCGACTGGGGGACGCAGTTCGGGATGCTGGTTGAGTTCATCATTAGCACGGGGCGAGTCATCCTTACTGGGCAGACCCTCCCAACCGTTGTAGGCGCCGAACTGAAAGACCTGGAGGATTTCTACAGACGGGCCAAGGCCAAGTTTGAGGAGGACAGGGACTTTGCCGGCCGCGCCAGAGACCGCGTCGTGAAGCTGCAGAGAGGGCAAGACCCCTACACCGCCCTGTGCTGGCAATGGTTCTTGATGTTCTCATTAGAACATTGTGAAGAGATTTACCGAAGGCTTGGAGTCCTTCTGACGAGAAAGGACGTTCGCGGCGAAAGCGCGTATAACGCGCTCCTCCCCCAAGTGACTGAGCACTTGGCAAGCAGGGAGTTGCTCAGCGAATCCGAAGGCGCGAAGTGCGTTTTCCTCAACGACGAGTCCCGCAAACCCATGTTCGTGGCCAAGGACGGCTCGCCCCTCCCTCTCATCGTGCAGAAATCCGATGAGGGTTATCTCTACGCAACTACGGATCTGGCTGCCATCGCTTTCCGCACAGGCTTCTACCCCAGCCTGCCCGGCGACGTGGAATCACCTCACGCCAATCGCATCCTGTACGTGGTCGATGCCCGCCAGTCGCTCCATTTCCAGATGCTCTTTGCCTGCGCGCGGAAGGCGGGCTTCGCCCCGCCGAACGTGGCCCTCGTGCACGTGGCGTTCGGGACGATGATGGGGCCGGACGGGCGGCCGTTCAAGACCCGCGAAGGCGGCACGGTCAAGCTCATGGACCTCCTGGACGAGGCCGAGAAGCGGGCCTACGACCTGGTAACTCGCAAGAACGAGGAAGACGTGGCCGCCGGCCGCGCCCAGCCCCTGGCGGAGGACCAGCGGCGCGACATCGCCCACAAGGTCGGCATCGGGGCCGTCAAGTACGCCGACCTCTCGCAGAGCCGCACGAGCGATTACGTCTTCTCGTGGGAGAAGATGCTCGCCCTCGACGGCAACACCGCCCCGTACATGCAGTACGCCTACGCGCGGGTACGGAGCATCTTCCGCAAGGGCGGCCACGAGGCCGAAGGGCATCGCGGCGCCGCCGCCCCCATCCCCGTCGGCGCGCCGGCGGAACTGGCCCTCGCGAAAATGATCCTGCGGTTCCCGGAGGCGATCGACCGCACGCTCGAAGACTATCGGCCCAACGTCCTTGCGGCGTACCTGTACGACCTCGCCCAGGCGTTCACGGCGTTCTACGACGCGTGCCCGGTCATCCAGAGCCAGGAGCCAACGCGGGCGAACCGTCTGAAGCTCTGCGACCTGACGGCCCGCGTTATCGAGAAGGGCCTCGGCCTGCTGGGCATCGAGACGGCCGAGCGGATGTAGCCATGCGCGTCTTCGACATCTTCCGGAGCATCCAGGGCGAAGGGACGCGGGCGGGCTTCGTCATGGACTTCGTGCGCCTGGCGGGATGCGACCTCGCGTGCTCGTATTGCGATACGCCCGAGGCCCGCGACCCGTCCGCCGGCCGCAACATGACGGTGGCCGAGGTCCTGGCCGCCCTGCCCTCGCCGCCCGTTTTGTTCGTCGAGATCACCGGCGGCGAGCCGATGCTCCAGCTCGATGAAGTCAACACCCTGACGGCCGCGCTCATCGAGTTGGGCCGCACGGTTCTCGTCGAAACGTCCGGCGCGCACCCCATCGAGGAGCTCGACGCCCGCGCGGTCCGCATCCTCGACGTGAAAGCGCCCGGCTCCGGCATGGTCGACCGGATGTGCTGGGCCAACCTCGACCCCCTCACGCCGCGCGACGAGGTCAAGTTCGTCCTGACAGACCGGGCCGACTACGACTGGGCGAAGCAGGTGGTCGCCCGCTGCCGGCTGGCGGACCGGGCGGTGGTCCTTTTCAGCCCGGCCGCCCCGAGCCTGCCCGCTGCCGCGCTCGCCCGATGGATGGTCGACGACGCCCTGCCCGTGTGCCTGAACCTCCAGATTCACAAGTACTTGCGGCTGCCGTGAGGACGTTCGCACGCCGGCCGGGATGCCCGAAGTCAGCACTCCAGCGCCACTTGGCCCCGTGCGCGGTGGGTCTCCTGACCCGTATGCGTTTGGCGTTGTCATTCCGAGCGAGCGCAGCGAGTCGAGGAATCTCGCTGTGGTCGTTGCCGTTCAAACATTCGCACGGCGAGACCCCTCGACTCGCTGCGCTCGCTCGGGGTGACAGCATGAAGGGAACACGGTAAACACGAACCCTGACCCACCGCGCAGCAAGTGCCCCGCGGCGGGTCAGGAGACCCGCCGCGCAAAGTGGCGCTCGAGCGCCAATGGCGGGCGAAAATGATTGACTCCCCTGCCCCCACAGGATATAAGCCCCACGGCGAATGGCGGCGCGCCCGGGTGGGGTGCGCCTTTTTTCCAGATACGCCCGCCGCATAGGAATGAACAAGGGCGGCACGTGACCAGCGAAGGAGACTCTGGCGATGGCTAAAGCTAAAAAGTATGTGTATTTCTTCGGCGCCGGCAAAGCCGAAGGCCGGGCCGACATGAAGGAGCTTCTCGGCGGCAAGGGGGCCAACCTGGCCGAAATGACTAACCTCAAGATTCCCGTGCCCGCCGGCTTCACGCTCACCACCGAGGTCTGCACGTATTACTACGCCCACGGGCGCAAGTATCCGCCGGAGCTCAAGGCCGAGGTCAACAAGGCCGTCGCGGGGGTCGAAAAGGTCATGGCCAAGAAGCTCGGCGACCCCGGGAATCCGCTCCTGGTGAGCTGCCGTTCGGGCGCCCGCGCGTCGATGCCCGGCATGATGGAGACGGTGCTGAACATCGGCCTGACCACGGCCACGATCCCCGGCCTGATCCGCCTGACGGGGAACCCGCGCTTCGTGTGGGACGCCTACCGCCGCCTCATCATGATGTATAGCGACGTGGTGATGGAGAAGGCGGCCGGCCTCGAGCCCGCCGAGGGCAAGGGCATCCGCCAGCAACTCGAGCGCGTGATGGAAGGCATGAAGCACGAGGTCGGCGCCAAGACCGACACCGACCTGACGTCCGACAATCTCGAAAAGCTCTGTGCCTGCTTCCGCGCCAAGGTGCAGGAGGTCATCGGCAAGCCCTTCCCCGACGATCCGCAGGAGCAGCTCTGGGGCGCCATCGGCGCCGTGTTCCAGTCGTGGAACGGCCGGCGCGCCATCTCCTACCGCCGCATCGAGGGCATCCCCGGCGAGTGGGGCACCGCCACGAACGTCCAGGCGATGGTCTTCGGCAACATGGGCGATGACTCGGCCACCGGCGTGGCGTTCACGCGCAACCCGGCGACCGGCGAGAACAAGTTCTTCGGCGAGTGGCTCACCAACGCCCAGGGCGAAGACGTGGTGGCCGGCATCCGCACGCCGAACCCGCTCAACATCTCGACCAAGAGCGAGCACACCGCCCACTTGAAGAGCCTCGAAGAGGCCATGCCCGCGACGTATAAGGCCCTTGTTGACATACGTAACAAACTCGAAAAGCATTACCGCGACATGCAGGACATCGAGTTCACGATCGAGAAGGGCGTCCTCTGGATGCTCCAGACGCGGACCGGCAAGCGGACCGGCCCGGCCGCCCTCCGCATGGTTGTCGAGATGCTGCGCGAGAGGCTGATTCCGAAGGAAGTGGGCGTCACGCGCGTGACGCCGGCCCAGCTCGACGAGCTCCTCCACCGCATCCTCGACCCGAAGGCCGAGAAGACCGCGAAGGTCCTGGCGAAGGGCCTCCCGGCCGGCCCCGGCGGCACGACCGGCCGCATCGTCTTCACGGCGGCCGAGGCCGTCGCGTGGGCCGAGAAGGGCGAGAGCGTCATCCTCTGCCGCAAGGAAACCAACCCCGAGGACGTGGAAGGCATGCGGGCGGCGTCGGGCATCCTGACGGCCCTCGGCGGCATGACCAGCCACGCGGCCCTCGTGGCCCGTGGCTGGGGCAAGTGCTGCATCGTCGGCTGCGGCGCCCTGCACATCGACGCCGAGAGCCATGCCCTGTCGGTCGGCGACACGGTCCTGACCGAAGGCGACTGGATGTCGCTGAACGGCTCGAAGGGCGTGGTCTACGCCGGGCAGCTTCCGACCGTCGACCCCGACCCGGAGAACCCGATGCTGGTCGAGTTCCTCAAGTCCTGCGACGCCGTCCGCAAGCTCGGCGTCCGCGCCAACGCCGACAGCCCAAAGGATGCCGCCGTCGCCCGCAAGTTCGGCGCCGAAGGCATCGGCCTCCTGCGCACCGAGCACATGTTCTACGGCGAAGGCGCCGACGAGCCGCTCTTCAAGCTCCGCAAGATGATCCTGTCGAACTCGCTCGTCGAACGCCGCGCCGCCTGCGAGGAGCTCTACCCGTACGTCAAGAACGACATCAAGGGGACGCTGGCGGCCATGGACGGCCTGCCGGTGACCATCCGCCTCCTCGACCCGCCGCTGCACGAGTTCGTGCCGCAAGCCGAGGACAAGCAGGCCGAGCTGGCCGCGAGCCTCGGCATCACGGTCGACGACGTGAAGAAGCGCGCTGCCGATCTGCATGAGTCCAACCCCATGATGGGCCACCGCGGCGTGCGCCTGGGCGTCACGTACCCCGAGGTCAGCGAGATGCAGATCCGGGCGATCCTGGAGGCCGCCGCCGAGCTCCTGAAGGCGGGCAAGAAGGCCCTGCCCGAGATCATGATCCCGGTGACGTGCACCGTGGCGGAGCTCACGAACCAGGCCGCGATCATCGCGAAGGTCAAGGCCGAGGTCATGGCGAAGTTCGGCCTCAAGAAGCTGAGCTTCCTGGTGGGCACGATGATCGAAATCCCGCGGGCCGCCCTGACGGCGGGCAAGATGGCCGAGGCGGCCGAGTTCTTCTCGTTCGGCACCAACGACCTGACGCAGATGGGCTTCGGCTTCTCGCGCGACGACATCGGGGCGTTTATGCCCGACTATCTCGATAAGAAGATCCTGGCGGCCGACCCGTTCCAGACGATCGACCAGGAGGGCGTGGGCGAGCTCATCAAGATCGGCATCGAGCGCGGCCGCGCCACCCGGCCGAACCTCAAGGTCGGCATCTGCGGCGAGCACGGCGGCGACCCGGCCTCCATCCACTTCTGCCACAAGGTCGGCATGAACTACGTGTCCTGTTCGCCGTTCCGCGTGCCGATCGCGCGCCTCGCCGCCGCCCAGATCGCCGTGAAGGACGCGGCCGGCAAGCAGCCCGCGAAGAAAGGTAAGAAGTAGTTCGCTTGACTAGTCCCCGCTGGTAAGCGGGGGGCGTGCCTTTGACATGCGCGGCGGGTCTCTCGCCACGGCGAGTCTTCGACTCGACCCGCCGCGCGTCTTTGGTGAGCGAATCGTCACACCATGTAGGCCGGGGCAACGCCCCGGCATCATCACGCACCGCGCAAGTCAGTCCGCCGGGGCTTCGCCCCGGCCTACACCGCTATGCCGCCGCGCTGCCGCGGCCTACATCCTTGCCGCCAGGCCCAACGGCAGCTCCAGCCCGTGCGACTCAAGCAACTCGCGGTTGCTGAGAATCTCCCGCGATGCCCCGTCGGCCGCCACGCGGCCGGCGTCGATAATCACCGTCCGCTGGCACACGTCCAGGATGAGATCGAGGTCGTGGCCGACCACCAAGAGCGTGCTCGTCAGGCCCCCGAGCAGTTCGATCAGCCGCCGCCGGCCGCGCGGGTCCAGGTTCGCCGACGGCTCGTCGAGCGCGAGGATTTGCGGACGCATGGCCAGCACGGTCGCCAGGGCCGCGCGGCGCTTCTCGCCCACCGAGAGGTGATACGGGGCGCGGGTCTCGTAACCCTCCAGGTCCACGGCGTGCAGCGCCTCGTGGACGCGAACCTGCACCTCGTCGAGCGCCAGGCCCATCGTCACCGGCCCGAACGCGATGTCGTCGATCACGCGCGGCATGAAGAGCTGGTCGTCGGCGTCCTGAAACACGAGGCCCAGGTGCCGGCGGACGTCGCGCGCCGTCCCGCGCGTCAGGGTGTGGCCCGCCACGCGGATGAGGCCCTCGGCGGTCACAAACCCCGCCAGGGCCAGCAGCAGCGTGCTCTTGCCCGCCCCGTTCGGACCCACCAGGCCCACGCGCTCGCCCGGCGCGACCGAGAGCGTCACGCCCCGCAGGGCCTCGGGGCCCGTCGGGTATCGGTACCGCACGTCGGCCAGCTCAAGCACAGGTTCAGCCATAGATACCTTTGTCCAACAGAATCGCCGCCCCCGCCACCGCGACGGCGCCCGCCAGGAAGACCCAGTCCTTCGCCTGCATGTGCGACTGGATCGGCGCGTGCAGGGTCCCGTCGAACCCGCGGGCGGCCATCGCCCAGTAGATCCGCTCGGCCCGGTCGTACGTGCGGAGGAAGAGGACCCCGAGGACGCCCACGCCGCTGTCGAACCGCACCCGCCACGGCCCCAGGCCGCCGTCGCGGGCGGCGCGGGCCTGGCGCATCCGCATCACCTCGTCCAGAAGCACCCACAGATAACGATACAAGAATGCCAACTGGACCACGAAGGCCCGCGGCACGTGCAGCCGCGTCAGGCCCTGGAGGACGTCCTGGAACCGCGTGGTCGCCAGGAGGAGCAGCGTGGCCCACGCCGAGAGGAGGAACTTCGCGGCCAGGTGCCCGGCCCGCACCAGGCCCTCCTCGGTCACGTTCACCGTCCACGGGCCGAGCCCGAGCGTCCACACCGGCCGGCCCGGCTCGAGGATCGGGAAGAGCACCACCACCGCCAGGGCGAACGGAGAGATCACAAGCAGCCGCTTGAGGGTGTAAACCAGCGGCGTCCGGCCCACCGCGTGCCAGACAGCCAACGCCGCGGCCACCGGCACGAGGGGCAGAAAGTGGTCGCGGCCCACGAGCACCGTGCCCAGGATGACCGCCAGCGTCGCCACCGTCTTCGCCGCCGGATCGAGGCGGTGCACGGGTGTTTTCCCCGCGGCGAAGTGGTCCAGCATGATGTGGTGCACGGCGGTCTCCAGGGGGCGAGCCTGCCGCGAGTCTTTGGTGGACGAGTCGCCGCCACATGTAGGCCGGGGCAACGCCCCGGCATCATCACGCACCGCGCCATTTCGTCTGCCGGGGCTTCGCCCCGGCCTACGTGGCAGCCTGCGCCCCTCGGCGGCGAATCACCCAGCCGACACCAAGCAGAATCGCCATCACCCCGAGGCTTCCGATGATGCCGCCGGCGGCGTTGGCCCAGAAGCCGCCGCCCAGCCACTTCAGCTTGTACTCCTCAAACGCAACCGGCGGCGCCTGCACCCCGTCGTGGGCCGGCTGGGCCGCGCCCACGTCCAGCTGAAACTTCTCCAGCCCGTCCGGACTGGCCGAGGCGAGATACGAGAGGATTCCCCCAACGATTACAGCCACCCCCACGCCGGCGAGAACTGTCGTGCGATTGTACGAGGTCATGCCGCGGTTCCTTTCACGTCGGGGACAGGCGCAGGACCCAGCACGGCGTCTCGCCGCACGGCCAGGATAAACCGCACCACCGCCACCGTGACCAGGCCCTCGACGAGGCCGATCCACAGGTGAATGAAATCCATCACGCCCACCGCCTGGAGCAGCGTCACGTTGGCCGGCAGCGACTTCGACCACCACAGGAAAAGGATCACGGCCGTCGCTCCCGCGAGCACCGCCAGGACGCCGCCCAGGAACGTGACCGCGTGAGTCACGAGGCCCGGCCGCCCGCGGGTCCAGAGCCACCGCACCGCCCCGCCCAGGAGGCACGGCAGGACGCCCATGACGAAGATATTCGCCCCCAGCGCCTCGACCCCGCCGTCCTGGAACAGGAGCGCCTGGACCACCAGGATCGATCCCATGACAATGACGCCCAGCGGCGCGCCGAGAAGAATCCCCAGGAGGAAACCCCCGCCGAGGTGTCCGCTGGTGCCCGCCAGGACGGGGAAGTTCACCATCTGGGCCGCGAAGACAAAGGCCCCCATCACGCCCATGAGCGGCACGCGCCGCTCATCCAGGCGCCGGCCCGCCACGGCCATCGAGCCCGCCAAGGCCGCCCCGCTGACGGCCGCCATGGCGCCCCAGACCGGCGGAGACAGAAACCCAGAGCCTATATGCATGTCTTCTCCTCGTCCCGCGACCCCTAGGCCAGCTCCTCGCCCGCCGTCGCGACCAGCCGGCCGTGTTTCACCCCCCGGGCGGCAATCAGCCGGTCCGCCAGTTGCTGCACGTCGCGCGCTTTGCCGCGAAGGACGATCACCTCCAGGCACATCCGGTGCGAGAGGTGGATGTGCATCGTCGAGTGCACCATCTCTTCGCGGTCATGCTGAAGCGTGACGAGGCGCTCGCTGAGTTCACGAACATGATGGTCATAGACAAGCGTGAGTGTGCCGACCACCAAGCCTTTTTCGTTCTCCCAGGACTCCCGCACCTGCTCGGCGCGCACGAGGTCGCGTATGGCCTCGCTACGGTTGGCATAGCCCCGGCGCCGCGCGATCGCGTCGAGCGCCGCCAGGAGCGGCTGTTCCATCGAAACGCCGAATCGCACCAGGTCGCTCATGTGCGGTCTCCCCGCCCCTCCAACGGCGATCCTCACTCTCAGTTAGCACATCCTAGACTATCGTGCTACGGCTGTCAAGTCATCCGGCCTCCGTGGAAGCGCGGCTGACGTTTCCGGAGAGGCCGTAAGACGGTCTACGGGAGAGGGTCCTGCTCGTCGCGTTCCAGGGCGGCGTGCACCGACGTGCCATCGGCCCAAGCGACGCGCACTCGTGTCCCGAAGGCAGCAGCAATCCTGTCAGGCGCGAGCACCTCTGTCGCTCTGCCCGTGGCAATGATCCGGCCGTGGGCCAGCAGGACGACCGTGTCCAAGAACAGCGGGGCAAGTAGGAGGTCGTGGCAGACTATCAGTACGGCCAGGCCCTCGGCCGCCAGCGTGCGCACCAGCCGGTAGAGTTCCAGTTGATGTGCAATGTCCAGGTGCAGGGCCGGTTCGTCCAGGAGGAGGCCCCGCCCCTCCTGGGCCAGGGCGCGGGCAATGACGACCCGCTGCCGCTCACCGCCGCTGAGGTGTGAGAAGGGGCGATCCGCAAGGTCGGCCACGTTCATTCGCCGCAGGCAGGCCTGGACAATCTCGGTGTCTTCCGGCGATTCCTGACCCCAGGCATCCCAGCGGGCGTAGCGACCGAGCATGACCATCTGGGCCGCCGTGAACGGCACGTCATGGGGAGTGTCCTGCGGCACGACGGCAATCTGGCAGGCGATCTCGCGCGGCGTCATGAACACGACCGGGCGGTCTCCCAGCATAACGCTTCCGGACTGCGGCCGAAGCGAACCGTTCAGACAGCGCAGCAGCGTGCTCTTGCCGCACCCGTTAGGGCCGAAGAGGGCCGTGACGCGGCCGGGCACCACCTCCAGCGTCACGTTACGGAGAACGGGTTCTCGTGGGTCGTAGCCGAACGTGATGTTCTCAGCCCGCAAGTTCATGCCGCAGGCCTCCCGACGCCGCGCCTCTGTAGAAGCCAGAGGAAGACCGGTGCCCCCACCAGGGCCGTCAGGATTCCCACGGGAACCTCGGCCGGGGCGGCGACCGTGCGGGCCAGCGTGTCGGCCACGAGCAGCAGCAGTGCGCCGCCGATGGCACAGGCCGGAACAAGACCGCGATGGCCGGCGCCCATAGCCATGCGGAGAACGTGTGGCACAATCAGGCCGACGAACCCGATCACGCCCGTCAGGCTTACCGCGACCGACGCGGCGGCGGCCACGAGGATCAGCAACCCATTCTGCAAACGCCGGACGTTCACACCCAGGTCTCTGGCCGACCGTTCGCCGACCAGGGCCACGTCCATCGCCGGCGCCGGGAACACCAGCGCCGTGAAGCAAGCGGCCGTCGCGGGAGCCATCACGAGCACGTCTCGCCACGTGGCCTGCCACAGACCGCCCATCAGCCAGAAGACGAGCGTCTGCAAGCGTTCGCCGGCCAGGTACAGCGCTGCCGCCGTCAGGGCCGAGCAAAACGCGCTGACGGCAATCCCCGCCAGCAGAAGCGACTGCCCGAAGTGGCCTCCCCGGCGGGCCAGGAGGAAGACCGCGGCCGTGACAACCAGTCCGCTTGCCACGCTGAAGACCGGTACGGCGGCGAATCCGATCGCTTTCCCCACGAGGAGCATTCCGAAGACGGCCCCGACCGCCGCGCCGCTGGACACGCCCATGACGTAGGGACTTGCCAGAGGATTGCGAAACAACGTCTGTGCCGCCAGGCCGGCCAAGCCCATGCCTGCCCCGACGGCGATGGCGAGGATGATCCGGGGAAGCCGCGTGGTCAGCACGATCCGCCCAGTTGCGTCGTCAGCAGCATGGCCGCACAGGCTTTGCCAGCACTGGCGCACGACCTCCTTGAGCGGGATCGCCGCCCCGCCAACCATGAGCGCCCCGAAGGCCACAAGCAGCGTGGCGGCTCCCAGGATGAGCAAGATCTGCCGCGGCGATAGGGGATGGGTTTCGTGGGCCATCGCTTGGGCTACGCGATCTGTTTGACGGCAAACCGGTCATCACGGGCCGAGAGGTCCAGCGCCTGCTCGCTCGTCAGGTGCGAACTGGCGACGTGGGCGAGGTGCTTGCGGCACCTTTCCACGGCCACGGTCATCTGCTCCTCCGTCGGACGCGTGTACGGTTGCCCCGGCACGGGGATGTATCCCATTATTATGTGGAACGGGATATCGCGGCCGAGCGTGGCCAGCCAGGCGGCGATGGCCTCCACCTGGTCAAGGTCCACGAGGCCCGGCACGTACACGACGTTGGCCCGCAACTCCATGCCGGCGTGAAAGGCCACGGCGAAGTTGTCGAAGATCGGCCTTTTCTCTCGGCCCGTGTAGGCCAGGTGGACCTTCTCATCCCACGCCTTCAGGCCCACGTTCGCGCCGTCCAGATTGGGCAGAGGCAGGCGGCTGCCGTTCGTGTGACCTAGCCCAAGTTATGCAGTTCGCGCCTCAAAACCGCCTTGGCGGCAGCGCCAGGGCCGGTTGGAGGCAAAAGTCGTGACTACATTTTGACGGGGTCGGCCAGCCCGGACGTCGCGTCCAGGCGTCGCAGACGCCCGGGGAGCTTCAGCCCCAGGCGATTGAGGAGCACCTTCTGGCCTTCGTCCGGCGCCGTCACGCAACGCAGCCGCACGGGGCGGCCCGGCCGGCCGGCCGATGTCTGCGTCGGCAGAACCACGTCGCCGCTCTTGATCCGCGCCAAGAGGAACGTCTCCTGCCCGTCCGGCCCCGGCACCAGCTTCACCTCCACCCCCGCCTGGACCTCCTGCCAATCCGGGGCCGTCAAGTGCTCCTCGAACTGGCGGAGCATCGCCTTCGGCGTCCCGACGATGTACAGCCCGCCCCGCCGGCGGAGGAACGCCAGGTTCTTCTCGCTCACCATCCCCCGGTCCATCACCCAGAGGCGGCGGGCCCGCCCATACTTCGCCTCTATCGCCTCCACCATCGCTTCCACCGTGGTCGAGTCGTTGGTGTTGCCGTCGAAGACCTCGCACCCCAGCGGGAACCCCTCCGTCGTCACCCCCAGCAGATCGTCCAGGGCCGTCCGCCGGTACCACGTGTCTTCGATATGAAGCTCGCTCGACGGTTCGCAGAACCGCGCGATCGCCAGGATCGCCGCCACCGTCGGCCACGGCACCTCCTCGCGGCCGGCGGACATCTGACCCTCCAGCAACACGTCCAGCCCCAGCAGCCGCCACAGGCCCCACGCCAGCCACACGTTGCCGAAGTCCCGCACCCGCTCGAGGCGAACCCCCTTGAGGTTCACCCGGACCGGCTCGCCCTCGCCGGGGGCGTCGCCCGGCGGCGGATCGAAGAGCGTCGGCGACGGCCGGTCCTTCCCGTCGAGGCGCCGGCCCAGCGTCGCCCAGCCGCTTTGCTCGTGGGCCTCCAGGTTGCTCAGGTACGCCACGACCAGATGGCGGGACCCCCGGGCCGTGCGGACGGATTCCACCAACGCCCAGTACGTGTGCCCCTTGCCGCTCTTGCGTCGCTCCAGCCGCTTCAGGAACATGACG
>Ga0315273_10002207_pt1 | contig 22802 bp, 25 predicted proteins | sample YL17G02_0_MG_FD_205753 | JGI IMG/M metagenome (GOLD analysis project Ga0315273, IMG submission 205753) | Sediment microbial communities from Yellowstone Lake, YNP, Wyoming, USA - YL17G02_0 | ecosystem: Environmental > Aquatic > Freshwater > Lake > Sediment | place: USA: Wyoming | collected...
AAGGCCAAGGCGCTCCGCCCCTACGCCGAGAAGCTGATCACGAAGGCGAAGAAGGGCGACCTCGCCGCACGGCGGGAGGTCCTCAAGGACATCCCCGACCGTGACGTGGTGGCACGCCTGTTCCACGAGATCGGACCACGGTTCGCCGACCGCCGGGGCGGCTACACGCGCATCATGAAGCTCGGGCCCCGCAAGGGCGACGCCGCGCCGATGGCGCGCATCGAGCTGGTGGACCGCGGGTCGTAGCTCGCGCCGCCGCAACGGTACGAACGAGAGGCCGGGCCGTCCCCGGCCTCTCGTCATCTCCGGCCCCGCCTAGACTCCCGCTATGACGACGACGATCCGGATGCTCTTCGCCTACGACGGGACCGGGTTCCGTGGGTGGGCGGCACAACGCGATCCCGCCGTCCGCTCGATCGAAAGGGAGATCACCGCGGTGCTGACCGAGGTGCTCGAGGAGCCCGTGAGGCTCAGGGCGGCCGGGCGCACCGACGCCGGGGTCCACGCCCGAGGTCAGGTGGCGTCGTTCCGCACGGCGCGGAATATCCCCCCCGCGAAGCTCCGTGCCGCGATCAATGGGCGGCTCGCCGCCGATGTCGTGTGTCTGGAGGCCGCCGCGGCGCCTGCGTCGTTCGACGCGCGGTTCTCGGCGAGTTCGCGCGAGTACCGATACCGGATCGACACCGGCGACGTGCCGGATCCGTTCACCGCGCGGTTCGTGTGGCATCGGGAGGGACGCCTCGACATCGCGTCGATGCGGCGAGCCGCGCAGCGCTTGATGGGGGAGCACGATTTCACGACCTTCTGTCGCCATCCGGGACATGGGCGCGCGACGGTGCGAGATCTGCAGCGGCTCACCGTGGCCGCGTCGGGGCCCCGCGTGGAGCTCGGATTCCGCGCGAACGCGTTCCTGCATCAGATGGTGCGGGCGCTCACCGGCACGCTGGTGCTGGTGGGCGACGGGAAGCTGCGGCCCGACGACGTCGCCGTCCTGCTCGCCAACCGCAACCGGACCGGCACGGGGAACCTGGCGCCCGCGCACGGCCTGACGCTGGAACGGGTGGTGTACGGGCGGCGGGCGCGTCCGTGACACGGCTCGCCGAAGGGGTCCTGCGGTGGGTCGAGCGCTCGGTCGGTACCGGCGCGCGCGTCGTCGCGGTCGAGGAGCTCCCGCCGTCGTCGACGGAGAAGCACCGGATCGAGCTACGCGACGCCGCAGGGTCGGCGCACGCGGTGGTCCTCCGCCGGTACCACGACGCCGCGCGCCTCTCGAAGGACTTCGCCTACGTGCCGAGCCACGAGGCCGAGTCGCTCCGGATCCTCGGTCAGACCGACGTCCGGGCCCCCACGCTGATCGCGGCTGACCTCGCCCCCGACACCTGCGACGTGCCGGCGATCCTCGAGACCTGGATCCCGGGTCGCTCCTCCTTCGTGCCCTTCGGCGAGCTCGACCTCGGCCGGTTCCTCCGCGGCGCGGCGGAGGCGCTCGTGGCCGTGCACCGGGTGGAGGCACCCGACGCCCGGCTTCCCCCGTACCGCAGGTACGTGGAGGACGGCGGGCCGGCGGTCCCTGCGTGGTCGGACGATCCCGGATGCTGGGAGCGGGTGTTCGCGATCGTGGCCGGGGAACCGCCTCCGGGTCCCCGCCGCTTCATCCATCGCGACTTCCACGGCGGGAACGTGATGTGGGCCGGCGGCGAGGTCTCGGGCGTGGTCGACTGGGCGACGGCCTGCATCGGGCCGCCCGGGATCGACCTCGCACGGATGCGGCTGAACCTCGCCGGCGACCTCGGCGCCGACGCGGCCGGTGGGTTCACCCGCGCGTACGTCCGGGCGGGTGGTCTCGAGCGGCATCGAGACCCGTATTGGGATCTCATGGACGCCTGCGACATGCTCACCGACTCGGCGGCGCCGATCGACGCGGCCGAGGCGGCGTCGTGGGCTCGGTTCGAGGCCTGGGTGGCGGCCGTCGTCGCGGAGCTCGGCTGAGCGACGTCCGATCGACTCCTCCTCCCAGCAATATCGACGATCATCGATATCTGTGCCATCATGACATCGATGGACATCGATGGAGACACGGGAACGGGGGGGTCGCGGTGAGTGAGCTCGAGCTCAACGACGCGGCCCCGGCGCGCTGCTGCATTCCGGTCGCCGAGGCGGGCCTGACGGCCGAGGGAGCCGCGACGACCGCCCGGCTGTTCAAGGCCCTCGCCGACCCGCACCGGCTGCGGATCATCAACGCGCTCGCCACGAGCGACGAGTCGGTCTGCGGCTGCGACCTCGAGGAACCCCTCGGGCTCTCGCAGGCCACGGTGAGCTTCCACCTGAAGAAGCTGTTCGAGGCCGGACTCCTCGATCGAGAGAAGCGTGGCGTCTGGGTCTACTACTCGCTCAACCGCAAGGCCGCCGCCCGACTCGGCGACGTGCTGCGGTTCGACGGAAAGGGATGACGATGACCGAGCTCCGGGAGCAGGTGCGCGAGCGCTACGCGGCGGCGGCGCTGGTGGTGCACGAGGGGAAGGCAGCCGACGACCGAGGGGACGGGACCTGTTGCGGTCCCTCCGGATCCATGGGCTGCGCCCCCGAGGACGGGATCGGGCCCATGCTGTACGAGCTCGCCGACCGCGACGTCCTGCCCGACAGCGCGGTGCTGGCGAGCATGGGCTGCGGCAACCCCACCGCCGTGGCCGAGCTGGGGGAGGGCGAGACCGTCCTCGACCTCGGGTCCGGTGGCGGGATCGACGTGTTGCTGTCGGCGCGCCGTGTGGGGCCGGGGGGGAAGGTCTACGGCCTCGACATGACCGAGGAGATGCTCACCCTGGCGAGGCAGAACGCCGCGAAGGCGGGCGCCACGAACGTGGAGTTCATCCGGGGCTACATCGAGGCGATCCCCCTGCCGGACGCCAGCGTCGACGTCGTGATCTCGAACTGCGTCATCAACCTGTCCACGGACAAGGCCGCGGTGATCGGGGAGATCGCGCGCGTGCTGCGACCGGGCGGTCGTGTGGGCGTGAGCGACGTCGTCGCGGACGATCACCTGACGCCGTCCGACCGCGCCGAGCGCGGGTCGTTCGTGGGGTGCATCGCGGGCGCGCTGACGTTCGCCGAGTACCTCGAGCTTCTAGGAACCGCGGGGTTCGCGGCGATCGAGATCGACGCCACGCACGAACTGACCGACTGCATGCACGGCGCGATCGTGCGGGCGGTCAAGCCGGGGGCGTGATCGCCCCGGCTCCCGCCGCGTTCGCTACTCGACCGTGAAGCCGATGCGCATGTCTTCGGCGTAGTGCGCCCTCCTGTTTGTCCTCGCTGTAGATGTCGCAGATCAGTACGCAGCTAGCGGCCTCGAGATCCACGGTGAGGGCCTCGGTGGAGCCGACGGCGATGTCCTCGATCTCGTCGACGGGTTCCATGCCCGCGCCCTCTTCGTCCACTACGCCCCTGTCGTCGAGCGGGAGCTCGGCCGGCTCCAGGTCGGTCTTGACCACCACGATCTCGTGGGTGTCGTTCGGCCCGTCGTTCGTGACGTCGAACGTCACCGAGCCGGCCGGCGCCGACGCGGGCGCTGCCGCGATCGCGAACTCCTGCAGCGTGACGGCCACTTTGCTGCCGTCTCCGGTGCTGCCGGTGCTCGATGCGGCGCTGCTCGCGGCGGTGCTGCTGTCGTGTCCGCCGCATGCAGGCACCAGGCCGATCGCGAGCGCGCCTACGACGGCCAGTCTGCGTTTCTTGAACCGGTCTTCCATGATCATCCTCATCCGGCGCTCGTGTTCGAGCGTCTCCCTGTGCGCCTACCTGTTTCCAAGGTGTCCGCCGAGCAAGCGCCTGAACCCATGCTTTGACGCTGCGGCGGGCCGCCCGGTAACCTGATGCTTCGGCCCCCGACCCGGGCCGACACTTCCGCGCATGAAGACCTACTCTCCGAAGCCTGAGCACATCGAGCGCAGCTGGTACGTCGTCGACGCCAGCGGGATGGTGCTGGGCCGGTTCGCCTCCGGGGTCGCCGCCCTGTTGCGGGGCAAGCACAAGCCGATCTTCGCCCCGCACATGGACTGCGGCGACCACGTGATCGTGATCAACGCCGACAAGGTGGAGCTCACAGGGGGCAAGGAGCTGAAGAAGTTCGCGCACCGCCATTCGGGATACCCGGGCGGCATCACCTCGACGCGGTACGGCGACCTGATGGCCGACAAGCCGGTGTTCGTCGTTGAGAAGGCGATCAGGGGGATGCTCCCCAAGAACCGCCTGGGTCGCGCGATGATCAAGAAGCTCCACGTGGTCGCCGGGCCCGAGCACCCGCATGAGGCTCAGCAGCCTGTTCCCTACACCCTCGGCGAGCCCCCCATGTGGGAAGGACTTCCCGAGCCAAGGGTCCGTGCGCCGCGTATGCCGAAGGCCCAGATGGCGCCCGCGCCGAAGGCGCCAGCCAAGAAGCCCACCGCCAAGAAGCCCACCGCCAAGAAGCCTGCCGCCAAGAAGCCTGCCGCCAAGAAGCCTGCTGCCAAGTCCACGAACAAGCCCGCCGGCAAGAAGTCAGCGAAGGCAGCGACGTCCGCCCCCGAGTCCGTCCCCGAGTCCGAGTAAGGAGCCCGTGCGTGGCCGCCACCCCTGTGAAGATCATCACCGGACGCCGTAAGGAGGCCGTCGCGCGCGTGCGCCTCGTCCCGGGCGGGTCCGGCGACTTCACGGTCAACGGTCGCACGCTCGACGACTACTTCCCGACCCGGGTCCACCGGATGGTGGCGCAGGCGCCGCTCCGCCTCGTGGGCCGCGAGAAGGACTACGACGTGATCGCCTCGATCAAGGGCGGCGGCATCAGCGGTCAGGCCGGTGCGATGCGTCTGGGCATCGCCCGCGCGCTGATCGAGATCGACCCCGAACTCCGGCCTCAGCTGAAGGCCGAGGGCTACCTCATGCGCGACGCGCGTGAGAAGGAGCGCCGCAAGTACGGCCTGAAGAAGGCCCGCAAGGCGCCCCAGTACTCCAAGCGCTAGCGGGGCCTCTCGGCCTGTTCAGCGTCACCTTCGAACGAGTCGCCCTCGTTCACGGCGAACGCTCCCGACTCCACCGCGTCGATCACGGCTTTCGCCCTCGTCTCGTCCGGCGCCGCCACCCACAGGTACACGGGGCCCGACGGGTAGGGGCCCTCGATCTCCCCCTTCAGCAGCACCTGGATGCCCTCGGCCTCGAGCCGGCCCCTCATGAGCTCGCCGGCGAACTGATCCGTGGTGGCGTACACGCGCTTCAGGTTCTCGTCCATCCCCGGATGCTCCCACACGGGGCGCGATCGAGCGTCATCTCGCCACATCGCGCCGGTACGCCGTCGCTCGGGTAGCCTTCCCGGCCATGGGACGGCTCTTCGGCACCGACGGCGTTCGCGGCCTGGCAGGCTCCGAGCTCACGGCTGAGCTCGCATACGGGCTCGGCCGTGCGGCGGTCGTCGTGCTGGGCCGGCACGGGGCGGGCCGGGCGTCACTCGTGGTGGGTCGCGACTCTCGTGCCTCCGGCGAGTGGCTCGAGGACGCGCTCGTCGGCGGGATCCGTGCCGCCGGTGGTGACGTGATCCTGGCCGGGGTGGAGCCCACCCCCGCGATCGCCTTCCACACGGTGGACGCTTCGGCCTCCGCGGGCGTGGTGATCTCGGCCTCGCACAACCCGCCCGAGTACAACGGGATCAAGTTCTTCGCGTCGAACGGCATGAAGCTGCCCGATGAGCTCGAGGACGAGATCGAGGCCTTCCTCTCGCAGCCGGAGGTGCCCGCCGCCTCCCCCGGCGAGGTCCTCCCGGGCGGCGACGCGCGCGAGCGCTACCTGGAGCATCTCGTCGGCGCCGCGGACGCACGGCTCGAAGGTATGACCGTCGTCGTCGACTGCGCGAACGGCGCCGCGTCCGAGATGGCGCCCGAACTCCTGCGCCGGTTGGGCGCGACCGTGCACGCGATCCACGCGGCGCCCGACGGCGACAACATCAACGACGATTGCGGGGCGCTCTACCCGGACGTCGTCGCGGCCGAGGTGGTGCGGCTCGGCGCCGACGCGGGGGTATCCCACGACGGCGACGCCGACCGGGCGCTGTTCGCCGACGCGCGCGGTGCGATCGTGGACGGAGACCAGGTCCTGGCGGCGTGCGCCGTCGGACTGTGCGAGGAGGGGCGCCTGACCGGGAACGCCGTCGTCACGACGGTGATGGCAAACGTCGGGTTCCATCATGCGATGCGCGAGGCCGGGATCGAGGTCGTCTCGTCGAAGGTGGGGGACCGGTACGTGCTGGAAGACATGCTGCGCACCGGCGCGGTCCTGGGTGGCGAGCAGTCCGGGCACGTGATCTTCCGCGAGCACGCGACCACCGGCGACGGGCTGCTCACCGCCGCGCGGTTCCTCTCGCTCGTGGCCCGGCGCGGGTCGACCGTCGAGGAGGTTGCCTCGGTGATGCGGCGCTACCCCCAGCGGATGATCAACGTCGAGGTCGGCGACCGGGAGGCGCTCGAGGGGTCGACCGAGGTGTGGGAGGCCGTTCGGGCCGTCGAACGGGCGCTGGGCGACGAGGGGCGGGTGCTGGTGCGCCCCTCGGGGACGGAGCCGCTCGTGCGCGTGATGGTCGAGGCCGAGACCGAGGACTTGGCCGTGCGCCACGCAGACGAGCTCGCCGCGGTGGTCGCCCGGAGCCTCGGCGCGAGCTGAACCGTTCGGCCACGACTCGGCCCTTCGGCCGTTCCGCGCCCGTGAACCTCACTGCTAGGGTGAGTCTTCTATGTGCGGCATCGTCGGCTACGTCGGGCCGGACCAGGCGCTCCCCATCGTGCTCGAGGGGCTGAGGCGCCTCGAGTACCGGGGATACGACTCCGCCGGCGTGGCCATCCTCGACGGCGGACTCGCCGTGGTGAAGCGCTCGGGGAAGCTCGGCGAGCTCGAGGCGCTGCTGGCCTCCGATGGGCGTCCGGCGGGCTCGACGGGCATGGGCCATACGCGCTGGGCGACGCACGGGGCGCCCACCGATGAGAACGCGCATCCACACCTGGACTGCACCGGGCGCGTGGCGGTGATCCACAACGGGATCATCGAGAATTTCCAGTCGCTGCGGGGCCGGCTCGAAAAGGCCGGTCACACCCTCGCGTCGGAAACCGACACCGAGTGCGTGGCGCACCTCATCGAGGAGAAGCTGGCCGGCGGCGCGGCCTCGCTCTCCGATGCCGTGCGCGCAGCCGTCCGCGAGCTCGAGGGTGCGTACTCGCTCGTGGTCTGCGCGCAGGATGCACCCGGTGTCCTGGTGGGCGTGAAGGTGTCGTCGCCGCTGATCGTCGGACTGGGCGACGGCGAGACGCTGCTGGCATCCGATATCCCCGCCGTGCTCGAGCGAACCACCACGGTGATCCCGCTCGAGGAAGGACAGATGGTCGAGGTTCACCGTGAGGGCGCGACGTTCACCGACCTCGAGGGGAACCCGCTGCACCCCGAGCCGATCACGGTCGACTGGGACGTGACCCAGGCGCAGAAGTCCGGGTTCGACGACTTCATGCTGAAGGAGATACACGAACAGCCCGCGGCGATCCGCGACACGCTCGCCGGCCGCGTCGTCGACGGCCGCCTCACGCTCGACGAGCTTCGGATCAGCGACGACGTGCTCCGCGAGGTGACCAAGGTCTTCGTGGTCGCCTGCGGGACGGCGTTCCACTCGGGGCTCGTGGCGAAGTACGCGATCGAGCACTGGACCCGCCTGCCCGTCGAGATCGAGATCGCGAGCGAATTCCGGTACCGCGACCCGGTCCTGGGGCCCGACACGCTCACGCTCGCGGTCTCCCAGAGCGGCGAGACGATCGACACGCTCGAGGCCGCACGACACGCACGACGGCAGGGATCGCAGGTGATCGCCGTGACGAACACGGTGGGCTCGTCGCTCGCCCGCGAGGCCGACGGTGTGCTCTACGCGCACGCCGGCCCCGAGATCTGCGTCGCCGCCACGAAGACGTTCGCGACCCAGATGGTGTCGCAGTACCTGGTGGCGCTGTACCTGGCGCAGGTCCGAGGCACGATGTTCCCCGAGGAGATCGGTGAGGTGCTCGAACGGATGGACGAACTCCCGGCCGCCGTCGAGCGGGCGATCGGCCTCGACGCCCAGTGCCGTGCCCTCGCCGCGGAGCTGAAGGACGCGCCGACGTTCCTGTTCATCGGGCGGCACACGGGCTACCCGGCCGCGATGGAGGGCGCGCTCAAGCTGAAGGAGCTGAGCTACCTGCACGCCGAGGGGTTCGCCGCCGGAGAGCTCAAGCACGGCCCGATCGCGCTGATCGAGGGAGGAGTGCCGGTGGTGGCCGTGGCCACGACGTGCCATGTCTACCCGAAGATGCTCTCGAACATCCAAGAGGTGCGGGCGCGCGGTGCGCGCGTGATCGCCGTGGCGACCGAGGGCGATGACCAGATCGGCTCGATCGCCGACGACGTGCTGTTCGTGCCCGAGACGCCTGAGTTGCTCGCGCCGGTGACGGTGACCGTGCCGCTGCAGCTCTTCGCGTACCACGTGGCGAAGCTCCGCGGCTGCGACGTCGACCAGCCACGGAACCTCGCGAAGAGCGTGACGGTCGAGTAGCCCCCTGACCCGCGTCCGCCGCGGGTTCGCCGCTCGCCGCCGGGCTTCGCGTAGCCTTGTGCCCGTGGAGATCGTCGGGCTCGGCGTCGACATCTGTGAGATCGCGCGCATGGAGCGCGCGCTAGCCCGCCACGCCACGATGCGCGCGCGTGTGTTCACCCCGGAAGAGGTCGTCTACTGCGACTCCAAGGCGCGCCCGGCCGAGTCGTACGCGGGACGGTTCGCGGCGCGCGAGGCCGTGATCAAGGCCCTCGGAGGGTATCGGGGCAAGAACTGGAAGGACATCAGCGTGACGCGGCATCCGTCGGGCGCCCCGATCATCGCGCTCACCGGGAACGCCGCACGGAGGGCCGAGATGCTCGGCATCACGCAGGTCCTGATCACCTTCACCCACGAGAAGACGAGCGCGGTGGCGTTCGCCGTGGCGGTGCGATCGTGAAGCCCGTCCTCACGCCCGATGAGGCCCGCGCGCTCGACCGCGCCACGCAGGATGCAGGCACGCCCGCCGAGGTCCTGATGGAGCGGGCGGGCCGTGCGGTGGCGCGCGCGGTCGTCGATCTGGCGGGCGGCGTGTACGGCAGACGGGCGGTCGTCGTCTGCGGCAAGGGGAACAACGGCGGAGACGGCCTCGTCGTCGCCCGGCATCTGGCCCGGTGGGGGATGCGGGTGGCGGTCGTGGCGGTTGAGACCACCGACACCCTCCGCGAGCCCGCCGCCGCGAACCTCGGCCGGCTCGGCGAGGTCGGTGTACGTGTCCGCGAGTGGTCGTCGGCCACGCTGGCTCACGAGTTGGCGCGGGCCGACGTCGCGATCGATGCGATCTTCGGGACGGGGTTCCGGGGATCTCCCGAAGACGAGTGGGCCGAGGCGATCGACGGCCTGAACGCAGGCCCGGCTCCGGTCGTCGCCGTCGACATCCCCAGCGGGGTGAACGGGGCCACCGGGGCGGTCGAGGGCGCGGCGGTGCGCGCCGAGCTCACGGTGACGTTCGGCGCGGCGAAGGTCGGAGCGGTGCTGTTGCCGGGCGCCGAGCTGGCCGGCACGGTCCGCGTCGTGGACATCGGGTTCCCCGACGAACTCATGCACGCGAACGCCTTCCTCGTGGAACCGTCGGATGTCGTGGGATGGCTTCCGGTCCGCCCGGTCGAGACGCACAAGCGCGCGACGGGCGTGCTCGTGGTGGTGGCCGGGTCGCGCGGGATGACCGGCGCCCCGGCGCTCGTGGCGGAGGCCGCCGGGCGGATCGGCGCGGGGCTCGTAACCGTCGCAGCGCCTGCCGAGATCCTCCCGACGATCCAGTCTCGCCTCACCGAGGCGACGTTCCTCCCGCTGCCGTCGACCGAGCGCGGGACGGTGGCCCATGACGCCCTCGAGTCGGTGCTCGAGGTGCTCGGCCGCGCGCACGCGTTGGCGATCGGCCCTGGCCTCACGACCGACGAGGAGACCGCGGGCTTCGTCCGGGACCTGGTCCGCGCCTCGCCCGTGCCGGTCGTGGTCGACGCCGATGCGCTGAATGCGTTCGCCGGGCGAGCCTCCGATCTCTCCGACCGATCGGCGGACGCCGTCCTCACGCCCCACGCCGGAGAGTTCGCGCGTCTCGCGGCCGTGGGCGCACGGGAACTGGAGGCGGATCGACTCGCGCACGCGCGGGCACTCGCGCGTGACGCCGACGCGGTCACGCTCCTGAAGGGGAGCCGGACGATCGTCGCCGACGCGGGGGGAGAGGCGCGGATCAACCCCACCGGCGGCCCGTTCCTCGCTACGGCGGGATCGGGCGACGTCCTCACCGGGATGATCGGGGGGCTGCTGGCACGTGGGCTCGCGCCCGCCGATGCCGCGTCGGGTGCCGCCTATGTGCACGGCGTCGCCGGCGGCCTGGCCGCGCGGCAGACGGGCGACGGCACGTTGGCCGGCGACATCGCGGCCTCGATCCCCGAGGCCGTGGCACTCACGGAGAGGCCATGACCACCCGCCTTCGTCCGACCTGGGTCGAGGTCGACCTGGAAGCGATCCGGCACAACGTGCGCACGCTGATGCCCGCAGGCGCCGGCCTGATGGCCGTGGTGAAGGCGAACGCGTACGGGCACGGCGACGTCGCGGTCGCGCGCGCCGCGGTCGAGGCGGGCGCGTCGTGGCTGGGCGTGGCGCTCGTGGAAGAAGGGCTCGCGCTCCGCAGCGCCGGGCTCGGGGAGATGCCGATCCTCGTGTTGTCGGAGTTCCCGCCGGGCGCGGAGCGGCAGGCGTTGGCCGCGTCCCTCACGCCGTCGCTCTACTCGGAGGGCGGTCTGGCGCGCTTGGTCGAGGCCGCCGACGGAGCCCCGATCGGTGTGCACGTGAAGGTCGACACGGGGATGCACCGGGCGGGCGTATACCCACCGGAGGCGGCCGCCGCCTTCATCGGGCGGGCCGCCGGCTCCGGGCTCTCCCTCGAGGGCCTGTGGACCCATCTCGCACGCTCGGAAGAGGATGCGGCGACCACCGAGGTCCAGCTCTCGTCCTTCCGGGCGGTGGTCGACGAGGTGCGGGCGGCCGGGCACGCGCCCCGGTTCCTGCACGCGGCGAACACCGGCGCCACGATCCGGCACCCCGAGGCACACTTCGACCTGGTGCGGACGGGGATCGGCATCTACGGGATCGAGCCCGCACCCGGCGTCGGCAGCGAGCTCGGCCTGCGGCCGGCGCTCACCTGGCGGTCCGAGGTGACGATGGTCAAGCGCCTGCCGGCGGGCGCCCGCATGAGCTACGGCCACCACTACCGGCTGGCCCACGACTCGTGGGTCGCGACGGTGCCGGCGGGCTACGCCGACGGGTACCCTCGGCTGCTGTCATCGCGCGCCGACGTGCTGATCGGTGGCCGCCGCTGCAGGGTCGCCGGCAGCGTGACGATGGATCAGTTGATCGTCGACTGCGGCGACCTGGAGGTCGAGCCGGGCGACGGGGTCGTGCTGCTCGGGACCCAGGGCGACGAGACCGTGAGCGTTGAGGAACTGGCGAACCACTCCGGGACGATCGGGTACGAGATCGTCACGAGGATCGGGGGACGGGTGCCGAGGGAGTACGTGGGCGAGGAGCACGCGGGATGACGAAGAAGCGCACGGCCGTGATCGCGGGGGGCGTGGCCGCCGGCGCGGTCGTCGCGGGCGCCGTGGGCCGCACGGTGATCCACCGGCGCCGCGAGCACCACCTGGAGCACGTGCTCTGGGACGTCCCGCCCGATGATCTCGGTCCCGTCGTCTCGTTCGACGGCACCGAGCTGGCGGTGCGCGCGGCCGGTCCCGTCGACGCCCCGGTCGTGCTGTTCGTCCACGGGTTCAGCCTCGACATGACGACCTGGCACGAGCAGTGGCTCGACCTATCGGTGGACTTCCGCTGCGTGCTGATGGACCAGCGAGGGCATGGGCAGAGCGGCCGCGCCGCGCACGGGGACCTCTCGCTACGCTCCATGGGCCGCGACGTCGCCGCCGTGCTCGAGACGGTCACACCCGGCCGTCCCGCGGTGCTCGTGGGACACAGCATGGGCGCCATGGCGATCCTCGCCGCCGCCGAGCAGCGGCCGGAGCTGTTCGGCTCCTCCGTGGCCGGCGCCGTGCTCGTGGGCGCCGCCTCCTCCGACCTCCTCCGCGGTGCGATGGGCTCGATCACCGACCTCGTGCGCCCGCGCCTGGGGTCCATAAGTGCGGCCGCTCGTCGCGTCGACCGGCTGCGGAGGGCGGTGCTGGCGAGCCCCGCCGACCTGCGGGGAGCCATCGCCCGGCTGACCCAGTTCGGCCCCGACGCGCCCCAGCACGTGGTCGACCACGTGGTGCACCTCGCCGAGCGGGCGTCCTCCGACGTCTGGACCGACGGCCTCGCCGAGCTGATGGAGATGGACATGCGCCACGCGCTGCCCAGGCTCAGGGTTCCGGCCGTCGTCGTGGTGGGGGAGCACGACCGGGTGACGCCCCCCGCAGCGGCGATCGAGCTCGCCGGGTCGCTCCCCGAGGCGCGGCTCGTCGTGATCGAGGGAGCCGGCCACATGCCGATGCTCGAACGTCCGCTCGAGCTGAACCGCGAGATCCGCGGGTTCGCCCGGCCGCTGCTCCTGCCGGAGTCGGCTCATCGTCCGGCCCGCCGGACGTCGACCGTGCGGGGGAAGACGCCGAAGCGAGGGGAGACGGCGTCGTGACCCGCACGCTCGCCGAGGAAGCCGCCGAGGCCTCGACCTGTGCGAGGTGCAAGCTCGCCGACGGGCGAACACAGGTGGTGTTCGGCAACGGCGATCCGCACGCCGACCTGATGTTCATCGGGGAGGGGCCCGGGTTCCACGAGGATCGCAAGGGAGAGCCGTTCGTGGGCGCGGCCGGCCAGCTCTTGAACCGCATGCTCGGAGAGATCGGCCTCGAGCGCGGCGACGTGTACGTCGGCAACATCGTCAAATGCCGTCCGCCGGGGAACCGCGATCCCGAGCCGGACGAGATAGAGGCGTGCACGCCCTGGTTGGTCGAGCAGATCTCGTTGATCCAGCCCCGGGTGATCGTGACGCTCGGGAACTTCGCCACGAAGTTCGTGCTGCACACGACGACGGGCATCACCCGGCTACGGGGGCAGATCCACGAGTGGCATGGGCGCACGGTGATCCCAACGTTCCACCCTGCCGCGATCTTGCACGGCGGGGGCGAGAAGTCGCCGCAGTTCGCGGCCCTCCGAGAGGACTTCGAGTTGGTCCGCCGGACGCTCGACGAGCCCTTGCCGACCCCGAGCGCCCCGCCTGCGTTCGAGGCCGCTGGCCCCACCATGGCCCGGGTTCCCGCCGATGCACCGCCCAGCTCGGGAACCGCCCCAGGCGAGATCCCGCGGGTGGTGCCGGGGGTGCCGGACGGCCCCGTCCCGGACCGCGACCAGATGGAGCTCTTCTAGCGGTGGAGGCCCTCACGCTGCACGCGCCCACCGCGGACGACACGCGCGCGATCGGGCGCGCGCTCGCGCCGCTGCTCCGTGCCCGCGACGCCGTCGCCCTCACGGGCGAGCTCGGGGCGGGCAAGACGACCTTCGTCCAGGGCGTGGCCGAGGGCCTCGGGGTCGACGACGCAGTGTCCTCGCCGACCTTCGTGCTCGTGAAGGAGTACGTAGGTCGCCTCACGATCGCGCACGCCGACGTCTACCGGCTCGAGCGCGTCCAAGACGTCGTCGACCTGGGGTTGGACGAGATCGCCGACGGCGAGGCCGTGCTGATCGTCGAGTGGGGTGACGTGGTGGAGGAGCTCCTGCCGAACGACCGTCTGCGGGTGGCGCTCACGGGGGAAGATCCGACCGGCGCCGACGAGTCTCGGCGCGTCGTCGTTGAGGCGGTGGGTCCGGGCTGGGGTGGCCGCTCCGAAGGGCTCGCGACGGCCCTCGCGCCATGGAAGGCGCCGAGTTGATCGTCGTCGGGATCGAGACCTCCACGGCGCAGACGAGCGTGGCGATCGGCACCGAGAGCGAGATCGTGGGGAAGGCCTCGGTCGCGGGGAGATCCCGGCAGGAGGCCGTGACGCCCACGCTACAGCAGCTGCTCGTGTGGAGCGGCGTCGAGTTGGGCCACGTCGGCGGCATCGCGGTGGGGATCGGGCCGGGCCTGTTCACGGGGCTGCGCGTCGGGGTGCAGACCGCCAAGACCCTCGCGCAGGTGCTGAACGTGCCGATCGTCGGGATCTCCAGCCTCGACGCGCTCGCCTACGCCGTCCGACACACCCAGCGGCGGATCGTATCGGTCGTCGATGCCCGCCGCGGCGAGGTCTTCTTCGCCGTGTACCGCTCCGTACCCGGGGGCGTCGTCCGGGAAGCTGATCCGGTGGTGGCCTCGCCCGACCACCTCGCCGCCGAGCTCGAAGCCGTGCCCGGAGAGGTGCTGGCGGTGGGCAACGGTGCGATGCTGTATCGCCATGAACTGGAAGCCCTCGGCAGTCATGTGGAGATCGGGGCCTCCGTCCTCGCTCATCCGGAGGCGGCGGTCCTGGTCGAGCTCGCCGTGCCGAGGTTCCTGCGCGAGGAGCACGACCGCCTCGTCGACGTCGTCCCCCTGTACCTGAGGAGATCGGATGCTGAGATCGCGTGGGATCAGCGAGCCCGCGGCGCACCGGCTTGAGGTCGGGCGGATGCGGCGTCGCCACCTGCGCGGCATCATGGCGATCGAGCGGCAGGTCTACGCCCGTCCGTGGAGCCCGAACCTGTTCGTCGCCGAGATGACCGAGCCGAGCAACCGGTGCTACCTCGTCGCGCGCTTCGACAAGAACGTCGTCGGATACGCGGGGATGATCTGCTACGGGGACGAGGCCCACATCACGAACATCGCGGTCGACCCGCAGCAGCACCGGCGCCACATCGGGTCGCGCCTGCTCCTCGAGCAGATGCTTCAGTCGATCGAGATGGGCGCCCAGGCGGTGTCGCTCGAGGTGCGCGTGACGAACTGGGGCGCCCAGCGGATGTACGGACGCTTCGGGTTCCGTCCGGTGGGTATCCGGAGGAACTACTACCAAGAGTTGAACGAGGACGCGCTCATCATGTGGACCGATGACGTGCGGTCCCCTGCGTATGGACGCCGGCTGGAGACGATCTCGGCGACGCTCGCCGGCGCCGAGAGGGCGCGTTGATCACGCTGGGTATCGAGACCTCGTGCGACGAGACCGCGGTCGCGGTCGTCGAAGACGGCTTCACCGTCCGCTCGAACCTGATCGCCTCGCAGGTCCACCTGCACGAGCGGTTCGGCGGCGTCGTGCCCGAGGTGGCCGCACGCGCACACGTGGAGGCGATCAACCCATTGATGGAGGAGGCGCTCGCCACGGCGGGCGTCGGGTTCGGCGACCTCGATACCGTGGCCGTGACGGTCGGGCCCGGTCTGGTCGGAGCGCTCCTCGTGGGGATGGCCGCCGCGAAGGCCGTCGCGCTCGCGACCGGCGCCGCGCTGGTGGGCGTCAACCACCTCGAGGGCCACGTGTGGGCGAATTTCCTCGTCCACGGACCACCCGAGCCCCCGTACGTCGCCCTGATCGTGAGCGGCGGTCACACGATGCTCGTCCACATGACCGAGGCGCACCATCACGAAGTGCTCGGCCAGACGCTCGACGACGCGGCGGGGGAGGCCTTCGACAAGGTCGCCCGGCTGCTGGGGCTCGGGTTCCCCGGTGGTCCCGCGCTCGATCGGATGGCGCGCGAAGGCGATCCCGCAGCGATCCGCTTCCCGCGCGCGATGGAAGGCTCCGGCGATCTCGACTTCTCGTTGAGCGGGCTCAAGACCGCGGTGCTCCGCCACGTGAAGCAGGAGCGTGCGGCCGGCCGCGATCTGCACCTGCCCGATCTGGCGGCGAGCTTCCAGGAAGCGATCGTCGACGTGCAGGTGCAGAAGACGCTCGAGGCGGCCGACCGCACGGGGGTCGGCACCGTGCTACTGGGGGGCGGGGTGGTCGCGAACTCCCGACTGCGTGAACGACTGCAGGCCGAGGGCGAGGCCGCGGGCCTCACGGTGTGGTTCCCTCCGCTCGACCTGTGCACCGACAACGCCGCGATGATCGCCTGCCTCGGCGCCGCGCGGGCGGCCCGAGGTGATCGGTCGATGTTCGACATCGGGGCCGACCCGCAGCTAAGGTTGACCCCGTGAGCACGGTCCTGGTGACCGGGGGCGCCGGGTTCATCGGTTCGCACCTCGCCGACCGGCTCCTTGCCGAGGGGCACCGCGTGATCAGCGTCGACGACCTGACCACGGGGCGGATCGCCAACCTCGCCGAGGCGCGCGGATACGGCAAGGATTTCACGTTCTTCAACATGGACGTGCGCGCCGAGGGTCTGATGCCCCTCTTCGAGCGGCATCGGCCCGAGGTGGTCTTCCACCTCGCGGCCCAATCGGGCGTGCGCCCCTCTCTCAGCGACCCCGCGAACGACGCCGGCATCAACATCATGGGCACGATCAACGTGCTCGAGTGCGCCACGAAGGTCGAGGCGCGCAAGGTGGTCTACGCGGCGAGTGGCGGCACGATCTACGGGGAGCCTCGACGGCTCCCCGCCAAGGAGTCCAGCGCGCAAGCCTCGCATCCGATGTCGCCGTACGGCATCTCGAAGAAGGTCGTTCTGGACTACTTGGGCTTCTACCAGCGCTACCGGGGGCTCGACTTCACGGCCTGTGCGCTCGGCAACGTCTATGGGCCGCGGCAGGACCCCCACGGCGAGGCCGGCGTGATCGCGATCTTCGCCCAGCGGATGATCGCGGGCGAGCCGGTCACGATCTACGGCGACGGGAACCAGACCCGCGACTACGTCTTCGTCGACGATGTCGTCCACGCCTTCGCGCAGTCGATGACCCGAGGCTCCGGCAAGCTCGTGAACATCGGGACAGGCCTGGAGGCGAGCGTGAACCACCTGTTCCGACTGCTCGCCGACATCATCGGCTACGACGGTGAGCCCGACCACGGGCCGCTGCCGCCGGGGGAGCTTCGCCGGATCGCGCTCGACATCTCCCGTGCCCCGACCGCGATCTCGTGGAAGCCGTGGACCCACCTCGAGGACGGGCTCGCAGAGACCGTCGCCTTCCTGAAGGGTATCTGAGGCTTCATGGCTGCGCCGAGGCGACGCGGTCGGATGGCGCCGCCGCCAGGGCCTCTCGCCGACTCCGCGTTCGAGGGCCGGACCGCCCACGTCACCGGCTACACGGGGATGGGTGTGGGGGACCACCGCTTCGGCGCGCGGACCGCGCTCGACCATGCGGACGGGCGCGACGGCGCTCGCCCTCGACTGGAGATGGTCGGGTCCACGCCGGCGCCGTTCCCGCCCGGGCCGTGGCTACGGGTCCTCGACGCCGACGGCCTCGGGTTCGACAGCTGACCCGTATCGCCTCGGTGTCCTTGCTCCGGACGCGTTGACCATCTGGCACTCGGATGGCTATCCTGTTAGCACTCGTACACACAGAGTGCTAACGGAGCGTCGGTACCGAGCGCGTCGGCACCAGGCAAAGGGAGGAAGTGCACATGGCGAAGTTCAGCCTCAAGCCCCTCGAGGACCGGATCGTCGTGAAGGCCAACGAAGGCGACCAGACCACCGCGTCGGGCCTCGTGATCCCCGACACCGCGAAGGAGAAGCCCCAAGAGGGCACCGTCGTGGCGGTCGGCGAGGGGCGTTGGGACGAGGACGGCGAGAAGCGCATCCCGGTCGACGTGAAGACCGGCGACACCGTCATCTACTCGAAGTACGGCGGCACCGAGGTCAAGGTCGAGGGCGAGGACTACCTGATCCTGTCGGCCCGCGACGTGCTCGCCGTCGTCTCCAAGTAACACGACCCACGCTTCGGGACGGGCGCGCGCGCCGCACGGCGCCGCACGCTCCGTTCCATGACATGCGAAGGAGGCACCAGTGGCGTCCAAGCTGCTGAAGTTCGGCGAGGAGGCGCGACGCGGTCTTGAGGCCGGCGTCGACAAGCTCGCCGACGCCGTCGCCATCACGCTCGGCCCCAAGGGCCAGAACGTGGTGCTCGACAAGAAGTGGGGAGCCCCCACGATCACCAACGACGGCGTGACGATCGCCAAGGAGATCGAGCTCGAGGACCCGTGGGAGAACATGGGCGCTCAGCTCACCAAAGAGGTCGCCACCAAGACCAACGACGTCGCCGGCGACGGGACCACCACGGCCACCGTCCTCGCCCGCGCGATGGTCAAAGCCGGCATGAAGAACGTCGCGGCCGGCGCCAACCCGATGGCCCTCAAGCGGGGCATCGAGAAGGCTGTCATCGCCGCGGTCGAAGAGATCAAGGGCCAGGCCAAGGACGTCGAGTCCAAGGAAGAGATCGCCCAGGTCGCCTCGATCTCGGCCGCCGACACCACGATCGGCGAGGTGATCGCCGAGGCCCTCGACAAGGTGGGCAAGGACGGCGTCGTCACGGTCGAGGAGTCGAACACCTTCGGGATGGACCTCGAGTTCACCGAGGGCATGCAGTTCGACAAGGGGTACATCTCGCCCTACTTCATCAGCGATCAGGACCGTATGGAGGCCGTACTCGACGACCCCTACATCCTGCTGGTGAACAAGAAGATCTCGAGCGTGCAGGACATGCTGCCCGTGCTCGAGAAGGTCATGCAGTCGGGCAAGCCCCTCGCGATAGTGGCGGAGGACATCGAGGGCGAGGCCCTCGCGACCCTCGTGGTCAACAAGATCCGCGGCACCTTCAACGCCGTCGCGGTGAAGGCCCCCGGTTTCGGCGACCGCCGCAAGGCCATGCTCCAGGACATCGCGGTGCTCACGGGCGCCGAGGTGATCTCCGAGGAGGTCGGCCTGAAGCTCGACGGCGTCTCGCTCGACCTGCTCGGCGGCGCGCGCAAGATCGTCGTCACGAAGGACACGACGACGATCATCGAGGGCGGCGGCTCCGAGGAGAACGTCGCCGGTCGTATCGCCCAGATCAAGGCCGAGGTCGAAAAGACCGACTCCGACTGGGATCGCGAGAAGCTCCAGGAGCGCCTGGCCAAGCTGTCGGGCGGCGTGGCCGTCGTGAAGGTAGGCGCGGCCACCGAGGTCGAGCTCAAGGAGAAGAAGCACCGCATCGAGGACGCGCTCAGCGCGACCCGTGCCGCGGTGGAAGAGGGCATCGTCCCCGGCGGCGGCGTTACGCTGATCCGCGCCGAGGCCGCCCTGGGCAAGCTCGATCTGGAGGGTGACGAGGCCACGGGAGCGAACATCGTGCGCGACTCGCTGGCCGAGCCGGCCCGCCGGATCGCGACCAACGCCGGCTACGAGGGCGCCGTCATCGTGCAGCGGATCCGCGCGGAGTCCGACAAGGGCTTCAACGCCGCGACCGGCGAGTGGGTCGACATGGTGAAGGCAGGGATCATCGACCCGGCCAAGGTGACGCGTTCCGCGCTGCAGAACGCCGCCTCGATCGCCGCGCTGGTGCTCACCACCGAGGCCTCCGTCGTGGAGAAGCCCGAGGAGGAAGAAGGCGCGGCCGGCGACGGCCACATGCACTGACCGCTCCTCCGCGGTCCGTACCACCGCGAAGGCGGGGCCTCGGCCCCGCCTTCGTCGCGTCCTGGAGTCAGGCAGGGTTCGGGGTCCATCGCGGTTCAGGTCCGTCGCGCCGGTCTGGCGACGACGGCCCTCTCAACCGCCCTGTCCGGCCATTTTGGCCTGTGCATCGGCGAGCGCACCCTTGAGTGCCTCAACGTGGCGGCCTTCCGCTTCGCCGACGACCTTCTTGATCGCACGGGTTACTGCAGGCTCGATCGTGTCGGCATGGTCGTGCTTGTAAGCAACGATGAGTCCTGCCCCTCCGATTGGGATGGTCTTGCCGGCTTCCTCCTCGATCTTGCTGCCGGTCTTCTTGTGCAGCACCTTGCCGGTGCCCGCACCGATCACGGCTCCGATCGCAGTTGCGGCCAGCAACGGAGGCGCGAACAACCCGACCACGAACCCGATGCCGGCGAGACCCTCCGCACCTTCTTTGACCATGTGGTCGGTCTGCTCGACCGACAGCTTCCCTTCCAAGTCCTTGCTCACCACGACTGCGCCCATGATCTCCGCGCCACAGTTCAGCACGGCCTCGTAGTCCTCGTGAGCGGCCTCGGTCGATAGGTATCCGCCCATCAGTACATCCGTGGGCTCCTTCGCCATCTGATCTCCTCCTCGGCCCTAGCCCGATAGGCCATGGGCTGCTTGACCTCGGTGCGACTCGGCGTGCAGGTCCAGTTCGTCTTGGTCCGAGAGGTGCGGCTTGATGTCGAACACCACCTTCTTCACAGTGCCGGTGAATGCGAACGGCTTCCGCTCTTCGTAGGCGAGATCCACGACGCCGCCGTTGTCCCGTCCGATGTCCATCCCCGCGTACGCGGAGAACCTGATCGGTACGGTGTGATCCATCCGCCCCTTCCCGACCGGTCGGTCATCAACGAACAGCGTCACCTCGCCACCGGTCGCGGGTTTCGCCTCGTCGGCCGCGAACTCCATGCGCACGGTGATCTCGCCGGTCGGCAGATCCTCCTCCGCGACCTGCTTGAACACGAAGACACCCATCATCGAGTAGGTGTGGGTGAGCTTGCCGTCCATCACGTACAGCGTGAACCCGCCCAGGTGATCCGACTCCGCGACGATCACACCCTCCGCACCTCCATCGGGGACGACGAGGTCGGCGCTGATCGAGTACGAATGGTTGTAGATACGAGGGATCATGCCCGAGAGCACGTTCTGCACGTCGCCACGGAACTCGAACGTCGTCTTGTCCGCGATCGGCGGAAGGATGCCGAAGAACGTCGACAAGGTGGCGAGCAACGGCAGCACCTTGTACTTCTCGGCCTCCTCCCAGAACAGGTCCTTCAGCTCCTGCACCTTCTCGGGGTGTTCGGCCGCCAGATCGTGTGCCTGCGTGAAGTCGTCCGGCAAGTAGTAGAGCTCGGCCGGACCCGCGTCCGGATCCCAGACGCCGGGCGCGTACGGCTTCAACGCGTCCGGCGTGATGACCCAGGGGATGCGCTCGGTCTTCATCGCGAGCCACCAGCCGTCCTTGTACATGCCCCGGTTGCCGACCGTCTCGAAGTACTGCTGCGTCCGGAACTCGGGCGCGTTCGCGTCGGCGAACGTGGGAGCGATCGAGGCGCCGTGCATCGGCTCCTGCTCGATCCCGTCGACCGTCTCGGGCTGCGGGATCCCCGCGAGGTCGAGGATCGTCGGCGCGACGTCGATCACGTGGCTGAACTGCGAGCGCAGCCCGCCGGCCTCGGTGATCCGCGCCGGCCAACGGATGGCCATCGGGTTCCGGGTGCCGCCGAGGTGCGAGCCAACCTGCTTGCCCCACTTGAACGGGGTGTTCCCCGCCCAGGCCCACGCGGCACCGTAGTGCGGGTCCATGATCTGGGCGCCCCACTCGTCCATGCCGCCGAAGCGCTCCGCGAGCTGGAGCTGCATCTCGTCGGTCAACGGGATGCCGTTCATCATCGTCATCTCGTTGAACGAGCCTGTAACGGTCCCCTCCATGCTGGCGCCGTTGTCCCCCCAGATCCAGATGATCACCGTGTCGTCGAGCTCACCGAGCTTCTCGATCGCATCGATCACGCGACCCACGTTGTGATCGGCGTTCTCGGAGAAGCCGGCGTAGACCTCCATCTGGCGCGAGTAGAACGCCTTGAGCTTGTCGGGCACGTCATCCCACGCCGGGAAGGCGGCATCGCGCGGTGTCAGCTCTGCATCGGCAGGCACGACGCCGAGCTCCTTCTGACGTGCGAAGGTCTCCTCTCGGAGCTTGTCCCACCCCCGGTCGAACTTCCCCTTGTACCTGTCCGCCCACGAAGCGGCGACGTGATGCGGCGCGTGGCTGCATCCGGTGGAGAAGTACGCGAAGAACGGCTTGTCGGAATCCTGCGCACGAACGCCATGGATCCACTCGATGGTCTTGTCCGCCATCGCGTCAGGGAAGTAGTAAGGGACCTCCTCGTCGTAGAAGCCCTCCGGGGTCCCGATCACCTTCTGGTTCTCGATCAAGCACGGATCCCACTGCCCCGAGTCCCCAGCCAGGAAGCCGTAGAAGTAGTCGAACCCCCAGCCGTTCGGCCAGCGATCGAACGGGCCGGCCGTGCCCTGCTGCCCGTCGGGCGTGAGGTGCCACTTCCCGAACGCAGATGTGCTGTAGCCGTTGTCGCGCAGGATGCGGGGCAGCGGCGCGCAGTCCCTCGGTAGGGTTGCCGAGTAGCCGGGGAATCCGCCGGCGAACTCACCGACCGACCCGAATCCCACGGCATGGTTGTTACGGCCGGTCAGCAACGCGGCGCGGGTGGGCGAGCACAGTGCCGTCACGTGGAAGCGGTTGTATTTGAGGCCCTGCTCGGCCATGCGCGTGTAGTTGGGCGTCTGGATCGGGCCGCCGAACGTGCTCGGATTGCCGAAGCCGGCGTCGTCGATCAGGACGAGCAGGACGTTCGGCGCTCCTTCCGGCGGGACCGGGTGGCCGATCAGGTTCCAGTCGGGCCTGGATCCATCGAGGGTGCGGTTCGTCACCCCTTGGAACGCCTCGCGGCGGATTGGCAAGCTCGTGCGGTCCGGCTCCGTCATCGTGGCCCCCCAAGCGTCCTCGTCTTCGAGTCCACCATAAGGCCTCGTCTTCTCTGACGTCGCCGTGGAGACGCCACGGCGCGCCGCCGGTGCTTCCCTCAAGCGCGGGCCCGCCGGACGGGCCGTTCACGGACCGCCCCACGCGGGGCGATCGTCTCCCGCCACGCGGCTGAGCCAGGTTCGTCTG
>Ga0315273_10002210_pt1 | contig 22786 bp, 21 predicted proteins | sample YL17G02_0_MG_FD_205753 | JGI IMG/M metagenome (GOLD analysis project Ga0315273, IMG submission 205753) | Sediment microbial communities from Yellowstone Lake, YNP, Wyoming, USA - YL17G02_0 | ecosystem: Environmental > Aquatic > Freshwater > Lake > Sediment | place: USA: Wyoming | collected...
CGACTACCCGGAGTTGAAGCCCGACGCCATGGTGAACATTGTCGATTACGACCCCGGCGGCTTTTGGGCGGGCTTCTACGGCGAGCGATGGCCGGCGTGGATGGGCGACCAGGCCTTCGCCGCCCGCTTGCGCGAGATCAAGCGCCGCGGCATGCATCCCAGCCTCGAGCCGTTCGGCTGGCACCTCACGCTCCAGGACGAGTACCGCCCCGACTACGACCTGCGCAAGAAGCCGTTTTTTCCCGACCTGCTGGCCAACACCCTGATGTGGGACGAGGAAGACGCGCGGCGGCCGGCCGGGCCGGCCGGCGCGCGCGGCTCGGTCTGCGTGAAATCCGCGTACGGACAGGCGGTGTTCGCCGAGGACGCGCGCCGTAGCGCCCCCTGGGGCGTGGACCTGCTGCAACTGATGGAGATCAACCTGGCGCGGCGCAACGATTGTTTCAACCCGCGCCACGGGCATCCGCCGGGCGCCGGCTCCTGGATCTTCGAAGCCGCTTACCAGGCGGCGCGCAAGGCTCGCGAGGCCGGCCGCGCCGCCAACCCCGATTTCGGCGCCGACAAGGAAGAGACGGCCGAATCGCTCATTCCCGTCCTGGACTGCATGTACATCCGCAACGCGCAGCTCAAGAACATGCGCTGGAACGGCCGGCCGCAGCTCTACAAGAACAATGTCCCGCTGTTCGACTACATCTACCACGAGTACATCGCGCTGATCGACGGGGTGCAGGCCAACGCTCCTGAAACCACGCGCTGGTGCGCGGGCATCGCCGCCGCGCTGGGGCACCTGACCGGGCCGCTGTTCAGCGGCGATCCGGCCAGCAAGCATTACCGGGAGGCGAAAGCCGGCGGCGCTTTCGAGATCATCCGCAATGCGAAAAACGCCTACCTCTCGTATGCCCGGCAGCACGTCGTGTTGGGACGCGTGCTTCCGCCGCCCGGCGTCGAATTCCCGGAGATGCAACAGCCGGCGCAGAGTGTGTTTCTGTGGCAGCAGCCGGGCGGGGGCAAGGAGGCCATCCGCACGGCCTTCGTCACCCCCAAGGTGGTGCAGGCCGCGCACCTCTCGCCGCAGGGCGGCGTGGGGCTGAGCTTCATCAACGTCAGTGACGAGCAGGTCAGCTTCGAGCTGAACCCGGCGAAGTACGCGAAATACCTGACTTCTCCGCGCGTCACCCTCACCGCGCGCCACAACGGCGACGTGTTGCTGCAGACGCAGGTGAAGCCGGCCGCGGCCACCGTGCCGCTCACGGTCAAGCCCCGGGCCCTGCTGTTCGTCACTCTCGACTGAGGGGCTGGTTCCCCGGACAAACACCACGCAGCTATCGCCGCGGGCGGGAACGAATCCGCCGGTGGCCCGTCAATTGATTCGCAGGTCCTGCTTGACGCGGCGAACGAGCGACTGGATGCGGTCCAGCGGAACCACCTGGATGCCGTTTTGCTCGAGGAGCTGCCGCGTAAACTGCGCCGGGCCGGCCGGCCGCGGCTCGTTCTCGACCACGGCGGTCAGCGCCGCCGGCCCTCCACGGGTGATGCGCTCGAAGGTGAAGGCCAGGCCGCGCGCCTGGTGCACGGAGCGCTCCAGCGAGAGCGCGTGGATGTACTGCGGGGAAGCGTTGGTGTAAGCATAGTGAATGCGAAAGGGGTCGCCCGGATAGGTGAAGCGCTCGACCGGGACTTCGCGCTCGAGGCGCTGGAGCAGGCCGGCGGCGCGGAACATGCTTTCGGCTTCCCGCCGCACCCAGCGCCCGGTGCGGGGACGGGCGCCCACCGCCGGCCGCGGCGGCGAGGCCACGAAGTGGTCGTAGAGCAGTTGGGCCGCCGTTGCGGCGTCCTGGCCTTCGCAGCCGCGCGCCGCAGTGAAGCGCAGCGCCTGCGACGCGGCCTCGTCCAGCGCCGCCAGCCAGGCCCCGGCCTCGGCCGGCTGCCGCGCCATTTCCTCCTCGACCGCGCGCTGCCACGAGCGCAGCAAGTCCAGGTCGGTTGCCGGGTAGAGCGCCCGCGCCCGCCGCAGGTCCCCCTCCACCGCCATCCGGGCCTGCCGGCAGCGGCCGAAATCGTCCAGCAACGCCACCCCGATATTCACGAACTCGCCTTTCACGGGGTCCGGCACATATCGCAACAGTCGAAATTGAAACATAGCTTTTAACTTCGGCCGTGGGCTGTAGGCTGTGGGCTGTAGGGGCACGCGGTGAGAGCCCACAGCCTACAGCCTACAGCCTACAGCCTACAGCCTACAGCCTACAGCCTCCGGTCTCCAGTTGGGGAACGGATTCTTCGAGCAGCGGCGCACGGCCTCAATCAGCTCCGGGAGCCGGGCGCGGCGGCGATCGAGCGTGTCCATCAAGCGCTCCAGCGCTTCGTCGTTGGCCTCATACCAGGCCAGCGGGATTCCCGCGGCGAAGCGGCGGGCCTGGCTCCACTCCATCTCCCGCAGGCGGCTCATCCAGGGCTCGAAGCTGTCCCAGCCGGTGACGCCCTGGTAGACGACCAGCCGCGGGTACAACCCGCGCAAGGGCGAGTCGGGGAACGACCACTCGCCGTCGTTGAAACAGAAGCCCTGGTCGATCATCAGCGCCTGGTAGCGCGAGCTGTCGGCCGCGGAGCGGAGAAACACGGCCTGCCGCGCGTCGGCGTTGCAGGTCCACTGGTCGAACAGCAGCATGCCTATGAAGGCCTCGCGGTTCGCCAGCAGCGCCAGGGTCTGGTCCGGGACGAAGTCGTAGATGGGTTCCCGCGTGGCATCCACCGGCAGCCGCGAGCCGAAATGACGGCCCGGCGCACACGCCACCCGCCCGCGCACCCGCTCGAAATGCAGTTCCGGCGTGACCTCGATCAGTTCCCCCCGCACCTCCACCGGGGCGAATCTTGGCACCGGCAGCCCGATGTACTCAGCCAGCGAATTTGCGAGCATTTCATTGGCCAGCACGCGAACGTGTTGCGGATTGTTCTGGAATTTGACGACGTAGAAGCAGCCGTCATCGCAGAACATCAGGTGGGACTGCGCCCCGCCGCGCATCCGTTGCGCGTGGTAAACCGCCTGCGGCATGTCCGCAGATGTTAACTTAAGCGTGCTTTTCCGGGAAGGATTCCGTTATCGGGAAGAACCAGCCGCAGCCGCAGATTGCGCAGATTACACAGCCCACAGCCCACAGCCTACAGCCCACAGCCCACAGCCTCCAGCCCACAGCCTACAGCCTACAGCCTACAGCCCACAGCCCACAGCCCACAGCCTACAGCCTACAGCCTACAGCCCCTCGGCCTTCAGCGTTTCCAGGAAGCGGACGACGCTTCGCCGATAGACATCAGGAAAGTCAGCTTCGGGACGGGACAGGCGGATCAGGTCCATGGCCTGCATCAGATCCATGCCGCTGGCCGCAAGGCAGGCCAGCAGCATCATGGGGCCGCGGTGCACGCCGGCCGAGCAATGGAAATAGACCCGGGCGCGCGGATCGCAGAGGGCCGCCTCGGCAAATTCCACGCCGCGCCGCAGCAGGTGTGGCGGCTTATCCTCGAAGTCGTCGTCACAGGGGTTCCAGAGCACGCGGACGCCGGTGCCGTCGGCGATCGAGGAGTCGTCGAACTCCGCCTGCATGTCAATCACGTGGGTAATGCCGTCGCGGGCCAGCAGCTCCATGTTCCGGCGGATCCAGATCCCGGCGCCCACCGCCAGCCGGTCCGTCACCCAGTTGTAGTCCAGCGGCGGATCGGCCAGCTCGACGCTGTCCCAGTCATCCATAGAAACAGTATAGTAGAGTCTGGAGGCTACAGGCTGCAGGCTACAGGCTGCAGGCCGCGTTTTTCCTGTAGCCTGCGGGTAAGGAGAAGAGAATGCCGGAGGAATTGATCGCTGTTGGCTCGGGCACGCGCCGCGTGGAAGACATTGCCCTGGACCTGATGAAGTTCGTCGCTTTGACCAGCGGGTATGGCAAACCGCCGGCCTCCGCCGGTTTCCAGGCGCGCGCGGAGAAGCCCGACGACGTGGTGCAATCGCTGCTGGAGCTGTACGACCGGTGCCGGGCGGCAGTGGAACACACGCCCGGAAAGTGACACCCCTCCCCGCTTCGAGTTCTCTGCTAACTCAAGCGGCAACCCAGGCGCCGGGCCGCTGGTATTCCCCGGCAGCGGCGGCCTTCAACTCGCCATGTCCAGCCATCGGCGGACGTTCGCGGGCGGAGGGCCGCCGCTCGGAATCAGCGCTTCTTGCCCTTCTTGGCTTTCTTGGCCGCCTTCTTGGCCTTCTTGGCCGCCTTCTTGGCCTTCTTGGCCGCCTTCTTGGCGGGGGCCTTCTTGGCGGGGGCCTTCTTGGCGACCTTCCTGGCCGCCTTCTTGGCCGCCTTCTTCGCGGGTGCTTTCGTGGCCGGCGCTTTCTTGGCCGGCGCTTTCTTCTTGGCAACCTTCTTGGCGGGCGCCTTCTTGGGCGGGGCCGGCAGCGCCGGTTCCACCACGGCAGGCGCCGGCTGCACCGGTGCGCTTACCGGGAGTTCGGCCGCAAGGGGTTCCGTCGGACCGCCGGGTCCACCGCCGATTGGCTCTTGATCCATATCATCCTCCTCAGCTTCTTCGTCGATCTCGGAGCCCTCTCCCGATTCTTCGAGGTTCTCGTCTTCGTGTCGACTGTAATCGATCAACATCGGTGCTCCGCTGGAATGAACTCTTGCTCCGGTCCCCCGGTTAAACAGATATTTCTGCAAACGTTTTTTCGGATACCCTGCGCGAAAGTAACCCGACGAGCGGCAGACTGTCAAGAAAAAGCTGAAGCGGGCGGCTGGCGCCTGGCGGCTGACGGCTGACTGGCTACCGCTTACTGCCTACTGCTTACCGCCTGTCGAGGTTCGGGTCACTGAGTTGGTGGTTTTGGCCGCCGAGGTCTGGCCAGCCGGAGCCGTTTTTCCAGATGGAGATGAGGCTGGTAACTTCTTGGTTTTAACGGACTTGGAGGCTGACTGTTTCTTCGCTGCGGGTTTCCGGGCGGCCTGCTTGCCGATCGTGGGCGTGCCTGCCGGCTGGCTCTGGGCAGCCTGGATCACCAGGATCCGGCCCGGCGCCAGTTGATCGCCCGAGATGCGGTTCCATTTACGCACGTCCGCAGGCAGGACGCCGAAGCGATTCGCCACGCGCTCGACGGTATCGCCCCGACGCACGCGGTAGCGCAGGCGGACAACGCGACTCGCGCCCCCATCGCGCGCCGTCGTCACCGGGATCACCAGCTTGGCTCCCGCCTGCAGTTCAGGGCCCGGAAGAGTATTGACTTCACTGATAGCCGCCGCCGTGGTCTTGTACTTGCGCGCGATCTCCTGCAGGCTTTCCCCGGCCGCCACGCGGTGCCAGCGCCAGAAAACGCGCTTGTCCTCGGGAATCCGGGCCACGCCCTCCAGGAACCTGTCCTTCGTTCCCAGCGGCAGCTTCAGGTCGAAATCGCCCCTGGGGGTCATGATCCGGAGCAGGCTGGGGTTCAGTCCCTGGATGAGGTCCAGGCTGCAGTCGATGGTCTCGGCGACCAGCCGAAGGTCGGTGGGGACGGAAACGCGCACGGTCTCCACCAGGATTGGCGGGTCCGGCAGCACCCGGTCGAAGCCGTACTTCTCGGGATTCTTGGCCACGATGGTGGCGGCCAGGATGATGGGAACGTAATTGCGCGTCTCGCGCGGCAGGACGTTGCGCTGGTAGAGTTCCCAGAAATCGGCGTAGCCGGTGCGCTCGATGGCCCGCTCGACGGTGGCGGGGCCGGAATTGTAGGCGGCCATCGCCAGGTACCAGTCGCCAAACATGGCGTAGAGGTCTTTCAGGTGGCGGGCGGCGGCCCGGGTGGCTTTCTCCGGGTCCTGGCGGTCATCGGCCCACCAACTCACGTTCAGGTCGTATTCCCGGCCCCGGCTGGCCATGAACTGCCACATGCCGCGAGCGCCGGCCCGCGACAGCGCCGCGGGCTGGAACGCCGATTCGGCCTGGGCCAGGTGGATGAGGTCCTGGGGCACTCCCTCTTCCTTGAAGACCCGGAAGATCAGGTCGCGATAACGGCCGGCGCGGCGCAGCCCGTTTTCCATCGTGCCCTTGCCGCGGCTGGTGAAGTAGTTGACGTAGCCCAGCACATAATCGTTCACCACCAGCGGCAAGTCGGAAACGACATCCTTGACCTCGCGCTCCACCTTCTCCTTCAGCTTGGGATCGGAGGGAAAAGTCAGCTCGGCGATTTCATCGACCGGGGCGGGAACCGTCCGGCGCTCAGTGAAGCCATCTCCCTCCTTCAGCGCCACCACCTCCAAGCCGTGGATCTGGTCTACCAGCTTTTCCAGTTGCGCCTCCAGCCGCTGGTCGGAGCGAACGTTGTCGGGGGCCATCAGCAACAGATCGACCGCGCGGTCGAACTCCCTCTTGGCCCGCTCCAGGTGGCCGGAGCGATAAGCTTCCGCACCCGCCTGATACGCGGCTTCCGACTGGGCGACGATCTTTTCGGCCGGATCGGGCTGCGGCGCCGGGGGTGGAGGGGGAGGGGGCGCGGGCGGCTGCTGGACCACCGGCTCGGGCGGCGGCGCCGGAGCTGGCGGAGGCACAACCTGAACCGGAGCTGCGGCGACCGGCTTCTTCTTCTTGCTCGCCGTCTGGCAGCCGGCTGCCGCCAGCAGCAACAAGGGAATCAGCGCCAGGACAAACCTGGGGGTAATTCTCATAGCACCAAAGACGCGCCCCAGACCATTAGACGTAAAGGGCCCGCCGCCGTTAGATGCTTCGGCAAGCAAGAATGGTACTACAGGCCGCAGGCTCCAGGCCACAGAAAGCCTCAAGCCTTTACATATCAATAACTTGCCGTACTGGAGGCCACCACCCCGAGCCCACAGCCTACAGCCCACAGCCTACGGCCTTGAGCCGCCAGCCCTCAGTCCCGAGTCTCAGGTCTCGGCTTCTTCAACCGCCTCGCCGCGCTCGGCTTTGGCGGCGGCGATCACCTTCTCGGCGATCTGCTGCGGAACGGTGTCGTAGTGGGAGAACTCCATGGAATAGCTGGCCCGGCCCTGGGTCATGGAGGTCAGGTCGGTGGCGTAGGTGAGCATTTCCGCCATCGGAACCTGGGCCTTGATCACCGTGGCGCCGCCCCGGTTGTCCATTCCCTGGATACGTCCGCGGCGCGCGTTCAAGTCGCCCATCAGGTCGCCGGAGTACTGTTCGGGAGCATAGACCTCCACGTTCATGACGGGCTCCAGCAGTATGGGCTTGGCTTCCCGCATGCCGTTCTTGAAGGCCAGCGAGCCGGCGATCTTGAAGGCCAGTTCCGAGCTGTCCACGTCGTGATACTTGCCGTCCTGCAAAATGACGCGGAAATCCACCACCGGATAGCCGGCCAGGAAGCCGCGCTGCGCCGATTCCACGACGCCTTTTTCGACCGCCGGAATGTAATTCCTGGGGATAGAGCCGCCGAAAATGTCGTTGACGAACTCGAAGCCCGTGCCCCGCGGCAGCGGCTCCATCTTGATGTTGCAGACGCCGAACTGCCCGTGCCCGCCGGTCTGTTTCTTGTGCTTGCCCTCGACATCGGCGGTGCCCCGAATGGTCTCCCGGTAGGGCACCTTGGGGGCCTTGAGCTGCACCTCGACGTTATACCGCTTCTTGAGCCGGGAGACGATGACCTCGACGTGTTGCTGGCCGGCGCCCGCCAGCAGGAACTCCTTGGTTTGTGCGTCACGGTAGAAGCGCAACGAGGGGTCTTCTTCCAGGATCCTGTGCAGCGCCTGGCCCAGGCGGTCTTCGTCGGCCCGGGACTTGGCCTGGATGGCGAAGGCGATCAGCGGCTCCGGCAGCTTCACCGGCCGGTAGAGGATGAATGCCGCCTTATCGCCCAGCGTATCGCCGGTCAGCGTGTCCTTCAGCTTGGTGACCACGCCGATGTCGCCGGCCCGCAACTCCTGGACGCCGACGTGCTCCTTGCCCTGCCCCACGGTGATGTGCGCGAAGCGCTCGGCCTGCCCCTTGGTGAAATTGGTCAGGGTGGCGTCGTTCTTCAGCACGCCGGAGCAGACCTTGTAATACGAGATGCGGCCGGCAAAAGGGTCGGCGCTGGTCTTGAAGACAAAGACCGAAACCGGCTCGGAGTCGGCCACGCGCCGGGTGATCGGCTCGCCGCCCTCCTCCAGCTTGGTGTAGCCGGTCACCGTGCCGCGCTCCACGGCCGTGGGCAGGAAATCGACAATCAGGTTGAGCAGCAAGTCGGCGCCGATGTTGTGATAGGCCGAGGCGCAGGCTACGGGAAAGATGCGGCGCGCCACCACGGCTTCCCGCAACCCCTGGCGAAGCTGCTCGGGGCCGAGCGTCCCCTTGTCGAAGAACTCCTCCAGCAGCGCGTCGTTGCCCTCGGCCACCATCTCCACCAGCTTTTCGCGGGCCGACTGGGCGGCCTCGGCGAATTCCGCGGGAATCTCGCCGGCCGCGCCCTTGCCGTCTCCGCCGCTTTGGTAGCTGTAAGCCTTCATGGCCAGCAGGTCGATGACGCCCCGGAAGGCCCGCTCCTCGCCCATCGGCAACTGGACGGGGACGGCCGTGCGGCCGAACACCTTGTGAATCGATTCCAGGGCGCGCTCGAAGCTGGCCCGCTCGCGGTCCAGCTTGTTCATCACCATCAGCCGCGGCTGGCCGTACTCCTCGGTGAAGGCCCACACCTTTTCGGTCTGGACCTCGACGCCGGCCACCGCATCCACCAGGACCAGGGCCGCGTCGGCGGCCACCATGGCCGCCTTGGTGTCGTTGATGAAGATGTTGTAACCGGGGGTGTCCAGCAGGTTGATTTTCGTCTTCGCCCATTCGGCATGGGCCAGCGCGGTCATGATGCTGACCTTGCGCGCCATCTCGTCGTCGTCGAAATCGGTGACCGTGTTGCCCTCGTCGACGCGGCCCAGCCGCTTGACCATGCCGGCCGCGTACAGCAGGCCGGACACCAGGCTGGTCTTTCCCGAATCACCGTGGCCGGCCACGGCCACGTTACGCACATCCTTGCCGTCGTACACTTTCAAGGCGGAACTCCTTGGGGCGGACAGCGGTGCGGCACCGCCCACGAAGCAGGATATTCGCGGCTTTACAAAAGAATCATGCTAGCACAGGTGCGGAGGCGGCGGTAGCCGCGCGAATGAAACGCAATGGGACGCAGATGAACGCAGATAAACGCAGATCAGAAAAAGGGGGCAAAAATGGGACACTGATCAACACTGATCCTTGCCACCCTGTTTTCCTGGTCCCTCCTGCCTCCAGCCTGTTTGACCTGTGTCTATCAGTGTTAATCAGTGTCCCATTCGATCTGCGTTCATCCGCGTTTATCTGCGTCCCGTTTGCCTATGTGTAATGCTTGTCGGTGAGGACGCGGGCCTGGGCGGGGCCCAGTCGGCCGACCAGCGTCTTGTAAAACTCCTTCTTCGATTGCTCCCGCACCAGCCGCGCCAGCACCTCGGCCTGCTTGCGAAACGCCGCCTGGGTGACCGCATCCGGGTCCAGCAGCGAGACCAGGTGCGCGTGCATCTCTTTGAGGACGCCCGCAAATTCCTTCTTCCCCGCCAGGTTCTGGAATTCGCCGGGGTCTTTCTTCAGGTCGAACAGCAACGGCTGATCGCCGGTGAAGTAGAGGTACTTGAGGTCGCCCTTGCGGATCATGAACGAGCCGGTGCAGTTGCCCTCGGAATGCGACTCGCTGAAGGCGAAGCCGGGGTGCGTGCCGGCCTCGCCGCGGGCCAGGGGCACGAGCGAGTGGCCGCGCAGTTCTTTGGGTCTCGGTGCGCCGGCCAGATCCAGCAGCGTGGCCGCGATGTCGGCGTGCGAGACGGCCGTGGTCACCGTCTTGCCCGCCGGCAGCCCGGCGCCGGCCATGACCAGCGGCACGCGCGCCGCGCCTTCCAGCAGCACGTTCTTCAGCCACAGGCCGTGTTCGCCCAGCATTTCGCCGTGGTCGCTGGTGTAGATGACCAGCGTGTTCTCCAGCTCCCCGGTGCGCTCGAGTTGATCCAGCACCCGGCCGATCAGCTCATCCAGTTCCGTGATGAGCCCGAAATAGCAGCTCCGGGCGCGCCGCACGCGCTCCTCCGGCACCGGCACCGAGACGTTCTTGAAATTGGCCAGCACCTGGAACATGGTGTGCCGCCGCTCCAGGTAGCCCTCCGGCCAGTGAGGCAGCGGCATTTTTTCCGGCGGGTAGATTTCGCGGTATTTCAGCGCGGCGTCGAACTTCGGGTGCGGCTTGGAGAAGCCAACGTAGGCGCACCAGGGCCGCCCCAGCTTCGGCGCTTCGTCCTTCAGGAAATTGATGGCGCGCTCGGCCTTCGGCAGGTCGGGCGCTCTGCGGTCCGCGTACTCGCCGTCGGCGTTGTTGCGCTCTTTGGGCCGGAAGCAGACGGGCGCGCGGAAAAGCGACGTGATGTCGGGGTCTTCCGAGTGGCCGTGGGAGGTATCCACTTCGTGGAACCCCAGGTCTTTGTCGTGCCACAGGTCCATCTTGCCGGTGGCCCAGGTGTGGTAGCCGGCGTCGCGCAGCCGGTTGCCCCAGGTGGGCACGCGACCGTCAAACGGCGTGCTGTTGCAGTAGGAGCCGACGTCGGAGGCCCACATGCCGGTCATCAGGCTGGCGCGACCGGGCACGCAGACGGGGTTGCCCGAGTAAGCGTGGCGGAAGTTGACGCCGCGGGCCGCCAGCCGGTCCAGGTTCGGGGTCTTCACGATCGGGTGCCCGCTGGCCCCCACCGCCGGGCCCGTGTGCTGGTCCGAGCAGATGAACAGGATATTCGGCTTCCGGCTGGAGGGCTGTCCGTGCAGGGCAACACCCGCCAGCGCGGACGCCGAGCCAACAAGTAGTGAGCGCCGGGTGATCGTATCCATGGCGGGTAATTTAACCACAAAGGCGCAAAGCCACAAAGCCACAAAGAACCAATCCCCGGATTACGCGGATGAACGCCGGGGGAACGGGCGCCACAACCGAAACCTCAACGCAGAGACGCAAGCCTGCCCCGGCGTGCCGGGGAGCAGGCGGAGAAAACGCTGAAAATTACCGAAACCAGTTGGCTGACTCGCAAGGCTCAATCCGATAGAATAGGGAACAGGAGCGAGGTGCAAGAGCGCCAGCAAATCATCGGTGAAATGGTGCGGCGAATCGTGAATCGCTTCTCGCCGGAGCGCATCATCCTGTTCGGTTCGCATGCGCGTGGAACTAACGATGATGACAGCGATGTCGATCTCCTGATAGTCATGCGCGGCGGGCAATCGCGACGCCAGCAGACGGTAGCAATTCGTACGGCCCTGGCCGATCTGCCGGTTGCCAAGGACATCATCGTCGTCTCCCCGGACTATTTCGAGCGTTACCGCGACATCGTCGGCACTGTCATCTGGCCGGCTGTGCGTGAGGGAAGAGTCCTCTATGAGCGTGCCGCCTGACATTGCGGACCTTGTGCGGCAATGGCTGCAAAAGGCGGACAATGACCTCAAAACGGCCCGGCATACCCTGTTGATTCCCGACGACTGCCCGTGCGACACCGTCTGTTTCCACGCCCAGCAATGTGTCGAGAAGTGCCTCAAAGCGATCCTGGTCTGTTCGCAGACCCCTTTTAGCAAGACTCACGATTTGGAAGAACTTTCGCTGCTTTTGCCTTCCTCGTTCAGGATTCCCCTTGCAGTTGAGGAGTTGGCCGAGCTCACGCCGCACGCCACGAATTCGAGATATCCGGACGACTGGCGATCACCGGGGAGAGGCGAAGCTGAATGGGCAGTGACCGCTGCCGAGCGCATCGCCCAGGCGGTGCGTTCGTGGCTATCCCCGCGTCTCGGTGAGTGATCCGCTTCGACGCGCCCCGCGCGCCCGGGTCTGGCGCGGCGGCTGCACGCGCTTGTTAGGTGCAGGCGCCACGAATTTTCTTTCCAACGCTTCCAGGGTGGTCGTTTTCCCTGTCCGAATTTCCTTTCGTGCTGTTTCGATAATCCTCCAGAACTTTGGATTTGTGCTTAACGCCAAAGATTCCCGATCCACATTTCTGAGCGACACGAGCGCTGCCACGGGTCGCCTCTTCTCGGTAAAAACCAGTGTTTCCAGCGTTGAGGCTTCAGCGACCTCCAAAAGCGGCCGTAATTCTTCCGGCATCCGTATCGTGTTCATATACGTATCTCCTCTCCCGCGATGAAAAGCCGATTCCCTCTCTTGATTCCGATCGCCAGGATGTTCACCACGCCTGCTTCTTCCGCGTCCACCTCGTAGAACACCCGTAGTGCACCGGCTCGTAGTTCCCAGGGAGCCAGAGGATTCGGCCGTAGAGGCTTTCTGTTGCGCGTCTCCCGCAGGGGTTCATGCCGCAGGTGTACCTTTACGGCATCCAGGACAATTCCTTGTTGCCAGGCAGGAAGTCGAGCAAAGTGTTCTTCTGCCGATGCGGCGAAGCGAATCCTGTACGCCACAAATCGCAGTGTAGCATGTCCGGCAACCGCCCGGTCAGAGAGACGTTCCGATGGCCTAAGGACTTGGCGATGAGCTTCGGCGCTCTCGATCGCAGCGGTGCCGTCGGCTCCAGTGCGGTCTCAGCCACTTCCGCGGGTGACCCACCGTCCCCGCGGTGAATTGTGACTCGTCCGCATGAATGCGCAGTAGGCACCCCGCTCTTTGTCGGCCGCGGCGCGCAAAGAGGGCACCCAGTCCCTCATCTATCTCGATCGCGCTTGCGTGGGCCACCCGCCCGCTGTTAGGCGTGGCGAACCCAAGGCTGCACGTGCATTCGCCAGCCGTAAGTCAGGACCGTGAGGTCCTTCTGTTTCGAGATCTCATCTTGGTAGGCTGGTAAAACACCAGCGCAAACAAGGACGCCGCGGACGTTATTCCGCGTCCGCCTTTTGAACTCTTTGACGTACTGGCGGATCTGGATGACGGCATCTCGGCCGATCTGCCCAAGCTTTACCTCAACGATCAGGAAACCTTCATGCCGATCCTGAAAGATGAGGTCCGCTCGCCCGTCAGCCAGGGGGAACTGCCTGTCCCACAGGGTGAGGTCTTTGCCCAGGGTTGCCGGTGCTAAAGCGAGATAAGCTTCGATATCCCTCTCAAGAACCTCAGCAACTTCTTCAGTGCTCCTTGCAAGAGTCGCTCTCGGAAATTGAGCCTCCCAACGGTTTATCTCCCGAAGGAGAGTTTTCACGTCGCGTTTGGTTAGCTCGCGCCAAGCGCGCGTCGCGGAAGCGATAGTCTGCGTGTCCGTCTTGCCAGGGTGAAACGAGATATTGAGGCTGAGTTTCTTCGCAAGGGCCCTATCGAATGGGAGGGCCCGCGGCAGTATTCGAGATCTGATAGGGTCTCCAAATAGAACGGCGTCGTCTGCCAGCCGAGGGGAAGCGTTTTTGATGGGGCGAGCCTTAAGATGGGGATTGCTGTATTTGGCTCGAATGGCAGGATCGGCGGCAGCTCTTGCAGACTCCATGACTCTATCGACGACATAGTAGGCTGTGATGTGTTTTGAGCCGCGAAGAGTCGTGTGGAAAAAGACGAAATCACCCGATTCGAGAGCAGAGATTAGCTTTCGTCCACGAGCGCCGGTATCCCCGTAGGTGTATTCCGGGAAAAGCGGGTCTTCGTGACGCGGTAGGTAGACATAGGGAATCAGCATGTGCATGAGGCGTTCCTCCGGGTTGATATCACATCCTCCGCTGTTCTTTGGAGCAGGGCCGGCCATTACGGCGACGCCTAGCGACACTATGGGGCGCGGCGACGTAGCCGCCGTTCCGTTGCGCTGTTCGGCTCCGTGCCGGACTCGCGGGGCGAGAGCGGAGTCCGACGGGAACGCTGCCGAGTGTGTCTCGGTCGCGCGGCTCCCCGTGTCTACCTGGTGAATACGTGTTCTCCAGCCACTTCACGAACGCCTGGACCGTTCTGGGCTTATGCTGGCAGGTGCATCCCTGACGGGTCTGGATCAGGGCGCTGTACCGGTCGGGGAAGGGAGGAGCATTCGCGCCGAAATAGAAGAAGTGGTTTGAGATGAACACCCTCGGATAGCGCGTGTCCCTGTCGATGTCGTCGGGCTGAGTATGGTGGAAGGCAAGGCCTCGTCGCCACTGGCCAGTGCGATCCCGGAAATAGATGTTGTCGCCGCACTGGTCCTCCCAACCTCCGGCTCGTGGTTTCTTTGCTGCGAACCGAGGGTCTCGGTAATAGTCATCGAAGTCGAGCACTTCAGAAACTCGCATGGCGTAGATCAGGCGGTGCTTGGCTGCAGCCGAGCTGTTGCCGACCACCCAATCGCAAGGTTTAAGCCGGAGCCCTTGGTGGTTCGGGGTGCAGGCCGCAAGCGTGCACCACCCGCCGAACGGGTTCGGGGCGAAGCCCTTGTCGTTTTTAACCACGTACGAACAGAGTCGCATGGTCGTCACCAGAAGTCAGCCGAACCCCTGCTTACGCTGACCTGGATAAGACTGGCCCCAGTCAGCCTAAGAGGAAACCACCGGCGGCGAGCCGGGGCGGCAACAGCATTGTATCTAACGACTTCTTCCAGGTCCAATGACTTTCCTGCCGGTTTTAGGCCGACCGGTCAGTGCGGATAATCCCGTCACGGTGGCTGGACGCGGCTTGGGGTAGTAGAGCCGGAACTCCAGCCCGCGCACCTTCAGGCCGTGGTGGATGAGAAGCCAGAGCGGCGTGTGGCGCAGCTCGGCGCGCAACGCGCGAAAGACCCCGTCCCGCGCGTCAGTGCCGTGGTCCTTCGCCTGCAAGGCAGCCAACTGCCTCGCAAGCTGGCGAAGATCTTTTTGTCCGTAGTTCATGAGTGCCGGCTCTTGCCACGCTTTGCGCCATAGCTCGCCGCCTGGGCCAGACGCATCCCGCTGGTTTCCTCCTCCGGTTCGAAAACCACACGCACCCGGACCTTCAGCGCGCTCGCAAGGCGGCGCAGGTTGGCCAGCGAGTGTCCTTCGTAACCGGGCGATTCCAGCCGGCTGATGTGCTGCTGCGAAGTCTGCAAGCGCCGGGCAAGTTGCTTCTGCGAAAGCCCGGCCTGCCGGCGGAGGGCGGCCAGTTGCAGCGCCACCTCCCACGCCCGGCCTGCGCGCTCAAACCGCGCGGCAAACGCCGGGTCTCGCATCTGCTCTTCGAGGTATCGGTCAAAGTTCGTCTTCTTCATGTTCCAGTCGGTGGCGCAACTTGGCCAGACCGGCGACCACCGCCGCGAAATCGCCCGGGTCGCGGGCCTTGAGTTCATCCAAAAACTCCCGCACGGGGCATCGGCCCACTGTCGTCTCATAAAATTCTACGGTGAAGTCCATGGCTTTGCAACATCATTTTTGATGTATCCGCGGCTCTTGCTGCGTTGGTGTCGCGCAATACGGGATAATTCGATCCGCGGATTACGCGGATTATCGCGGATTCTTTCTTTGTGCCTTCGTGACTTTGTGCCTTTGCGATGAACACCACCCTCAGTAGTCGACGCGGTACACGCGGGCAGATTGCGGCGGTACTTCTTCTCGAAGCTGAAAGACGGCTGCGCCCGGGGGCAGCGCCTGGCCGGAAATGATCTCGCGCACCTGCCGCGCGGGCTTGTCCAGGGGCACGTTCAGTTCGACTTTCGATGCAGAGGAACCCCAGTTCAGCAGGAACAGCATGCGGCCGGCGGGCGCCACAAGCTGCTTGAAATCGACGGGCGATGAGGCTTTCAAATCGGGCAGCGCCAGGCCGGCCCAGCGCGCCAGCAGGCCGCCGAGCGGGTGCGGGCTGACCGGACGGGTGTCGTTGACCTGCCCGGCAAAGGTGCCCAGGATGAGCGCGGCGCCCTGGCCGTGGCGGTGCTCGTAGGCCGCCGGCGAGCCGTCGTCGAAAGTGGCCACGGGGGTTGCGCGTTCCGGCGGCGGCTCGCTACTAGGGGCCGGCCGGCGGGACGCCAGCGCTACATCCAGCACCGTGAAGCGCTCCTCGAAGATGGCGCCCGCAAACTCATCGGAGCCCCATTTCACGCGCGTCTCCGATTTCGGCGTGACTGACTTCTCCCGCACGCCGAGCATGCGGTCCCAGCCGAAGCCGGGCACCACCGCCTGCGCGTAGCCGCGCTCATCCACCCAGCCGGCCCGCGCCTCGGTGAACAGGTGGCCGCCTTCGCGCACGTACAGCTCCAGCGCGCGCGCCTCGTTCGTCAGCAGCAGGATCGGGTAGGGCACCACCACCAGCTTGTACGGCCTCAGTTGGGCGGCCGTGACTTCGCGCGCGCTCAAAAAATCCACCGGGACATTGCGCTCCGAAAACATGCGGTAGTAGCCGGAGAGCGAGCGGGCCACGGCGCCGCGGTTGTAGAGGTGCGATTGCCCGCCAATCAGCGTGGTCCACTGGTTCACTACGATGGCCGCTTCGGCGGGCTGCGGGCGCGAGGCCAGGATCAAATCCGAGTGTTCGTGGATCTGGCGTGCCGTCCGGCCCGCGGTCCGGCTGCGCTCGGTCAGCGTTCCATCCAGGTTGATCAATCCGTAGCCGCCCGATTCATAGCCGGAGTTCATGGGGTAGAAGGCGTAGATGTTGATGCCGCGGGCGGCGCGCGACACGGCCGCCCACATGTACTTCAGCAGGTCCAGCGGCGTGATCTCCTCGCTAATGACGTCGCCGCGCACCCCGAACCCGCCCTGCAGCTCGCCCACGTAAAAGCCGCGGTTGCCTCCCGCCGAGCGCTCCAGGTCCATGGCCACCGTCAGCCGGGTGACGGACCAGTGGGGCGGCAGCGAGTGTTTGGGATACAGGCTGCAGCCGTAATAATCCACGGATTTGTGCATCAGCCAGTCGTCGGGGTTGCCGTCGCCGCCGGCCAGGCTGCCCAGGGCGCTGGGCGCCGCCGAGTGGCTGGTGGCGACCGCCCCCGGCAGGATTTCCTTCACCGTCTGGCTGCGGGCGGCCAGGTCGGCCGCCAGCTTCTCGGTGATGAAAATGCGCCAGTCCATGAAGTCGGTGTAAGAGAGGATGGTGTCGAAGCGCGGCGGCTCCACCTGCTTCCAGTCGTGGAATTGGCGGTACCAGGCCTTGTTCAGCGCGTCGAGGGAGCCGTACTTGCCGCGCAGCCACTCGCGGAAGCGCGCCTGCGAGTGCGGGCAGTAGCAGAAGGTGGCGTTGGGGATGTAGTTGATCTCGGCCCAGTTGATGATGTGCGGCTCGCTCCACAGGTCCCAGCCGTAGAATGCCGGGCTGCGGGCGGCGTGCCGCGCGGCTTCGCGGAAGAACTTCAGCACCGCCTGGCGCACGCCGGGATGATCGAAGCAGTAGCCGGGCGCGGCCTGCGAGGGGATGGCGGCGCCGTTCTGGGCCACGAATTTTCCATCCGGGAATTTTTCACCGACCCAATCGGGCGCCGAATCCACGTACATCTGGACGAACACCCGCAGGCCCATTTCCTGGGCCAGCCGAAGCATCAGGTCGAGCTGTTCGAAATGGTATTGGCCTTCGCGCGGCTCGCCCGAGGTCCACTCCACCCAGGTGCGGACGGTGTTGAAGCCCAGCGACTTGATGCGGGAGAGGTCTTCCTTCCATTCGGCCGCCGACTGCGGCGTGACGGGCTCCAGCATGGGCGCCCGCGCCTTCCCGCCCGCGTACCAGACCGAGACGGGAAAGAAGCCCGGTTGGGGCGGGGCGGCGTGGGCCACAACTGCGGACAGCAGCGAAGCGATCAGTACGATTGCGCGCATAAGCTTGTACCACTTTGCACCGCTGGCACGAGACCCGCCCCTGCAACGCCGCCGCAGGGGGCGACCCCGGTGTGATTGCCAGAGCCTCACTGCTGCACGGCGGGCGTGTAGTAGACGCGCTGGATCGGGTAGTAGCGCGACTTGGCGTCCGGCATCCCGCTCTCCAGGACCGGGTCGGTTGGCGAGGTGGCTTTCAAATCCCGCTCGGCGGTCACCACGATGCCGAAGGCCGGCAGGCTGGTCGTGGTCTTTACCGTGCCCTTGCGTTCCAGCGAGCCCAGCGGCACGAATTTGCCGGCCGGGGTCAGGGCCCAGACGACGTAGCCGCGGTACTCGGGCTTGATCTGGCTGGCCGGCGGCGCTTCGTCCACGCCCACTTCCACCTCCACGCCCTTCTTCCGGCGCCGCACTTCAGCGGAGCCGCCCATGTCCTTGGCGCGCCCGGTAGGGAACAACGTGAATCTCACTTTCAGGTCGTACGGGAACTGAACGGCCTGCACCATCCGCTTGCCGGGCAACAGCGGCTCTTTTTGCGACGCCACCCGCTCAGGAACCTGCCCGGCGGCCTGCGGCGCGGGCCCCGCGGGCCACAAGCTCATCCCCAGCAGCAGCAACAACAGGGTCTGCATGTCACCAAGGTATCAATGACCGAAAACGAGGACAAGCCAGTTGTAGCCTTCGCCGCACCTGCTGCGCTGGGACCTGGAGCCGGGAGCCTCGATAACCAGTTGATCCTGAAGCAATTAGAGTTCGAACCGCGGAGGCATTAAGGACAGTCAAATCCTTTTAGTATGGGCTACCCCATTCTCACAAGGAGGCGGATATGAGAAAACTGTCGGTCGTGCTGGCGGCTGTGGCGCTGTTTGCGGTTCTGGCGGCGGCGCAGCAGCAGGCGAGTGATTACTACGTGGATGTGTACATCGTCAAAGTGAAACCGGAGAAGCGAGCGCAGTTCGATACCCTGGTTCGCCAAGTGGTGGAGGCGAACAGCAAGAACGATGGCGACGTCTGGCTGGCCTCGGAAACCACCTACGGGGAACAGAACACCATTTACTTCAGCAGCCGCCGCGCCAGCTTCGATGCCGTCGAGAAAGCAACGGCGGCCTTTGAGAGCGCGTTGAACAAGGCACTGGGCGCGGAAAACGCCAAGCGCTGGATGCAGGATTGGAACGACTGCCTGCTGAGCGCGCGCGCCGAAATGTGGAGGCACCGTTCCGACCTGAGCCTGGGCCCCACCGACCCGGCAGAGCAGGCCAAGCTGCTCGGCGAATCGCGCTGGCTGCGCACCATGGCGATCCAAGTGCGTCCGGGCAAAACCCCTGAGTTTGAACAGGTGGTGCGGACGGCCAACGACGCGCTGCGGAAGGCCGACCCGCACTACGTCAGCATGATCCGTCAGTCGGTGGTCGGCACCAGCGGCACGGTTTTCTACCTCACCACGCCGACCAGTTCCTTCGCGGCGTTCGACACCATGGCGGGGATGCCCAGCTTCAAAGAGTTGATGGGCGCCCAGAACTTCCAGAAATGGAACGCCATGGTGGCCGAGACCGTGATCTCGTCGGAAACGCGGATCGCCCGGCTGATGCCGGAATACAGCAACCCACCGCAAGAGATTATCGCCGCGGCCCCGGACTTCTGGCAGCCGGCCACGGCGGAAGCTCGCCGGTGACATGGCGCTCCAACAGAGCCGTCCCGCCATGCGGGATCAGCGAGCGGGTGCCCCGCAAGGCCAACGCAGCGCTGCGCCAGCACCCGCTCGCTGACGCTCGCGGCTCTGTTGCTGCGTAATTCCGCAAGTCCCTCACCTGGCACCTGACACCCGGCGCCTGAGACCTGAAAAGCATGAACGCATGTTATGCTACCTAATAAATGGAGGTTAGCAGGTGCGTTTTGCGGAACGAATGAGCCGGCTGGGAACCGAAACGGCTTTTGAAGTGCTGGTGCGGGCCCGGAACCTGGAGGCCCAGGGCCGCGAGATTATCCACCTGGAGATCGGCGAGCCTGACTTCCAGACGCCGCGGAACGTGATTGAAGCGGCGCAGGAGGCCCTGGACAAGGGCTGGACGCACTACGGCCCGCCGCAGGGCTATCTGGATTTGCGCGAAGTGATCGCCGCGCACGTCGCCGAGAGCCGCGGCATTGCGGTCCGCCCCGAGCAGGTGGTGGTGGTGCCCGGCGGCAAGCCCATCATGTTCTTCGCCATGCTGGCCTTGCTCGATCCCGGAGACGAAGTGATCTACCCCAACCCCGGCTTCCCGATTTACGAATCGATGATCCGTTTTCTGGGCGCCGTGCCGCAACCGCTGCGGCTCTCCGAGGAGCGAGGTTTCGCCCTGGACCTGAACGGTTTGGCGGACCTGCTGAACGAACGCACGCGGCTGGTCATCCTCAATTCGCCCCAGAATCCCACCGGCGGCGTCCTGCCCCAGGACGACCTGGCCGAAATCGCCAGGCTGTGCGCCCGGCGCGACCTGCTGGTTCTCTCCGACGAGATTTACAGCCGCATCATTTATGAGGGCCGCCATCGCTCGATCGCCTCGTTCCCCGGAATGCCGGAGAAGACCATCATTCTGGACGGTTTTTCGAAGACCTATGCGATGACCGGCTGGCGCCTGGGATACGGCGTCATGCCAACAGAGTTGGCAAAGGCGGTCGAACGCCTGCAGGTGAATGCCACCTCCTGCACGGCGAGTTTCACGCAGCGGGCCGGCCTGGCCGCCCTGACCGGGCCCCAGGACCCGGTTTGCTGCATGGTCGAGGAATTCCGCAAACGCCGCGATTTGATGGTCGCTGGCCTGAACCAGATTCCCGGCTTTCGCTGCACGTTGCCCGGCGGCGCTTTCTACGCCTTTCCCAACATCACCGGCACGGGCCGCTCCTCGCGGGAGTTAGCGGAGCTGCTGCTGGAAAGCGCCGGCGTCGCCTGCTTGTCGGGCACCGCGTTCGGCCAGTTCGGGGAAGGGTACCTCAGGTTCTCTTACGCGAACTCGGAGGAAAACATCAGAAAGGCGCTGGAGCGGATTGACAGCGCCGTCCGCGAAACAGCCGGCTGTAGGCCGTAGGCCCTGTCGCAAACGCTGCTACTTGCGGTCAGCCTACAGCCCACAGCCTACAGCCTATTTCACCGCAATCACCCAGATAGGCGTGCGCACCCAGGTGAGCACCCAGGACAGGTCATCGGACACCTGATGGATGTCGGCCCGGTTGCCCAGCGGGCCGATCACATGAGCGGTCAGGTCCCGGTCCCGCGTGATGATCACACCCACATCAATCATTCCTTCGCGCTCGGCCAGCAGAAAGCGGAAATAATCGCGGTAAAACATTTCCCGGCGGGAAAACTCCAGCTCCATGGCCACGCGGTTCTTGTACAGGTCGAAGTAATGCGGCCGATTGGTGCGTTTCGACACCAGTACCTCGGATTTCCACCCGTGCTTCATGAAGGCAGCTCTGATCAGCCGGTGCGCGGGATCCTCAGGAAGCCCCCAAGAGCATTTGACCGTGTGCAGAATTTCGGCGATCTCTTCCTTCAGACCCGGCTTGGCAGTCAAGATGTCTTCGGCATGGCAGTAATCGATAGTCCGCTGTTCCATGAGATAAAGGCCGATTCTCTCAATAAACACAATAATGGTGAAAATTCATTAACAATTTTGGCCGTGGTGCCAAAAAAGGAAACAGGGCAAATGTAGCGGCGGACGTGGCCTCGGCGACACGCGCCCCTCGATCGCGCCGGTGGGCTGCGGCGATCGCTACTCCACGCGGGAGCGCGGGAAACAGGCCTGCCAGGCGTACCAGTATTGGAGGCGATAGGGAACCAGCGGCAGGCGGTGCCCCTCCATGCGGCCGCCGGTGGCCAGGCCGGTCAGGTCCCAGCGACTGACGGTCTGCTCATCGATCATGTAGGGGGGAGTGGGGCGGCCAAACAGATCGCCGGCGCCGCGGCGCAGGCTGAGCGTCTGCCCGCGCGCCTCCCGGCGCACAACACGCACCGTGGAAGTAGCCGGGTCATAAACAACAGCCAGCGCCTGCTGGTCGGCCGCAACGTCCACGACCAGATCGCTCTTCACTCTCTCGAAGGAAACCGCCAGGCGATCACCCCCGCTGACGATGCCCACCACCAGCGCCTTGCCACTCATGCGCGGCTCGCGCAGCTCGGTATGGCCCAGCCCCAGGCGCTGCGAATCGGCATCGTACTTCGCGTACATCGAGGACCTGATGGCGCTGTCGGCCCCGGCCTTTTCCAGAACCAGCGTGCCCGGCTGCTCTTTCCTCCAGGTTTTCCACGTCGTCTGGAGGACGGGCAATTCGCTCAACCGCGTGCCGCTGCCCGCCAGCGGGCCTTCGACGGGGATTCCTTCGGCCTGCGACCAGATAGTGCCGGTCTCGCGGTCGCGAACCACCAGTTGATCGCGGAGCAGCCGCCCGTCGCTTTCCAGGGTGAGCCGGCGATCCCCGGCGGTCCGCACATACACCACCGCCGCGTGGGAGAAGGGGCACCAGGTGATGGCCACGGAGCGGCTGCCGAAACGGTCGTTTACCACCAGGCGGCGTTCGAGCTGCCAGACCGAATAGGCGCGCGCCTCCCCGCTGTATAGCAGCCCAAGCACCGGCTCGTCGGCGCTGAGAAAAGCATCGGCTTTTTTTGCGTCCACGAAGGCAGGGTCCGTGATTGCGGGCACGCCGTCGGCCGGGGCGAAGGAAAACAATTCCGGCTTGCCCTGGCTGCGCTGCTGGGCGGCCCAGGCCGCCAATGCGACAGCGAGTGAGATGACCAGTAAGGGGAAGACCGAAGGCAGAAGGCGGAAGGCAGCAAAACGCTCGTTTGCCGCCTTCTGCCTTCCGCTTTCCGCCTTCGTTCCGCCGGCAGGCGGGCTAACCGGTTGATGGGCAACCGTTTCGCCCATGATACAATTCATGGTATGAATGTGCTTGACAAGGCCCAACATATAGCGTTACAGTGCCTTCCGCCCTCCGGTACACTTGCAATGCATCAGGCGGGCCAATTCGGCATCTAAAGAAGATTAGCACCAATCCGCACGGGCCTGGGCGCCTTGCCGCCAGGAGGTTCCAATGGGTCAGATTTCCGTGGATGTGAAGGCCAGCCTGGAAGCCAATCTCAAGGCGCCCCCGGGACAACCTGTTC
>Ga0315273_10002212_pt1 | contig 22781 bp, 23 predicted proteins | sample YL17G02_0_MG_FD_205753 | JGI IMG/M metagenome (GOLD analysis project Ga0315273, IMG submission 205753) | Sediment microbial communities from Yellowstone Lake, YNP, Wyoming, USA - YL17G02_0 | ecosystem: Environmental > Aquatic > Freshwater > Lake > Sediment | place: USA: Wyoming | collected...
GTATTGGTGGTAACTGTTGTGGACGAAATTCATTATTAGCCTCGCGTGAAGGAATTGGAATTTGTTTTCCTAAACCTTCAAAAAAGAATTTTTGAGCTTGGAATTGTTCTAATTCAGAAGCAAAGAATTCTTTTAAAATAGGCATTAAATCAGATTCTCTTCCACCAGATTCAAATGTACTTAATGGAATTTTTCCAGTTAAAAAATTAGCAACCGTAGTCGCTTTTTGAATTCCATACTTTTGAGCTATTTGAAAAATTTTTAATTCATCACTAGAAACCTTATTTTGATTTATTTTTTCTTTAGTTATTTCTTGTTCTAATTCAAGTTTATTATTTAAAAAATCTTCTTCTTTTTGATTAATACCATACATTTCTTCAAGACGAATACGTTGTTCAATTAATTGTACGGTTGTAGCTCCTTGAATTCTTAGTATCTCTAATTGATTTTCAATTAATTTAGTTCTCTGAATATTATCAAGAGCCATTTCTTCTTCATTTCTTGCTCTTGCTAATTCAATATCATTTTTTAATAAATCTTGATTTTGTTGCCGAAGGCCATAAATTTTTTCAAATTCAATTCGATGCTCAACTATTTGTAAATTAGACGCGCCTTGTAATTTTAACATCTCTAATTGATTAGAAATTAATCCTTCTTTTTGAATATTATTTAAAGCTACCGCTTCTTCGTTAGATATTTGTTCGAGTTCAATTTTCTTTTTGGCAATAGTAAGAGCATCTTCTGAAATATTTAACTGATTCGTTAAAAGTCTTTCAGCTATCGCTAATTCTGTATTAGTTGCTCCTTGTAATTTTAATTCGTTTATTTTAAACGCTATTACGGCTTTAGCAAGTTCTTCTTGTTGTCCAGGGCCAAGAATAGGTTCAAGATTTACTGGAACCTTTGCTTTTATTTCTCCAGATTCTATTTGTTTTTTAAGATTTAATTGTAAAGCAGCAATCATTCGTTCATTTTCGCCTGGTTTTGATTCTGCCGTTATTTTTTTAATTAAAATTTTTAAATCAGAGATAGCTAAACCGCCTTTTAAACCAGCAACAATTTGGTCATTAGCAGTTTGGATTTTTTCATTAGCTGTACGTTTATTTTGAATAAAACTTTCAGTAAAAGCATCCATAGCAAGCTTGCCTAAAAGTGTCCATGTAATCGTTATTGGGCTTATTAATGCTTTAAAAGATGCTCCTAAAAGAGTTCCTAAAGTTGCTCCACTAAAAGCCTCTCCTATCGAAAGAAGGGCTATTTTACCAACCGCTTTTAATCCTGTATTTAATCCTCTACTAAAAAGAAAAGCTAATTGTAATCCAATTTGTTCAAATTGTGCATTTCCAAATAATAGTCCTTTTAATAAAGCACTAACAGTAACTACTTTTGACCAATTAAATAAAAATGCTGCTCCAGCAATAAAACCTAAATTAGAAAAAAGAGCATTAATAGTAGCTCCTAAAGGACGTAATGATGCACTTAAACCTCCAACTATTTTATTAAGTTTTATAAGAGATTGTGTAAAATCTTCTCCACCCATAATAGCGGTAACAAATGATTTTCCTGTTTCTTTTAAACTATTACCTAAAATTTTTGCCTGTCCACTTTCATTTTCTAATGTTCTTGCTACTTTACTATTTAAAGCCTCAAAATTAGGTAAGGTCTTTATATTAGCATCAAGAATATCTTTTACAGCAACTAAAGATTGAACAATTTTAATACCTCTTGCTCCTCCAAAAATATCACTCATTGCAGTAATTGCCGTTTGTTTACCACCTGGAATATTATTTAATTCAACAATTTTATCGATAATTCGTCGAAATGTGTTAAAGGTTGATTCTCCAGCTATAGTTACAAGACCTAATTTTGAAGATAGGTTTGGTAAATTTTTTAGTAAAGTATTAAATGCCGTTGATAAAAGTGTAGCTCCTTCTGAACCACTACGACCAGCCGTACCTAAAGCTGCTAAAATCTGAAGCGTTTGATTCATTGTTAAACCAACACCAGCAGCAGTTCCTCCGAATTTATTTAAAGCTTCTGTTACATTTTTAATTTCAAAGTTATTTGTTTCTTCTAATTGTGAAGTAAGAGCAAACGCTTCATTCATCTGGTCAACAGAAGATTTAGCTCCATCACTTCGGTCAATCAAAATATTTAGAGCTTTAGCAAATGCTTCAGCCGTATTACTAGCATCTCCAAATAATGCAATAGATAATTTAGTAGCAGCTAAACCACCTTGTAATGATTCGCTTGCACTAAATCCTAATGTGGCGAATTGTTTAACAGCTCCAGCTATTTCTTCAGTGCTAACACCTGTTGCTTTAGAAGCTTCAGTAATAGAATTTTTCATCTTTTTAAAATCAGAAGCAACTTGTTGAGGAGTTCCTTGTAAATTGTTTCTAATTTTTTGTAAAGCTAAATCAAACGCAATTAAATCTCTAAATCCTCCTTGAATTGCAGAAAACACGCCCATAATTCCACCGCGTAAAGCAATCCAAATGGGGATGGTTAATAACGCTCTACCAGCTAATTGTTTAACGTTATCGCTAAAATTGGTAAATATTTTATTTCCCTTGGCTGCTTCGACATTACCTTTAACAAATTGGCCTGTCATATCTGACATACTTCTTGTAACTTTTTGAACTCCATCAGAAGATTTGGTAAGAGATTCTTTTAATTGCACAAATTGTCCACTTGTAGTTTGTCCAACAATACCAATACGAGCCGTATTACCAGAAACTTCATTAATATTTTGTCCTACTATTCTCGTTATGTTTCCAACACCCGATAATTCTTTAGAAAACTTAGCGTTTATATCAGATAAATTTTTAAAATTTGTTCCTAATTGACTACTAGTAATAGCGACATTTTCTTGAACTTTACCAAGTTTAAGATATTTATCAGAAACATCAAGAGCAGACCTTGATATTTTTTGCATACCATCAGGAGTATTAGTTATTGTTTCGTTTAATTTAAGAAATTTTCCATCTGCTGTTTGAACAACAGCTTCTAATTTACTTGTATTTCCTGCAACTTTTACTAAACCGCTATCAATAACACCAGTAGCATCTCCGAATTTTTTTAATTCATTTGAAAATTTAGCATTAACGTCGCTAACATTAGTAAAATTTGTAGATAATTTACTTGCCTGGCCTGTTAAAGATAATAATGATTTTGCTGCTTTTTCGGTTTCTATATTTCCAACTCTAAATTGGGCTGTAACATCTTTAACACTTGTAGACGACTTTATAAACTCACCGTTAATGAATGTTTGTGTTTTACCCATTTGCAAAAAACTACCATTGGTTGTTTGAATAACTTCTCCCAGCGTTCGCATGGTTTTAATGGCATCTTCGCCTTTAAATACAATAGGAACCGTTTGAACTTTTTCTGGCAAATTTCCAATAATTTTAGTTACTTGTCCATATTGTTTTTGAATATTTTTAGCCATAGTAGTATTTATTGATTCAAGTTGTTTTGCTCCTTGAACTGCTCCACTAATATCAGATAAATAACGAACTATATAATCGGTTCCTAACCCCATATAAGTTTACCTCTTATTGTAGGTCAACATTAAACGTGCTGACACTACCAGATTCTTTAAATTTTAATTTACTAGCTTGTTGTTCAACTTTATATTTATGTAACTCATTTTCTCTCATTTGTGACCGCCAGTATAAAAAAGCATCACATCTTATATCATCGTCTATTACTTTATCATCAAGATATTTATATTCTTTTTGAATTAAATCAGAATACAACGATTCATAAACAGATAACCAAAATAAAAATAGATTTTGTAATCCACTAAAATTTGACGTATTCTCAAATAATTGGATACTTCCTATTTCTTTAGCTGATTTATAGATATTTTGCCAAAAAATTGATTTGGCAATTTGTCTAATTTGTTTTTCTATATCCATATCAACGCCTATTGAGTAGGAGCCATGTCATGTTCGCAATCGCTTTATTAGTTAAAGATGTGTCAGCTTTATTAAAATCTTCTAATGCTTCCCAAACTTTTTTCCATTCACTATTAGGATGATGTTCTGTACAAATAAATGTTATATATTCCACATAAAATTTTTCTAATCTACTTTCTAATGATGGACTAAGATGAAAAGCCATATCCATAGATAATTTCTGAAGGCTTTCTTGAATTTTTTTTATATTTTCAGAATACTCTAAAATTTTTGTTTTATCTCCAGAATCCTTTGTAGCTAATAAAAACCAAAATCTTTTAAGTTCTTTTGATAAATTTTCTTTTAAATCTTCTAAATGTTCTATATCAATAACGTTATTTAATTTTAATTGTCGAATTAGTTGACTTCTTGTAATACATCCTTCTTGTTTTAAATACTCTAGTTGAGCTAAATTTTTTTTATATTCGGTTAATGATTGTTCACCCTGATTTGGCATCCGAACACGATATAATTGCTCATTAATTGTAAAACATATTTTATTATCTTTAATTAATGAATCATCATAATTATTTTTAAATAAATCTGAAATACTTTCATTTAAAATTTCGTTATTTTCCATTTAAAAACTCCTTACGTTAATTTATCTAAATCGTTGGTGTTGTTTAAATCATCCATACATTGATTTGTATAAAGAATATTAGTATAATGTGTGTGTATTTCTGGTTTAAAATTTTCTATAAGATTAATAAGATTAATTATGTCTTTACGAAGCCAAGCAACTTCTTCTTCTAATCGCTTAATACGTTCTTCTGGATTATGATTAAACATGATTAATCCTTATTAAATAAAAAACCACAGGCATTATGCTTGTGGTGGTTTAATAAAATCAATAGTAAAACTAACCCCATTAGAAAATTGGGTGATTAGTCCAGTATGTTGACGAAGTGTTTCATATACTTTATTTTTAATTAAGGGTTTTAAAATAGATAGACTTTCCTCTTTAGAAAGTTGTTGTGCTTCAACAACCTCTATTTGACGAAGAATTTCGCCAACAAGGGTGCGTCCTGTCTTATTTTCTAAATCCTTTAAGTTCTGTTCGCTAATTTGTAGCATTGCCGTACCTTTCGTAGAACGTCCAATTTGACCAGTTTATAGGGCCAAATTTGAACGATAATAGCTAAAACGACCATACAGTGCTTCAATTTGGAGAGGGGCAGAAATAGAATATAATATATATAAAATCCTACCCCTCAAATCTACAGGCGACCTAAAAGGACGCTGCTACTCTTTGTACGCATGGTACATGAACTATTAAGCATCAATGTCTATTTCAACATCAGAAATCAAAAGATTGTCAGAATTAAGATTAATTCCTTCTGTCCAAAAAGCATTTGCTGACGCATCTTCTGTAGTATCTGAAAATGATAATCCAGTAACTTTATAACCCATTTTAAATGTTGTTTTAGAAGCATCTTCGTAAACTTTAACACGAACAACAACATCTGTTTTAAATTCATTAGGGTCAATAATTCCCCAAGAATTTCCAGCTTGACCCATCAATACTTCTTCAATCTTTGAATCTTTAATTCGACCATTTAAAGCAACTTTAACATCATAGCTTTCAACATTCTTTAAAAGTTTTTCCTCAATACCAATAACGCCTTCAGAAATTCTATTTAAAGTAGCTGCAATGTTTAAAGATGTAAGCCTATCTAATTCAACTTCAGTTCCAACACCACTTTGTAATGTTACAGTAACCGAATCAGCACTAATGTAACAAAGGTCGGCATCGTTTAAAGCTGTATAATCCCCACCTGTACCAAAAGATGAAGCGGTATAGATAACTTTAAGAATGTCACCACTTGTTGAACCTAAAACAGCAAGGGTTGTGGTTCCGTTTGTCCAAGTATAATTTGTGGTTATTTCGAGTTCTGTATCAACACCAGCGCGAGTACGCATAACTCTCTGAATATATTTATTAGCAACGTTAGGGTCTAATACAGGAGCAGGGTCGCTAATAATAATTGAATATGTTGTATTACTATAACCTGATGGAACTGTATAAATTTTTTGCATATAAATCTTATTGTTATTCTTTAAAATTTTGAAGAAATCTCCACCTAAATCAAAACTTCTTTCAATACGAGCATCTGCGTTAGCAATATTAAAGGTAATAGAATTTAGTGATAATTTTGGAAGCCAAAGTGTCTGTTCCATTGTACCAGCAAATTTATCTTTTCCAACCGAAATAACATCCATGAGGGAACTATCAAAATCAGAAAGTTGAAGTCCACCTGAAGGAAGCGAAGCTTTATTTGCTAAAGCTAAGTAAAAATCAACTTCGCCATATTCTAATTGAGCAATGGTGCATTTTTCTTCAAGAATTCTTAAATCTGTACAAATTTTATCTAATCTTCCTAATTCGTAAACTTTATCGCTTGGTTGAGTAACTCCACCAGAAAACGATTGAACTCTATCAATATCAATTGGTAGAGTATTACCATACCAAGGATAAATACGAGGTTTGGTTGCACTTGTGTGTCTAATTTCATTAGCCATTTTTTTAATCTCCTTTTAATTGTTAAACTTTATTTAAAATTTTTTTCGATTTACGAAAGATTTTCTTACTTGTGTGTAATTCGCAATTACCCTTTACATAAGCCAAATCTGTTGCTAATAATGCAACTTTTTCAGTAATAACTTCTTGTCGTGCTATAAGCGTTTTTACATCTACATTAATGTGGTGAAGGTCGTTTCCTACAATCTTAGTATGTGAAAACCAATTAAAACAACCCACAATTATAATAAGTAATAGATTTATAATTCCAACTAATCCTGGTAACGTGATTTCCATACTATCTCCTTAACCATTTATCCATATTTTACATGTTATGCGATACCTATTTTTATCATAAACATCAGCATCATCCCAACTTAGAACTGGTAAACTTGTTATAAAATCAACTCGTCCATAATGTAAAACTGTTTTTGTTGGTAAATCTACGTTGCTTAGATTAGGTGTATAATCATAAATAGTTAGTCCATCATTAATTTCTGATTCTACCCAATCTGCTAAATTTGTTTCTTGTCCTGGCAATAACGTTCTAATATCAATAATTACTTGAAAAGAACGTAATCTCTTATTTGACCCAATTTCTAATCTATTAGCATCGGGTTTAGAATCTAAATAAACTTGAATTAAAGGAAGGCTCCAACTATTATTTAATTCTCTTCCAGCATAAACATTAACAGTTTTAGCAACACCGTTAACATCAAGAAGTTGTAAAGATTGAGTTGATACTTTATCTCTCAAAAACTCAATAAGCGAGTTTTCTATATTAGTTCCAATTTGCCAGTGTAAAATTGTCATTTTAAAAGTTCCCTTACTTTAGAAATCATTATCCCAAGTGCTTTCTCAATGTAATTATGGGCTTTGATTGCTTTCTTTGGGTCAATTGGAAATTTAGGTTGCCCTTTTGTAAAAATACCTTTAGTTCCTGGTACGAAATGGCCTGTGATTCTTGGATTTTCTTTAGTTCCTGGTGGTATCGTTCTTCCAGTTCCAGCTTTACCAAAATTAAGCCACACCCACCAAGGAGCTTCTTTATTTAAAACTTGTATATTTCCAACTCCATAACCACTATTAACAACGCCAGAAAATCCCGATTCTGCAATTTTTTCAACTTGAATCTGGTCTGATAAATGCTTTCCTACTGGTTTAAGACTACGTTCTCTTGTATCTTCGATGGCACTGTCTAATTGTTTTTTATGTTCTTCCGCGAGTGCCTTAGTATGTTCTTCAGACAAAATTCCTAATTGCTGCTGAATTACTTCAGGGATTGCTTTGCCTACTCGCGTAACAATCGCAGTAATCATTAAACATCCTTTTTGAAAAGCGTAATCTCGGTGTAATTGTCGTCCAATTCTATCATAAGCATTTTCTTACCAACTGCGTCGTTGAAAACATAAAAATCTTCGCCTTTAATAACTATACGATTTGCAAGTTTAAAAAGAGCAACATCATTATTTTTTATAACTATCTTAACAGAACCAATAGCTACAAGGCCCAATTGTTTAACGACTAATTCGTTGCTAACCATAGGTCTGACAAATGCGTTAACGGTTAAGTAATTCTGTTGAGCCACAGAAAAACCAACATCTCTAAATTTATCGTAGTTCGAACTCTTGACTTTTGCCCCAGGAAGATAGACAAACACCTTCTCGTTATAATCATCAAGAATGTACTTAGCAAAATTTTTTCTATATTTAGTCATTGATAAATCCTTATGCTGCTCGCATATAAACATCGTCTTGGAATTTAATTACTCCAAAGTATGCAGTAAATTCTTTACCATCTTCATCAATGAGGATGATTTCGATATAAGAATACAAATGGAAGAGTTCGGTTTGTCCTTTTGTAATGTGAATAACAAACGTTCCCTTATCTGCATCAATAATTTCGATTTCATCATCTGAACCGCCATTATCTTCTGTATTTAATCGTATCGAAGAATAAAAACGGTCAAACACTTCCGCATGAATTTTATAGTCAGAGAGGTCAAGGTTAACCGCAACCCCTATGTCAATAGAATTCTTTCGGTAGATTTTATCTGGTATTGAAATTGACGTTTCTATATTCATTTTTATCTCCCTCAATTAGTTTACATCTTCGCGCAAGTCCTCGGAAAAATCAAAATCACCATACCATGTAGTAAATTGCTGCATGGCTTTTCCAATAAGTTCAGATTTGCTTTCTTTTTCTGTTGATGTAACTTTGAAATCTTTAGTTTGGATTTCAATGTTGTTTGCATCTGTGTTAATTGATGCGATAACAGCAAGTTGATAGCCTTCACGTGGAGTAGGATTTACGCCATCAATAGTTAATACTTCTGTTCTATCATCACTTAACTTAAATGTTTTACGATAGCCATGTAGGGAGAAATAGGCTAATGAGCTTTCAAGATAATCTGTTAATTCAGAATCACTCCATTTGTCATAATAAGAATAACAAATCAAAATAATGTCGTTAGTTGCGAGTAATGAAGAAATGGTTAGCATATTAGTAGACGCATTATAACTCCAACCAGTTAAAAGAGGAGAACCGTTTTTATATACTTTAATAGTTGAACTGCTTGGATAATCTTCTGTGAGCGTGAACGAACTACTGCCTAAGAAGATATAACTATCGCGCCCATCTATTCGTAATCTATCTTTTAATAATGCTCTCATTAATCTTAAAATTGTAGTAACGCTATTCCAATTAGCCATAGTATTATTCCTTTTTATGATTCTAAATCTTCTAATTTAAATGAATAAAATTGACGACGTTCAAATTTATAATTATAAACATTTTTATCGCCTTCAACACGAACATATCTCATACCAGCCTTATTCAATGTCCTATTCAAGAAATCATGTTTAGGCAAACTGAACCAATAAACCCCATCTAAATTCCATCTAAGCACTTGAATAAAATTTTCTGCAAGCCTCCAATTACCAACTAAAATCTCGATAAATTTTTCTTGCTTATCTCCAACTTGCCTCTTCTCAACATAACAAAGGCCTTGTAAATCTTTACTCTCTAAAATGAAAGAGGGTAAGCCACTCTTAATAATCTTTCTGGCCCTACGATTTGCTTCTGGTAAATCAATGTTCAATTTTGAAGCTAAATAAAGAGAAATTGAAGTTCTATCCTTGGTCGAAATTTGGCGAATCACAGGTACATCCTTGGTTGATTGGTTAATCTTTTATTTGGAGTGGGGCTAATTTCTCAACCCCACCATACGCTTTTAAAAAAGCGTTAAAACTATCTTAACTTGATTTACTCAAGATTAAGCGCGAACGAACTTTGCACAAGTATAGCTGTTGGTAATAACAATACCGACTTGTTCGAGGCCACAAATACCTTTGGCAAATTTTTCAACAGAACCAACTGGTTTGTTGCTACCAGTTACGATTACTGCGCGTTCTTTGTTCACCATCGTGGTGTCCTGCAAACCAGCGAGGATGCTACCGTCAATCTTGCGACGAACGAAATATCCTGGCTTATTCTTTTTGCTATCAGAAACAGCAACGAGATAAGCTGTATCGGCATCAATTATAACCGTAGGAGTTCCGTTAATCGTTACATCTAATGCTTCCAAAGGAATCCACACATCAACCACATCTTTGATGTTGATAGGTGAATATTTGTTGGCATCATACTGCATCAATTCCACATCTTCGGTCACGTTAGCACCAGTAACCAAAACGAGGGTCTTACCATATTTACGAAGTGCTTTTCTCATCTCGACCAATTTAGGATAGTCAAGCTTGAGTTTACCAGAATCTAACCCGAAAACGTTACCGCGAGCAACAGCAGCAGCGTCAACCAAGGCGAGAACGGCATAAATTTCTTCACGATTCAATGCTTCCTGAATGTCCTCGGCATAGAGGTCGAGAACGTTCATATCGCCGTTCAAGAGTTCATCTAAGCAGATGTAATAATCAGGGGTAACGATTGTGCTGAAAGCCAAATCATTACGTGTTGCAGGGCTGACAGCTTCCTGTGTAACATTACAGTTACCAGAAAGGATGAAAACCTTCTTCACAGGGAGCGTGGGTGTGAAATAATACACATGTTCATGTGGTTCCGCAGAAGCAACGTTCATAATTGCAGCAATCATTTCAGGAACAGGAAGTTCAGGGTCATACGATTCGTTTAAAACCGATGCCAACTGCTCTTCGCGGTTTGCGCTGAAAGCGATTTGCTTCATTTGTTTCTGTGCAGCTTCCAATTCTTCTCTTGTTACTTGTTTCTTAGCCATTTTGTAAATCCTCCTAGAATTTTTGTACTACTATTTTAAAAAATTAATTTAAATTACTTACGAGTGGCTCTTCGGTTCTTCAAAAGTTTACCAATCGCACTACCAGATTCTTCAGAAGCATCAACGTTTTTATGCCCAGTAGCTAACACTACAGGCTCTTCAATTTTGGCTGCTTCCAATTTTTCCTTCTTGACTACTTCTAAATCAGCTTTAACAGTTTCAACTTCCTTGTCCTTCGCAGAAATCTGTTCTTTTAAAGCAGCGATTTCTTTTTCATAACCAGCTTTTACTTCTTCCATTTGAGCATAGGTGTAGGTTACTTCTTGCGTTGTAACGGTACGAACTTGCTCTTGGTCATTTACTGATTTTACTTCTACAGTTTCAACCTTAATCGTTTCTGAATTTACTGACATTGTATCAGTAACTTTTTGGGTTGTTTCTGTAACCACAACAACATCTTTTGGAGCTTCGGCTTCTACTGGTGCAGCAGCAGCTTCTTCAACCTTTGGTGCTTCGACAACAGGCTCTTCGACTTTTGCTTCAACAACAGGAGCTTCGGCAGCAGGTGTTTCAACCTTTGCTTCAACAACTGGTTCTTCAGAAGCTTTATTACATTTTGCACAAGTGTCGTCCACCATTGGTTCGCCACATGTACCACAAACTTTTTTAGCTTCTTCAACTTTGGCTTCCTCTACTTTAGGGGTTTCGGCAACCACAATTTCTTCAACTTTTACTTCTTCAATTTTCTTAACTTCGTCTGCCATTAGATTTAATACCTCCAAGATTGATTTTTGGGAGTTTTGGTTGTTAGCAAAAATTAAACTTTGTCGTTCCATTGAAAGTTTTTCTTGCAATTTTTTTGTAGCCATTTCAAAAACTCTGGCCTTTTTGCAAGCAGGTTTCACACCAAATAATAAACCTGCACCAGTAAAGTAATAGTCGTTTAACCTCTTTGTGCCATCGGCTAACTTATCCTGGCTTTCTACATCGGCAGAAAGCTCAAATGATACTGTTAGCTTTCCTTTTTCAAATAAATCTTGTGCCTCCATCCATTCATCCTCATATAAATCTTTGAAAAAAATACACGTAATTTCTATTTCTTTATCATTGTTAATTTGTGCATCAATTGTATGACCTAAAACATTATCTGTTCTTAAATGATTTTTGTTTATTTGGGTTCCAATTAATGTTGATACAGCAGCATCGGTGGCTTTAGAACCTAATCTAATTCCGTTTGCATTAGCTTTTTCTATTTCACAAAGTACCGATTTAAAGATACCTAATGCTGGATGAGGCATTTGGATTCCTTTATTTCGGGCTAATTCATAAAGAGATTCGGTGTCTTGAGCTACAACTTTTGCGGTTAGTGTTATGTTTTGACGATTCATTTTAATACTCCTAATTTCTTTAATTTACGTTCTTGATGTGTCTTAATTAAATGCTCATTCCATTCAATGTATTGTAAATTGGTTTTTGTATAAACACCGTTTGGGTCTATTCTATCAATACTCGGTTTATCCATTAAATACGCTTTACATTCAAACCAAAGTTCTCTTAATTGTTCTTTTGTTATATCTCCACGCCTATATTTATATACATTATAACTTTTGTTATTTGGATTTGTGCATCGTTGTAAAATGTTATCATAAGTTATTAACCAAGGATGATTATCACGATATTCTTGTTTCGAAAGTCTAAGAATTGGTTGTTGTTCTTTATGCTTCTTAGCAATTTCTTCTTTATGCTTTAAATACCATAATTTTGATAATCCTTCATATATTCTTTTCTACTTATTCTTTTGTCCATTTTCCATCCTTATTTTTTTTATAACCTGCGTTTTTAACCGCAGCCCAGGCTATCTTAAAACAAACTTCTTCTGATTTACCATCTTTATAAGCACTCATCCATGCGGAACGAAAAATTGTTTGTGCATGGTCTGGAAGTGCGTCCTTCACTGAAGAAGGTAAATCACTATTTTTTGAATAAGGGGCTTCAACATATTCTTCTTCGGCTTTAATTGGTTTCTTCTTTTTCTTTGGTACTTCATTTGGCGTTGGTACTCTTGGATTCGTGTCTGATAAATTATTGCTATCCTGATTAAGAATAACTCTTGGGAAGAACAAATCTTCGTCGCCATTATCAGATTCTTGCTGTCTACGTTTCTTGCTAATCTCGAAATCGTAACCAGTAGGTAATGCTTCAAACGCATCTTCGATTGACAAGATACCAGTATTCACATGGTCTTTAATGAGCTTTCTCATGTTATCGGTCAAGAAGGCTTTTACTACCCCAGGAACAATGCGAATGTCCTGCCCCATCTGTTTAGGATGAAGTTCTGCGTTTTTTTCGATAATCAAATCAAGCACTTCTTCATAAAGAGCTTTGGCATCTGCAACGCCATTAAGAATCTCTTCCACCAAAACTTTAGGATTCAAAATAGCTTCCTGTCTATCGCTGGAAAATCCCTGCAACTCGACTAAACCTAAACCACAAAGAAGGTCATTGTTAATTGGTTTAACAACACTTTCGTTAAATAATTTTGTTAAATCTGGCATCAAATGTTCCAAATTAAGGTCGTATCTACCTTTTAAAATCATATCGCCAGAATCGTGCTGATACTTCTTATTTCGTTTTGCCTGTTTCAATGATTCCTTAACATCTCCCAACTGCTTCTCAATGTCACCCATTAAATTCTTAGTCATTAAAGCTGAATCGCCAGCTCTTAACGCTAAAATGTAGGGAATCATTTCTTCAATCACATCTGCTTGTTTGCTAATCAAAGTCTTTTTAATCATGGCGTTATAAAGTACGCCCTTAGAAACTAGATACTGTGTTGGATAACCTTCATACCATGAATTAAACGGTTTACGAATAAGAACTGTCTGTTTATTTGTTGACTTAATAGGATTTTCTTCATCTCCTAAAAAGTATTTCTTGCCATTTAACTCGTCAGCAGAACCGCCAACGAGAACTGCGCCACCATCCGATAACCACATATTTGTTGGAAGAATAAGGTCATTTACCTTTCCCCAAATAATGTTAAGAACAATAAATGAGGACTTATATCTCTCGCGCATGTACTGCGTGGTAAGAGCTTTTAACCCTCTTGGTATATCAAAACTGATGTTAGCATTTAATTGATGATTAGCCCAATCTTGTAAAGCTGCCGTTAATTGAGTGTTATCGGTCACAAAGTTCATATCAACTGAACCAGTAGTAACCATAAACTCATAAATGGTCTTTACAATACCAGTATAATCGTTATCCAAAAGCTCATTGATACACGCTTGACGCGCAGCAAATTCCTTTGGAACCCGAATTTGGGTTGGACTTCCGTTTAAAAGTTTGGAAATGATTTGTTTCCAAAACATTTCACTGTTTACGTTGTAAGCCATATTTTATTCCTTTGTTAAGTAATTTATTGCGTTTAATAAAACTTGTTTATTATCTTTAGCATTTCCTAAAAGATGATTACAATTAATACAAAGCAATCCGCGAACTTTTCCTGTTTTATGATTGTGGTCAATTGCTAAATTTAAAAGTTTACCACGAATTATTGTTGTTTCTTCTTTACCACAAATGATACAAAGATTATTTTGTTTCTTTAACATTTCATTATATTGGTCTAAAGTAATACCGTATTTAGATTGTAGATAATAATTGTTAATTTTATTTTTGTTTTCTAAATAGTATTCTTTTTTATCTTCTTTAATTTTATCTTTATTTGTTAATTGATAATTTTTATTATATTCTTTTTGTTGTTCTCTATTATTAACTTGATATTTTTGTATACATTCTTTACAAATAGATTGTACGCCAAATTTTCCACCTTTACATTTATAAAAATAAGATAATTCTTTTTCGATTCCGCATTTAGTACATTTTTTCATATTAAAATCCTGCTACAAATGATGATTGTGTTGAGGGTTTAGATAAATTTGCAAACTCATAATTAAATCTGGCAAGGACACAGCATTGGAAGCTTTGTAAAAGATGGTCTGTGCTTGTCGTGCCATAGCGTCGAGTAGTTCCAGTAGTCACACTAAAATAGTTAGCGAATTCCCTCAAAAATTTTTCGGAATGAGGAACTTCTAATAATCCATGATATAAACAATGTTCAAGTTGAATGTTTGCAAAATCTATCGTGCGCTCTAATTTGTAAACAGGATTTCCTCTATCGTCATACTTAATAGTTTTGTCGTCATTTGTTTCGAAGCCGATAATCATTTTAGCGTTGAATAAGCATCTATTAATTCTATCTTTCGGAACACCAAGGATTTCCAACTCATCTGCAATTGCGCGACCTTCACCTGCGGTACAATCTAAAGAGATGAAACAATTTTCCATCTTATCATAAAGCCACTTAAAAACTTTGGCCTGTTCTTGGGTAGTCAACATGTAAAGAGCAATGTTGTATCTCCATTTCAACATCTGGCTATCACCGAAAAAGATACAGACTTCGCTTGGAGAACCTGTTGTTCCAATGTCGGACGCGATAATCGTAAGTGGGGCTGCTTGACTATCAACCACCAAATACTTATCGAAATTTCCGAAAGTTTCTTTAGCAATGTCAAATTGTTTAACTCGTTTTTTGGTATTATACGAATACTTCTTGATACGTTCCATGTCGAACATGGAGTTTGCACCTTCAATTGCTTCACCTAAAACATTGAGTTTGTACATTGGCGAAGTTTCACCATCATACTCTTCAATCTTTTCGGCTTTAATTTTCTCATCCCAATCTTGACGAACGAACTGTGGCATGTTGCAAATCCAATTACGTTTCGCCTCATCTCTTAAAATCTTACCAAGAGGAGAACCTAATCTTATGTCGGGAATACCTGCGAGGCGTTCAATACATCCCTCACTGGACATAGCATCTGCCATCTTTTTACGGCCTTCTTCACTCATATAACTAACTTCGTCATAGATGTTCTTCTTAACGTGAAGGGAATGGAAAGCTGTACCTGGGTCTGGCGAATTAATGTTCTCATTTCGACCATACATAACGTGGCCTAAAATGGTATCAATTTCCATACCACCACCGATAAAGCGAACACATTCTTTACCTTTTCTGCGGTATAAAGCAAAAAGAGGATGATGATTAGCTAACGTAGCGACAGGGGTGGCAATTTTCTTTAAATGAGCAAAGTCAAACGATGCCAAACAACTCTCATCACCTTCACCATGAATTAATGTAAGGAACGCATCAATCACAGCAAAAAGAGATTTACCTAAATTTCGAGCAGCAACGTTGATTAAAAATCCAGCACCTTGCTTATTACGAAAATTATCTTTCGATGATAATTTATCATCGTCGGCATACATGTAGCTATAGTCCAACATACTATGTTGGTAAGGGCGAACTCTTATCAAAGAACAATCTTCTTCACTCCAAATGTGAGGAGCTTTAATGTTTTCAGGAATTAGGCACTCGGTCATAGCTAACGGAGAATACCAACATTCCATGAACTCTATCTCTTCGGTTGTTAAACGCTTATAAAGCACAATTAAACCCTTGGTAAATGGTTAGGGGCTTTGTAATTCAATCTACTTCTTCCAGTAAAATTGGTTTCAAAATCTTCTCTTCCAACTGCTAAACGGTATTCAGTTCCATCCGTTTTTTCACGAAGAATTTTCCATGAACCATCGGCTTTAGAAAAACCATAATAGTTATAACCAGCCTCGTTTTCACGAACTTCAGTTATATCAAACCCACTTAAATTAGTTTCTAATGACATGTTATTCTCCTTTAAAAAGTATTTCCACGAAATTTGGTGAGGGGCTACCGCATTGGCAGAAACCCCTCAATTTATTCTAAATTATCGCCAATTCAAACTAATTCCACGAATTCGGCAATCTTTATTATTCTGTGTTGTAAGTTTCCAAACGAGCAATTCTCCATGAGGCTGTGTATCTAAATCAACACTTCCAGTAAAGAGATTTAACGTTCCATCTCCAAACTCCTGGTCTTTAGCAATCAAGCATGGGGAGAAAGTTACGCCACCATCTCTTGAAATCTCAATCTTTAAATCTACGTTTGGTTCCATAGCATCAATGTCCTCTTCGAAAATAACCACACGTGCTGAAGTAGGAACATAATTTGATACATAACCAACAGATTGAAGAACCATATTTGGAACTGTTTGAACGTTTAATGGGAGTAACAATTTTGTATTAGAATCACAACTATACTCTACCGATGGAGGTGTAAATGCTGTACTCCAACGAGCGTTATCTGAAATTCTAACTTCTTCAATAAAACCATTAAATAAATTTTCACCAGAATTTGATGCTCCAATTGAAAGAATGTTAGTTCCATTTATAGTTACGGTTCCTGTTATTGCAGCTCCAAGAATTCCGTTAACATAAAGTTTAATAACTCCGTCTTTCTGAACTATTGCTATATGCTGCCAAGTTTCTAAACTCAAAGCAATAGGGGCTATTACAGAAGCTCCATCCACAATTGTATACTTTAAATATTTATTACTTGTTCCATCTAAAGTAAGTTTCCAACTATCTTCTTGACCAATAATGAAAGTGTCTAAGTCAGTTAAAGAAAGTGGGTCTATCCATAAATCTATCGTATAATCAGTTGATGTGTCAACGGTTGGAGAAGTAGGAGGAGTAAAATTAGAAGTCCAACGAGCAATACCTTTACTAACTCTAAATTCGTCTATTAAACCATTTACCCAAAAAACACTACTATATTGACCAATTATAAATTGACCAGAATAATCTGGAAGTGTATTAGAATAATCTCCATTTGCATAATCTTTAGTTAATGCGATACCATCAACATAAAAATTCCAGGTATTTCCATCTCTAATTAATGCCATATGATACCATTGACCAACAGTAGGTTCAAAATTAACGTGAAATAAAAGTATCCAACCTCCACCAGAATTAATTGAAACAGTTATTAGATTATTTGGCCCACCACCATCATTATAATTATAATAGCAAGTAAATCTACTACCTGGATTATCATATTGTTGAAAAAATCCACTATTTTGTTTTACATTAAAATTTACCCACCAATCAATTGTAAAACTATCAGAACCAAAATTAAAATCATCAGAATCGGGAACTGAAAGATAAGAACTTCCATTAAAATTAGCTGCATATCCTCCAAATTTACCAGGAACAGGAAAAGTACAGCCATTATTTGTAACTGTTTTTGGAGTTAACTCTGAATCATCTAAATTATTATCAAAATGAAGAAGCAACTTTATATAAGCATCTACGCCACTAATTCCTTCTGATAACATCCAATCATCTGAATCTGCTAAAGTAAGGTAACTATTAATTCCATCTAAGTAGAGGGAAGCATTTCCAAAAAGAGGATTAGTTCCACTCATTCTAGCATTGCCTAAAGCGGTGACGGTTTTATTTCCAGCAGATATGTCCTCAATTACAGGAGTAGGGGCTGGTGTAGTAGCCGTATTATAAGCCTTAGTCATTGGGGTGAAAGATGTGCTGTATCTTACTATATTTGAAAGACGAATTTCGTCTAAGTAACCGTTTAAATAAGCTGCTCCTAATTTTCCTAAAGTTAGAACGACAGGGAAATACACGTTGCTTAGAGGTACACAAAAAAGGGCTGATGTTCCATCTAAAACACCGTCGAGATAAATATTTAAATAACCTACATCTGTTCTCTGAATAGCAACATGATGCCAGGCGTTGCTAGAAACAGTTGTAGAACCAACAACGTTAAGAATAACAATTACTTCTCCGTTAATGTCATAACCGTTTCGTACTAAAACAGTTGCTTCTATTTTATTAGAAGCGTTCTTCTTAATGTCAACGACTTCGCCAGCAGCGTAAGAAGTTTGGTAATACTGTTCGGCAATGTATTCTTCATTGCTTACAATCGGTTGAAGTCCAGAAGCGTTTGAATAAAGCCAAAAATCGAAAGTCATAGGAATTCCAAACATTGTCTGTGCAGTTCCTTCAACTAAACGTCCTAAATCACAAGAATCATTAACGCCATCAAATTTGATAGAACCAGTTCCGAATTTCTTAGTGGTTGTATCAGTGATTGCGCCATGATTATAAAGAGGAAGGCGAAGTAAATCCATAAAAGCGGAGCTTCCTTGAATTCCATCACCATGAATTAACATTTTAGTGTTAATGTCAAGGTCGCCTTTATTTGGCATGTAATAAGTTTCATCAATTTGAATGTGGTTTTCACATTCATCTTGTTCCAAACCAGTTTCTTCTGAATTAAATTGATGAACCATACCATCAAACATACGTGCAACTGCTGAACCAAAACTTGTTAATGTGTTAAAGGCTAACAACGAAATGTTGATAGCTAATCCAGTAGTAACTTTAACAGCATTATCAATGTCGAGTGCTGTTGAATAAGGCGCACCAATCAAATCTGAATAAGATGCGGTTGTTACTTTATTCCAATCTGTTAACGAACCACTAGATGCAACAAGCATCCAGGTATAAGCGTCACCTGTATCTGTGCTAATACGTAAATCGCCCTGAACATTTCCTGTTAAGGGGAGGCTTGCGTATGTGGACACTGGTGAGCGTAACTGTCCTAAAGGTTGAATGAAAGCCATGTTATTTATCTCCTTTAAAAGTCTTTAATAATCTATTCTTAAATTTTTATTACGACAAACCCTGCATTAATTTTTCTTGAAGTAAATCAGCAACATCGTAAACACCTTGGTCAAGCCATGCACCAGAAACAAAGGCATAAAGATGGTCAGAATCAATTGTCATTCTAACATCACCTTCAGCATTTTCGGCTGTTGGGAGGTCAGCAATTGTAGCAACTGCGCTACGAAATTGTATTTCCATTTCAGTTTCAACTTGTTTAACTTGTCCTAAAGCTGAATCAAAAACTCTTGTGTAAATTTTCATTTGTTTAATCTCCTTAAAATCATTTCTAATTTTATATTAAATTTTTATTATTACTTCCAATTAATCGCTACAGCACGAATAGATAAATCTTTATTATTATGAGTTGTAATTTTATAACAAACTTCTTTTCCAGAAGGTTGAGTTGATAAATTTACTGTACCAACTAAAAAGTTAACGTTACTATAAAGAGAAGTCCAAAGAACTTCTTGATTAATGTCCATCTCTGTTTTTAAATCTGTTGCTTGTGTCCAAGTTGTACCACCATCTCTTGACACGTAAAGTTTAATGTCGGTATTGGGGGTGACAGCCTGAACTACTTTAGGGTCAAAACTAGATATTCCATCTTGCTCAAAAATAACAACGCGAGCTGAAGCAGGAACATCGTTTGCTTCATATCCATTAGATTGGATAACCATGTTGTTGCATGGCACAGATTGTGTTGGTGTATTATAAGGAGTAGTGCGTGGTGTAAAAGTTGACGTATAACGAGCTATTCCTTTTGAGAATCTAACTTCTTCGATTCTTCCACTAAATCCTTTACCAAGAACAAGTCCGTTATCATTTCCAATTACCATTTCATTATCATAATTAATAATGTTTTGTGTGTCAGCCACAGAAGATGTTCCATCTAAAACTCCATTAACATAAATCTTGATGTAACCGTTTTGTCGAACTACAGCAAGATGATACCACGTATCTTGTTCAATCGAAGTTGCTCCTGTAGCATCATAAGATACAGGGTCAACAGGAATGTTTTGGTTATCAAAAATGTAATCTGTACATCCACGAAAAGAAACTTTAATTTTCTTTGCAGCAGTTTTTTCAATCTTAAAATTAGTACCATCATCATGGTTAAATTGATGGTCTAGCATAATTGTTTCAGCATCGTTAGTTGAAGGACGAATCCACATATCCCAAGTAAAGTCTAATCCTGAAACTGTTAATGGTTCTCCGTCATTCTTATACATTCCGAGAGTAAAATTATTATAAAAACATTCTAAAAGCAAATAAGAAGAAGCACTTCTATCAAAAAGAAGAGCTTTATTTCCAAATTTTGTATTTGTTGCGGTAGCAACGGTGTCATTTCTTGCAACGTCGTTCAAAAGTGAATCAAAGAAATCTGTGTTTTCTGAATTTAATTGATAACCATGAATTAAAAGTCTTGTATAACTATCTAAACTTCCATCAAAATTATTAACATAAAAACCAGCATAGGTTTGTACGCTTCTAGCTATTAAACGTTTTGCACCAGAAGTACGAGTTAAATCAATCCCATCTTCTGTATGTAGGGCATCTAAAACACCATCAAACATCTTCATAACGTTCATACTAATTGATACCATGCTCATAAAAAACATGTAAACATAGTTCAAATAGATATTACGAATCGCTTGTGAAGCCGTATCAATTGCTAAAGGTGAAGAAGTTGGTCTGTTAGTTAAATCATTATAATTTGAAACTGTTACTTTTTTCCAACTAACCCAATCCCCAATTGATGCTTCAGAAATCCAGGTGTATGCAACACCCAAGTCAACAGTAATACGTATGTCACCCTTTGTATTACCAGTTAAAGGTAGGGCTGAATACGTTGCAACTGCTGCTCTCATTTGTCCTAAAGATTGTTGAAATGCCATATTTTTATCTCCTTTAAAAATCTATTATTCTATAACTAAATCTACTTCTTGCCAAGCATAACCGTTAAAAATGTAATACTTGTTTTCTGTTTTAACATAACGAACATCTCTCGCTACATTTTTTAAAGTAGGAAGATTTTCTTTTGTAGCAACTGCATGTTTAAAATTAGCTTCGTTTATATTTTTTCTTATTATAATAGTCATAATTTATATCCTTATAAAACAATATTTGTCTTAACGTCATTAAATGATTCTGGTGGGCCTTGAATGTTAGTATCATTGTGAATTTGTGTTTCAGTATCACTTAAACAAGAAAAGGATATTTTCTGTCCTGCTGACATATAACCAAGTTTATAAACCGTAGCAACGAAGAAATAAATTAACGGAGTTCCGCTTGGGTCATTTGTTTTTAACTGTAAAATGTAATCTAAGGTTCCAGGTACAAATAATAAATCCCATTCAGCACGTGTTAATGGTAAACTTGCTACATTACGTCCTTCATCTGTTTCTAAAGCAGTTTCCCAAGAAGAGCCATTCCATTTTTTCCAAGTTGTTCTTCCATCAACACTAAATAGTATTGTTGCCTGAAAATTACCATAAAGGTCGCCACCAAAAGACATACCTTTAATACCTAACCAATCAGATGTATCTATTTGACCAGAAGAATTAGTTTTTACATTTTGCATAGCAGTATCATATTGAGATAAATGTTGACCTATGCTATTTAACGCTATGTGCGATTGAAAAACATTTGAATACATTCCAACATATTGGTCAAAATTAAAATTTTTATAAATTGCTAATTCTGCTAACCAACCAGTAAAAAAATTAGTTGGCGTTGCTCCACCTTTAGCACCTATGCGGATAGGGTCGATTGTATTATTATAAGCTGCACCAGCACCAGGGTAAGAATGTGGCAACCAACCAGAACCGTTAATAAACATTTTTATTTCAGTATTGTCGGCTGGATTACGCATTAATCCAATGTGCATATCATTATAATAAGTATTTAAAGTGTTTGTTAAATCCCATGTACCAGCAACAGTAATACCATCTTCAGATATATCCATTTTTAATTTATTTGAAGTTATATATAATCTCCAACTTCGACGATTATCTGCTTCATTCCAAAGGCTGATAATTTCTCCATCAGGAGGATTATTGTTCATCCAAAATTCAACAGCAAAACTATCCGATGCGCCTGGAACAAAATCACTACTATTTGGAACATCTATATAACTTGCACCATTAAAAACACCTTTATTTTCAACAATACCAACATCATAAGTAACACCATGATTTGTTCCATCGTGACTATCTAAAGAATCGGTCACATCATTATTAAATAAATAATAAGCTAACATTCCTGTTGCGCCATAAGAAGGAACTAAAGAAACACCATCAGAACCAATAGGTAAAAAAACAACCTTATCTGCATCATAATCATAATTCGGTTCTGTACTTGTATTAAAATTAAATGTTAATAAATCCTGTAACTGAATTAAAATTTCAACAACCCTTTTATAAAGTGGGTC
>Ga0315273_10002213_pt1 | contig 22774 bp, 22 predicted proteins | sample YL17G02_0_MG_FD_205753 | JGI IMG/M metagenome (GOLD analysis project Ga0315273, IMG submission 205753) | Sediment microbial communities from Yellowstone Lake, YNP, Wyoming, USA - YL17G02_0 | ecosystem: Environmental > Aquatic > Freshwater > Lake > Sediment | place: USA: Wyoming | collected...
CTGCCTTTCGTCCTGGTGTTGCTGGGGGTGCTGGGCGGCGCCGTCGCGTTCGGGTTCATCGGCGTGTTCCTCGGGCCGGTGCTGATCGCGGTCGGCTATGCGTTGCTCAAGGAATGGGCTGCGGGCGCGCCAACGGACGCGAGCGCCGCGGGCAGCGAAACGCCGCCGGGCGACAGCGGAACCGCGTAGCCGGAACGTCCGCCGGCCTCGGGCCCGCCCGAAAGGCTCGCGACCCGGCGTCTACGGAGCGGGACTGACCGGTTGCGGCGCCAGCTCACGCAGGAGTTCAGCACGAAACGGCGCCAGCGCGGTGACCATCTGGGCGAATATTTTCGGCGTCGCCGCGATCACCTGGCCGCCGTGCAGAAAGTCGCCTTCGCCGGCCAGGTCGCCGATCAGGCCTCCGGCTTCCTGAATGAGGAGGCTGCCGGCCGCGACGTCCCACGGATTGAGGCCGACTTCCCAGAAACCGTCGTAGAAACCGGCCGCGACGTAGGCGAGATCGAGCGCGGCGGCGCCGGGGCGGCGGAGGCCGGCGGTCTGCTCGATCATCGCCTTCATCATCCGCAGGTAGGTGTCGAGGTATCTTCCGTCGCGAAACGGAAAGCCGGTGCCGATGAGGCAATCGCGCAGATGGTGCCGCTTGGAGACGCGGATGCGGCGATCGTTCAGGAACGCGCCGCGCCCCCGCGATGACGTGAAGAGATCGTTGCGAACCGGATCGTATATGACCCCGTGCGTGACCTGGCCCCGCTGCGAGAGCGCGATCGAAACGCAGTACTGGGGAAAGCCGTGCAGGAAATTGGTCGTGCCGTCGAGCGGGTCGATGATCCAGACGTTTTCCGCGTCGGCGTTCGCGCCTTTGGCGGTGCCTTCCTCTGCTAGAATCGCGTGGTCCGGGTAACTCGCGAGCAGCGTCTCGACGATTATCCGTTCGGCTTCGCGATCCACTTCGCTCACGAAATCCTTGGGGCCTTTCGACGTGATGGTGAGCAGGTCGAGCTCGCGGGCGCCGCGATTGATGATGTTGCCGGCGCGGCGCGCTGCCTTCACCGCGATTCCGAGCATCGGATGCATGGTTGGATTGTCCCGCTTTCGCTGCCGATCACGCCGATGGGCGGGGCGCAAAGAACGTAAGTGTCTATTGTAACCGCTGACGGCCCCCGGTCGCGACCCGCCGTCCCCCCGGAACCTCGATGACGTCCCGCCTCGATCGCCTCTCCGCCGTCCGGATCGTGCTCGTCGCGACCAGTCATCCGGGAAACATCGGCGCAGCCGCGCGCGCGATGCTCACGATGGGACTCTCCCGGCTCGTTCTCGTCGCCCCCCGCCGATTTCCGGATCCCGAAGCGGTGGCGCTCGCGTCCGGGGCGATTTCGGTGCTCGACAGCGCGCGCGTCGTCGCGTCGCTCGACCACGCGCTAACCGGTTGCGTGCTGGCCGTGGGAATGTCGGCGCGCCCGCGTGAGTTTGCGGGACGCGTGCTCGCCGTGCGCGAGGCCGCCGAAGACGCTTTCGCGCACACGGTTCACGGCGACGTCGCGCTCGTGTTCGGTACCGAGATGTCGGGACTTTCCAACGACGAGCTCGCGCGTTGCGGTCTCGTCGCCACCATTCCCGCCAGCCCGGATTTCGGCTCGCTCAATCTCGCCGCCGCGGTGCAGGTCGCCGCCTATGAACTGCGTGTTGCCGCGAGCGGCGGCGAAGTCTGGCGCGCGCCGCGTTTCGAGCCGGCGACCGCCGACGAGATCGAGGCGTTATACGCGCACGGGACGAAAACGCTCGCGGCGATGCGCTTTCTCGATCCGCGAATGCCGAGGCGCCTGCTGCCACGTCTGCGGCGGCTTTTCTCGCGCGCCGCGATCGAGAAGGAGGAGGTCAGCATCCTGCGCGGCATCCTGGCCCGCATCGATCAACTGCTGGGACGACGCCTGCATTAGCACGACATGAAAGACAAAGCCCCCGCGACCTCGCCGACCGCTCCGGCAACCGATGCACCGGATCGGCATTGCAGCAACTGCGGCGCAACCGCCCCCGGCGCTTACTGTCCGGCGTGCGGGCAGGACACGCGCGAGCGGTTGCCGACGTTCGTGCAGTTCATGCGCGAGGCGACCGGCCGTTACCTGTCATTCGACGGCAGGCTGTGGACGACGCTTTTCCCGCTGCTGTTCCGGCCGGGATTCCTCACGCGGGCCTACTTTTCCGGACGGCGGCAGCGCTACATCGGTCCGGCGCGCCTCTTTCTGGTCTCGAGCCTGGTGCTGTTCGCGGTGCTCGGCTATTTTTCCGGGTCGATCGAGATCGACAATGCGTTCACAGCGGACAACTCCCCGGCGTCCGACAAGTCTGCGGCGTCGGCCAAGTCCAAGCCGGTCAAGGCGCGAGAGACATCGCCCCCGTCCTCCGACAACTCCCCACCGTCCGACAAGTCCTCGCCAGCCAAGAAGCCCGACGAGATCGCCGGCGGCCTTGACGTGCTGGACGGCGACCTGAACGTCGAACTGCACTACTTCCCGGAAGCCGCCTCGGGCATGCTGAGGAAGCGACTGGATCGTTTCAACCATCTCGATCGCACGCAGAAGGTCGAACAGATACTCGCCGGCGCGTTGCGCTATGGACCGTACGCGATGTTCGCGCTGCTGCCCGCATTCGCGGCGCTTCTGAAAGTGCTTTATCTCGGACGCCGGCGGCGGTATCCGGCGCGCCCGCGACTCTACGGCGAGCATCTGGTGTTCGCCGCGCACAACCACGCTTTCCTGTTCGTCGCCGTCGCGCTGCTCTTCCTGCTCCCCGGCGACCTCGCGCGTCAGGCGGTCGGGCTGTGGATCCTGTTCTATCTGGCGTGGTCGATGCGCGCGGTTTATGGCGGATCGTGGCGGGGGATAGCGGCGCGGAGCGCAGCACTCGTCGTCGTGTACGCGATCCTTTTCAGTTTCGTGACGGCCGGATTGCTGATCGCCGCGATCCTGTTGCGCTGATCGCGCGAGCCTCGCGCGGCGCCCGTTGCCGATGTCTGCCGGGAACAGCGTGGCGGCACGGATCGTCGGCCGATCTTCGTGACCGAGAGGTCAGCCCAGCAACCGGACGAGCCACAGCGACAGTATCGGAAGGAATACGAGCAGCGTCACGCGAATGGCGTCGGACATGAGAAACGGCATGACCCCCTTGAACGTCACCGACATCGGCACGTCGCGCGCGAGGCGATTGATGATGTAGACGTTCATACCCACGGGCGGCGTGATCAGGCCGATCTCGACGACCATCAACGCGAGGATGCCGAACCAGATCGACTTCTCGGTCGGGTCGAGCCCCCAGTAGTCGAGCCCCATGACGATCGGCAGGAAGATCGGCATCGTCAGCAGGATCATCGAGAGGCTGTCCATCAGGCAACCCAGGACCACGTAGATGCCGAGGATGGCGAACATCACCGCAAGCGGCGGCAGGCCCGACGACCCCACCATCCGCGCGAGTTCGCCGGGCATCTGCGTGAGCGCGAGGAACACGTTCAGAACGTCGGCGCCGAGCAGGATCAGGAAGATCATCGCGGTGGCCTCGGCGGTGCCGTAGAGTCCCTCGACCAGCCCCTCCCACCGCATTCCACCCAGCCAGACCGCGAAAAACAGCGCGCCGACCGTGCCGATCGCCGCCGCTTCGGTCGGCGTGAAAAAGCCGCCGTAGATGCCGCCGATGACGACGACGAAGAGCGTGACTACGGGCCAGACGTCCTTCAGCGCGCTCAAGCGCTGCGGCCAGGTGTGTCGGTCTCCCGCGGGTCCCGAGCCCGGCTTCACGCGGACGTAGATCGCGATCGTGATCATGTAGCCGATCGCCGCGATGATCCCCGGCACGAACGCGGCCATGAACAGCTTGGCGATGTTCTGCTCGGCCAGGATCGCGTAGATGACGAGCACGATCGACGGCGGGATCAGGATTCCGAGCGTCCCGCCGGCCGCGAGCGTCCCTGTCGCCAGAGCGGGCTCGTACTTGAACCGGCGCAGCTCCGGCAATGCGACCTGGCCCATGGTCGCCGCGGTGGCGAGCGAGCTGCCGCAGATCGCGCCGAACCCGGCGCAGGCGCCGACAGCAGCCATCGCGACGCCGCCGCGCCAGTGGCCGATCAGCGCATTCGTCGCATCGAACAGCGACTTCGACAGGCCGCCGCGGCTCGCGAACTGGCCCATCAGCAGGAACATCGGGATGACGGAGAGGTCGTAGACGGAGAAACGCGAGTACGCCACGGACTTGAGATAGTTGAGCAGCGGCGACCAGCCGGCGAGCGTCACGTAGCCCGCGACGCCGACCGCCAGCATCGCGATGCCGATCGGCACGCGGATCGACAACAGCACGATCATCGCGCCGAACATGAGGAAGCCGAATTCGACGCCGGTCATTTGCTCACGGCGCCCGGCGCCGCGGCGCCGCTGTCGTCCTTGCGGCCTCGCCAATGCTCCCACGCGGTGTAGAAGCCCGCGACGGAGAAGAGCGCGAACGACGGCACCATCAACGCGACCGCGTACCAGGTCGGAATCTCGAGAATCGTCGTCTGGTCGTTCGCCTGCTGCAATCCGATTGCGCCCACGGTCATGCGCCAGGTAAAGACCGCGGCCGCGATCCCGATCAGAATGGAGCCGACCGTGTCCAGCGCCGCGCGGACGGCCGGGCGCGAGTTGGCGGTGAAAAAATCGACGAGCACGTGGCCGCCGCGCATCTGGCACAGAGGCAGGAACGCCGAGACGGCGATCGCGCAGCCCAGCTGGATCAGCTCATAGTCGCCGGGCAGGGGCTTCGTGAAAACCGCGCGGCCGACGACGCTGACGAGCGACATGACGGTCAGCGCGACTAGCACGAGACCGCCACCGAGGGCGAATGCCTTGGACACGGACAACAGCACGCGACCGATGCGGTCGGTCGGCGCGTGTTTCAGAACGATCGGTTCGCTCATCGCCGTCGACCTCGTGTAAACGCTCAAAAAAAGCATGGGCGCGGTGGCGCGCCCATGCTCGTCGGACGTTGCAACAGGCTACTTCTCGTACTTCTTGATCAGGTCTTTCGCGGCCTGCAGCAGCGCCTTGCCGTCCTGACCCTTCGCGCTGACATCCTTCACCCATTCGTCCGGCAGGTTGGCCGTGGCCTTCTGCCAATTCTCGAGTTCGGACGCCGGGATCACGTAGAACGTGTTGCCGCGATCCACCGCGAACTTGCGCGCGGGTGGCGCCGATGCATCCCACTGCACGCCCATCGTCTTCGAGAGCGGCGCTCCGGAGTTGGCGTCGATCACCACTTTGAGCTCGGGCGGGAGGCTGTCGTACTTCGCCTGATTCATCGCGAGGATGAACACCGCCGTGTAGAGCGCGCGCATTTTCGGGTCGGTCTCACTCTCGTATTTGGTGAACTCGTGCGCCTTGATCGACGGAACGACTTCCCAGGGCAGCAGGTAGCCGTCGACCACCCCCTTGGACAGCGCGTCTCCGAGCGCGGGCAGCGGCATCGCGACCGGGGTCGCCCCCAGGGCTCCCAGCATCTTGTTGGTCTGCCGCGTGGGCGCGCGCATCTTCAGGCCCTTGAAATCGGCCATCACCTTGACTTGCTTGCTGACGGTGTGGACGTAGCCGTTGTCGTGCACGTTGACGGCGAGCGCCTTGATGCCCGGGAATTCCTTGTAGCCGTACTGCGTGTAATAGTCCCAGGCGGCCTGGCTGGTCGCCTCGGCGCTCGACGACAGGAACGGCAACTCGAACACCTCCATCACGGGGAAGCGGCCGGCCGTATAGCCGGGGAGCGTCCAGACGATGTCGGCGACCCCGTCCATGGCCTGCTGGATCAGTTGCGGAGGAGCGCCGCCCAACTGCATCGCCGGATAGATCTGGCATTTCATCCGGTTGTTCGAGTCCTTGGCGATCTTGTCGCACCACGGCACCAACAGCGTCGACGGCGGCATCGCCGTAGGCGGCCAGAAATGGTGCACTTTGAGCGTGACTTCCTGTGCGGCGGCGGGAAGCGCGATCGACGCTGCCACCGCATACGGCGCGAACAAACGGACGAGTCGGGACATGGTTCCTCCGGGGCGGCGCGTTGGCTCCTCGAGCCGCCATAACGTTTTGAAGGCGAGGGCGGGAAAACGGTCGATACTAGCCAATTGCCGGCACCGGGGCAAATAGGTGCGGATTGTTCCATGCGCGCTGCCGGTAGCGGCCGGGTTTCCCCACCGACGCCCAATAGTTGAGCGGAGCAGTCGGAAATGCGAAAATGTCCGGCATGTTCAGCCGTCTCCGTGAAGACATCGCCGTCGTGTTCGAGCGCGACCCCGCCGCCCGGACGAAGTGGGAGGTGTTGACGTGCTATCCCGGATTGCACGCGCTCGTCTGGCATCGGGCGGTGCCCCACCGCCTGTGGGGCTGGGGTCTGCGCTGGCTGGCGCGTTGGCTGGCCCATTGGGGGCGTTGGCTCACCGGCATCGAAATCCATCCGGGGGCAGTGATCGGGCGCCGGGTTTTCATCGACCACGGCATGGGCGTCGTGATCGGGGAAACGGCCGAGATCCACGACGATTGCACGCTGTATCACGGCGTGACCCTCGGTGGAACCTCATGGAATGCCGGCAAACGCCATCCGACGTTGGGCAAGGGCGTCGTGATCGGGGCGGGGGCCAAGGTGCTCGGGCCGATTTCAGTGGGAGATGGCGCCAAGATCGGCTCGAATGCCGTCGTCGTGCGCGACGTTCCGGCAGGCGCGACAGCCGTCGGCATTCCCGCGCGGATCCTCGTCGGCGGGGATGAGGTGCGCCGCGAAGATCAAGCGGCGAAATTGGGATTCTCCGCTTATGCCATTGCGGCCGACATGAACGATCCGATGGTCCACGCGATCCACCGGTTGATCGATCACGCCGCGACGACGGACGCCCGGCTTCAGGCCCTGATTGCCCAGCTCCGGCAGGGCGGATTCGAATTCGGCGATGCGAAGGCCACGGCCGAGGGATTCGACCCGCAGCGGCTGAACCAGATGATCGAATGAGAAGCGATCGCGGTCGGCACTTGACCGTCGACGGTTTCCCTCGGGGCCACCTGGCGGACACGCCGCGATGAAGACGCCGATCTACCTCGACTACGCCGCGACGACGCCCGTCGATCCGCGCGTCGCGCGGAAGATGATCCCGTATCTGACGGAAAACTTCGGCAATCCGGCGTCTACCTCGCACTCGTTCGGCTGGGCCGCGAAGAAGGCGGTCGAGGAGGCGCGCGGCGAGGTCGCGGGGCTCGTGAACTGCAGCCCGGAGGAAATCACCTGGACGTCGGGCGCGACCGAGTCGATCAACCTTGCGCTGAAGGGAGCCGCGCACGTTTGCAAGGACAAGGGCAGGCACCTCGTCACCGTTCGAACGGAACACAAGGCCACACTCGACTCGATGCACGAGCTCGAGCGTGAAGGTTATGCGGTGACGTACCTCGACGTGCTGGCGGACGGGCTCGTCGACCTCGATGCGTTCGGCGCAGCGCTCCGGCCGGACACGATTGTCGTCTCGGTGATGGCGGTCAACAACGAAATCGGCGTCGTGCAGGACATCGCGGCGATCGGGGAGATCTGCCGCGCGCGCGGCATCGTCTTCCACGTGGATTCGGCGCAGGCAACCGGAAAGATTCCGCTGAACCTCGCGGATCAGGACGTCGACCTGATGTCGTTCACGGCGCACAAGACCTACGGGCCGAAAGGCGTGGGTGCGCTCTATGTGCGGCGCAAGCCGCGGGTTCGCATCGAGGCGCAGATGCACGGCGGCGGTCACGAGCACGGAATGCGCTCCGGCACGCTGCCCACGCACCAGATCGTCGGGATGGGCGAGGCGTTCCGGATCGCGAAGCGGGAGATGGCGACCGAGAACGAACGCATTGGCATCCTGCACGACCGGCTGTGGAAGGGCATTTCGGGCATCGGGAACGTGCATGCCAATGGCGACCCGGTGCGCCGTGTTCCGCACAACCTCAACGTCAGCTTCGGTTTCGTCGAAGGCGAGAGCCTGATCATGGCGCTCAGGGACATCGCGGTGTCGTCGGGATCGGCGTGCACGTCGGCCTCGCTCGAGCCTTCGTACGTGCTGCGCGCTTTGGGGCGCAGCGACCTGCAGGCGCATGCGTCGATCCGATTCAGCATCGGCCGCTACACCACTGCGGCCGAGATCGACTACGCGGTGGATCTCATCAAGCGGAAAGTCGGCGGGCTGCGCCTGCGATTGCCGTTGCGGGAGCGCTCCGGCGACGGCCCCGGTCTCGACGCCGTCCGACGTTCGGCGCGCTAGAGATCGGATCCGGGAAAAGTCACGCGAACAGGTTCAGGACCGCGTCCAGCCCGCAGCGGTCGAGCGCATGCGTCGCCTGCGCGCGCACGAGCGGCTTCGCGTGGTACGCGATCGATATGTCGGCCGCTTGCAGCATCGGCACATCGTTGGCGCCGTCGCCGATCGCGATCACGATTCCTCCCTCCGGCGCGTAGCGCTGGCGCATCGCCGAGAGGCGTGCCGCCTTCGCCTCTCCATCGACGACCGGCGTCAGGACGCGCCCGGTCAGCATTCCGTTTGCGATCTCGAGTGTGTTCGATGCCGTCTCGTCGAAATCGAGCCGCGCCTGCAGCCGGTCCGTGAAGAAAGTGAAGCCGCCCGAGACCAGCAGAGTCTTGGCGCCGACGGCCTTGAAGCCCGCCAGCATCCGCTCGGCGCCGGGCGAGAATTCGAGACGTTCGACGTAGACGCGTTCCAGCGCGGAGACCGGCAAGCCCGCGAGCAGCGCGACGCGTCGTGCGAGGCTCTCGCCAAAGTCGATCTCGCCGCGCATCGCGGACGCCGTGATCGCGGCGACCTCCGGCTTGATGCCCATGATGTCGGCGATCTCGTCGATGCACTCGATCGTGATCAGCGTCGAATCCATGTCGATGGCGACGACGCGGACGCGATCGCGCTTCAGACCTGACGGAACGAAGGCGCTGTCGATGCCGGCTTCGGCGCACAGCGGGGCGACGCCGGCATGCCGTTTGGCGCGCAGCAGACGGAACGCCTGTTGTGCGCCGCCGTCGAGCACGCGGATGGCCTGCGCGTCGGCCAGTTCGGCAATCTTCGCGATGTCTGCGGCGCCGATCGCCGGCGCCTGGAGCACGAGGTCCGTCGTCGCGGCCTTCATGCGGGTCACGGCGCCGCGGCCAGGCGGGCCGGCGCGATCACGCGCGCGGCTTCACGCGGCGCGCGCACTCCTGTGCGCGATCGCGCGCCTCGGCGATGTCGGATCCGGTGGCGAGCGCGACACCCATGCGCCGCTTCTTGTACGCTTCGGGCTTGCCAAAAAGGCGCAGGTCCGATTGTGGAACGGCAAGCGCGTGCGCGACATCGTCGTACCGGATGCCGCGGCCCTCGACGCCGCCGTAGATGACAGCCGAGGCACCCGGGGCGCGAAGGCGCACGTCCACGGGCAGGCCAAGGATGGCCCGCGCATGCAGCTCGAATTCGCTTTGCACCTGCGTGGCCATCGTCACCATTCCCGTGTCGTGGGGTCGCGGGCTCACCTCCGAGAACCACACGGCATCGCCCTTGACGAAGAGCTCGACGCCGAAGATCCCGCGGCCGCCCAATTCCGCGGTAATGCGCGACGCAATGTCGCGCGCGGCTGCAAGCGCCGCCGGCGACATCGGCTGCGGTTGCCACGATTCGACGTAATCGCCATTGACCTGAACGTGCCCCACCGGCTCGCAGAAGTGCGTCTGCACGTCGCCGTGGGCGTCGTTCGCGCGAACCGTGAGCAACGTGATCTCGTAGTCGAAATCGATGAAGCCTTCGACGATGACGCGGCCGCCACGCACGCGCGCAGCGCTCTCCGCGTACTGCCACGCCGACGCGACTTCGGCTTTCGCGCGCACCACGGACTGGCCCTTGCCCGACGACGACATCACCGGCTTGACGACGCAGGGATAACCGATCCCCGGCGTGGTTTCGATGGCTTCCGCGAGTGCCGCGAGGCTGTCGGCAAAGCGGTACGGCGAGGTCGGCAACCCGAGGTCCTCGGCCGCGAGACGGCGAATGCCTTCGCGATTCATCGTCAGTTGCACCGCTCGCGCCGTGGGAATCACCTGCGCAATGCCGTCGCGCTCGATGTCGGCCAGCGCGTCGGTCGCGATCGCCTCGATCTCGGGCACCACGAGATGCGGGCGTTCCTGCTCGATCAGACGGCGCAGCGCGGCGCCGTCGGTCATCGCGATCACGTGGGCGCGATGCGCGACCTGATGGCCGGGTGCGTTGGCATAGCGATCGACAGCGATCACTTCGACCCCCAGGCGCTGCAGCGCGATGATGACTTCCTTTCCGAGTTCGCCGCTGCCCAGCAGCATGACCTTCGTCGCGGAAGGGGAAAGGGGAGTGCCGATATGCGTGGAAAGGGGATCGCGTCCGTCGGGCATGGTGTCAAACCGGAAGGGGAAAGCTTGATTCTACGCGCGCACGGACAGTTTTGTTGCGATGCACAAAAATAACCGATGAACGAAACTCAAGCTACTGTTTATAAACACATTTCATGAGCACAGCCGGAACGTTCCGTCGGCTCAGCGCTTCGTTTTTGGGGGGCGGGGTCGATCCGCGCGAGAGAGAGGCGCGCCGACCTTCGGCCGCATCGGAGCCCCCACCGGCGGAGCGGCGGAATCCTCCGCCAGGGTGAAATCGATCTTCGCGGTCTCGAGGTCGACGCGCGCGACCTTGATGCGAACGCGGCCGGCGAGCTGGAACACGCGGCCGGTACGCTCGCCGACCATCGCATGGCGACCGGCATCGAAGTGGAAATAGTCGCGGCCAAGCTCGGTGACGTGGACGAGGCCGTCGATGTTGAGGCCGTCGAGGGTGACGAAGACGCCGAAGCTCGTGACGCCGCTGATCGTGCCGTCGAACGCATCGCCCACTTTATCCTGCATGAAATAGCATTTCAGCCAGTTCTCGACGTCGCGCGTCGCGTCATCGGCGCGACGCTCGGTGAGCGAGCAATGCACGCCCAATTCGGCCCACGACATTCCCGCCGGCTTGTATTGCAGCTTTGCCAGCACGGCCTTGATCGCGCGGTGGACGAGCAGGTCCGGGTAGCGACGGATCGGCGACGTGAAGTGCGCGTAGGCCTCGTAGGAAAGTCCGAAGTGGCCGACGTTGTCGGGGCGGTAGCGCGCCTGCTGCAGCGAGCGCAGCAACACCGTCTGCAACAGCGCGTAGTCCGGGCGGTCCTTGATCTGCAGCAACAGCCGGGCGTAGTCGGACGCCGTCGGGTCGTCCCCGCCCGGCAGCGAAAGCGCGCAGCTCGCCAGGAAATCCCGGAGCGCGCCAAGTTTCTCCGGCGTCGGTCCCTCGTGCACGCGGTAGAGCGCCGGATGCTTGTGCTGGGCGAGGAATTCCGCGGTGCAGACATTGGCCGCGAGCATGCACTCCTCGATCAGCTTGTGCGCGTCGTTGCGCACGACGGGCACGATGCGGACGATCTTGCCCTTGACGTCGAACTCCAGCTGCATCTCGACGCTTTCGAAATCGATCGCTCCCCGTTTTTCACGGGCGCTCTTGAGCGCGTGGAACAAGGCGTAAAGGTCCGTCAGTCGCGGCAGCAACTCCCGGGTTTCGCGCGGCGCATTTTTCGGTTCGGAAAGCCAGTGCCACACCTGCGTGTAGGTGAGCCGGGCGCGCGAATGCATCACCGCCGGATAGAACCTGTACTTCCGGATCGTCCCTTCGTCGGTGACCTCCATGTCGCAGACCATGCACAGCCGGTCAACGTGCGGCTTGAGCGAGCAGAGTTCGTTGGAGAGCGCTTCCGGGAGCATCGGGATGACCCGGCGCGGAAAATAGACCGAGGTGCCGCGCAGGCGCCCATCCCGGTCGAGCGGATCGCCGTCCTTCACGTAGTGCGAGACGTCGGCGATCGCGACGATGAGCCGGAAGCCCTTCCCCGTCCTCGCGCAGTACACCGCATCGTCGAAATCCCTCGCCGTTTCGCCGTCGATGGTGACGAGCGGCAGCGCGGTGATGTCGACGCGGCCCGCGCGGTCGCGATCGGCGACTTCGGCGGGCAGCCTGGCGGCCTCTTTGCGCGCGGCGGGCGAGAACTCGTGCGGCAGATCGTGCTTGCGCAGCGCGATCTCGATTTCCATGCCCGGGTCCGTGTAACCGCCCAGCACTTCGACGACGCGCGCGATCGCCTCCCGCTGCGGCGTGGGCTGGGCAACGAGTTCGACGACGACGACGTCGCCCGATTTTGCCGCGCCGCGTTCGTCCGGCGGCACCAACAGATCCTGACTGATGCGGCGGTTCTCGGCGACGACGAAAGTGATGCCGCGCTCCTCGTAGAACCGGCCGACGACCGTGCGGTTCGCGCGCGTGAGCACATCGACGATTTCGCCTTCGGGCCGGCCGCGCCGGTCGGTGCCGGAACGCCGCGCCGTCACGCGGTCGCCGTGGAGCACCTTGTGCATCTCGTTCGGGCTAAGGAACATGTCCGCGCCGCCGTCATCCGGAACGAGGAAGCCGAAGCCATCCGGATGGCCCTGCACGGTACCGGTGACGAGGTCGAGCTTCGCGACGACGCAGAGCTCACCCTTGCGATTCATCAGCAGCTGGCCATCGCGTTGCATGGCGTCGATCCGGCCAAAGAACGCGTCCTGCGCACGGTTGTCGACGGCCATCGTCCGCGCCAGCTCGGCGGGGGGCATCGGCACGCCGGCCTCCCTCAGCGCATCGAGGATCGCGACGCGCGACGGCAGGAGCGATGGATCGATGTCATCGCGCCGGCGCGACGAATGCTCGTCAGCCGGCGTGGCCGCGCCGGCTCGCGTGCGGCGTGGGGCACGCGCGTCGGACGGCGCGTCAATTTCCGTGGCGGACGTTGATTTCCGAACTTTCGAGCGAGGTGCGGGGCGCGCGGCGATCGAGCCCGCCGGCTTTGACTTTGCGGATCGCGACTTCGGTGCGGTGGTTGTTTTTTTTGACAAGAGATGCGCTGAAACCTAGAATTGTGGATTGCAGTTGCCCAGGTGGCGGAATTGGTAGACGCACCAGGTTCAGGTCCTGGCGGTAGCAATACTGTGGGGGTTCGAGTCCCTTCCTGGGCACCATTCTAGCGTTGGGGTTCGCCCCCGTTTCGCTATTCGCCGAGCCGTGCCTTCAGTTGCGCGGGCCGCAGCGTGTCGTAGACTTCGAACGGCTGGTGGATCCACGGATTTTCGGCGAGGTGATCGACGTAGTAGTAGGGCTTGACCGTCGAGCACGCTTTCCACCAGAGCACCGCGGTCCTGCAGCTCTTGATGACCGGCCAGCGCTCGGGCAGCGCCTTTTCCACCGCGGCCAGCGTGTGGCCCGAATCCACCATGTCGTCGACCAGCAGCACCCGTTCGCCCAGCCGGGGCGACGTCATCGTCATGTGCTCGGCGATGACGAGTTCGCCGCGAATCGTCCCGCCTTCCGCGGCGTACGAGTGTGTCGACAGGATCGCGAGCGGCGTTTCGTAGATTCGCGACAGCACATCGCCGACGCGCATGCCGCCGCGCGCAATGCAGATGATCTGGTTGAATTCGTAGCCCGACTCGTGGACGATGAGCGCGAGCCGCTCGACGAGGGCGTTGTACTGGTCCCAGCTTACGTGCAGGCTCGCCATTCAATTTCTCCAGTGGGCGCCGTCTTCGGGTCGGGCGTCAGTGGAACGGATGATGCAGCAGTATGGTCTCATCGCGGTCCGGCCCCGTCGAGACCATCGCGATCGGCACGCCTGTGAGCGTCTCGATCCGCGTGAGGTAGGCGCGCGCATTGGCCGGCAGCGCGGCGATTTCGCTGGCGCCAACCGTGCTTTCGCGCCATCCGGGCAAGGACTCGTAGACGGGCTCGCATTCGGCGACGGCTTCCGCGCCCGGCGGCAACAATCCGATCGGCCTGCCGCGCACCTTGTAGCCGGTGCAGATCCGGATTTCCCGCATGCCGTCGAGCACGTCGAGTTTGGTGATGCAGAGGCCGGTCACTCCGTTCAACTGAAACGAGCGGAGAAGCGCGGGAATGTCGAGCCAGCCGCAGCGGCGGGGCCGGCCGGTGACCGAGCCGAACTCGTTGCCGCGCTTCGCCAGTCGCGCGCCCACGTCGTCCGTGAGTTCCGTTGGAAACGGGCCGGTCCCGACGCGCGTCGTGTACGCCTTCACGATGCCGAGCACATAGTCGAGAAACTGAGGTCCGACGCCTGCGCCTGGCGCCGCCGCGCCGGCAAGGCAGTTCGATGACGTGACGTACGGATACGTCCCATGATCGATGTCGAGCAGCGCGCCCTGTGCGCCCTCGAACAGCAGCGACTGCCCGCGCGCCCGCGCGTCCTGCAGCAGCGCCGCGACGTCGGCCACCATGGGTTCCAACGCCGGCGCGAGGGCCAGCGTATCGTCACGCGTCTTCGCGAACGGCACGGGATCGCGCTGGTAGTACCGGGTCAGCACGAAGTTGTGAAATTCGAGCAGCGGTTCCAGTTTCGCGGCGAAGCGGTCGGGGTAGAACAGATCCTGCAACCGGATCGCCCGGCGCGCGATCTTGTCTTCGTACGCGGGGCCGATGCCGCGGCCCGTGGTGCCGATCTTGGCGTCGCCCATCGCTCCTTCGCGCGCCTGATCGAGCGCGACGTGATGGGCAAGGACCAGCGGGCATGCCGGCGATATCTTCAGCCGCGAACGCACCGCCACGCCGGCACTCTCGAGTTCACCGATCTCCTGCAACAACGCGGAAGGCGACAGCACGACCCCGTTCCCGATGTAAACGGAGACACCGGGCCGCAGGATGCCCGACGGAATGAGGCGCAGCACGGTCTTCTTGCCGCCGATGACGAGCGTGTGTCCGGCGTTGTGCCCGCCCTGGAACCGCACGACGCCCTGGGCGTGCTCGGTCAGCCAGTCGACGACTTTACCCTTGCCTTCATCGCCCCATTGGGTGCCGATGACGACGACGTTCTTCCCCATGCTTCCTTCCCGGGGTCGGAGTTACGTTTCGATACCGCGATCGGTGCCCGCTTCTACGCGTCCAATCGAAACGCAACTCCGACCCCGATGTTCGTTGAGTCAGCCTGACTCGGCATCGCGCGCCGCGGCGCCGGCGAGTTGCCGCAGGTCCAGCGTGAAACCGGTGGCGGGACGCGCTCGCCCGAACGCCTTGCCGACACCGTCGTATCGGCCGCCCCTCCCGATCGAATCGGTCTCTCCCGCGGTAAAAACAGAAAAGATCGCGCCGCTATGGTAATGATAGCCGGTGAGGTCGGCGAGATCGATGTGCAACGCCTCGACCCGCGGCTCGCCCGACCGCGCGAGCGCCCCGAGCGCCGCCAGCGCGTTGCGGATCGCCGGCGTGTCCGGGAGCCGCGCGCGCGCCGCGGCCAGCACCTCTTCCGCCGGGCCGTAAAGGGTCGGCAGCGCCGTCAGTGCGTCGCGCCACGCGGCCGGGAGCTTGGCGGTGAGTTCGGATACAGCGGGCACGTCCTTGGCCCGGAGCGCGGCGAAGAGTTCGGTGTCATCAAAGTTGCCGCTGATTCCCGCGCCGGCCGCGAGCGCGCGGTAGACGCCGACGTGACCCAGGTCGAGATGCAGCCCGCGGACACCCGCCGCCGCCAGCGAGGACAGGATCAGGCCCAGCACTTCGATTTCGCCCGCGATGCCGGGCTCGCCGAAGAGCTCGGCGCCGATCTGGATCACTTCACGCGTTCTGGCGAAGCCGGCGGGAATCGCGCGCAGCACGCTGCCGGCGTAGCAAAGCCGCGTGACGCCGGACTCGTTCAGAAGGTGAGCATCGATCCGCGCGACCTGCGGCGTGATGTCGGCGCGCACGCCGAGCATGCGGCCCGACAGCGGGTCGACGACCTTGAATGTCTGCAGTTCGAGGTCGCGACCCGTGCCGGTGAGCAACGAATCGAGATGCTCGATCAACGGCGGCTGGATGAGTCGATAGCCGTGCGCGCGGAAATGATCGAGCAGCAACCGCCGCAGCGACTCGGTGCGTTCCGCCTCCGCGGGGAGGACGTCCTCGATATATTCCGGAAGAATCCAATTACGCATGGCGCGCGAGCCAGAGGGCGGCAAGACCGATTGCGATCGACACCAGGCCGATGAAGCGGAGCTGCCCGTCGCTCAACGTGACGAGCTTGGCGAAGCTCTCGCGCCACAGTCGCGGCGCGAGCAGAGGCAGCAGCCCCTCGACGACCAGCACCAGCGCAAATGCCGCCCACAGCGAATCCGGCACTCCGTTCCCCTCGCGCGCGGCCGCGGCCGCGGAACTACTTCGGCGGCTTCGCACCCTGGCCGCCCTGACTCTTCAGGTAACGGAAGAACTCGGAGCTGGGGTCGAGCACCATCACGTCGCTCTTGCTGCGGAACGTTGCCTTGTACGCCTCGAGACTGCGGTAGAACGCATAGAACTCGGGATTGACGCCGTACGCCTGCGCGTAGATCGCCGAGGCCTTCGCGTCGCCGTCGCCCTTGGTCTTCTGCGCCGTCTTGTACGCGTCGGCGAGGATCACGACGCGCTGGCGGTCGGCGTCGGCGCGGATCTTCTCGGACTCGGCCTGGCCGAGCGAACGCAGCTCGTTGGCGACGCGCCGGCGCTCGGATTCCATCCGCGCATAGACGGGTCCGGTGACGTCGGGCGGCAGTTCGACGCGGCGCAGACGGACGTCGACGATCTCGACGCCGATGGTCTTCGCGTCGGCGTCGGCTTTCTGCCGCGTCGTCGTCATGATCTTGTCGCGCTCGGACGAGATCGCCTCGTGCACGGTCCGCTTGTTGAATTCCTCGGCGAGATTGGCGCGCACGGTCTGCGAGAGACGGCGGCGCGCGACTTCCTCGTCGCCTTGCACGCTGACGTAATATTGCTTGACGTCGGTGATCCGCCACAGGACGAAGAAGTCGACGAGCAGCGGCTTCTTCTCCGACGTGGTGATCCGGTCGGGCTCGGGGTTCTCCAGCAGCAGGATCCGCTTGTCGTAGAATTTGACGTTCTGCAACAGCGGAACCTTGGCGTAGAGACCGGCGTTCGGCAGCGTCTCGACGATCTCGCCCAATTGGAACTTGATCGCGTACTGGCGCTGGTCGACCGTGTAGAGCGACTGCGACGCCACCAACAGCAGCGCGACCACGAGCGCGAGAATGGGGACCGTGAACTTCATCGCGCATCTCCGCCGCGATCGCGGGCGCGCAGCGCTTCCCTCGACCGGCCCGGGTCGAGCGTGACCGTGGGCTCGGCCGCGGGCGGCGTCGATTGCCGCGCTGCCGACGGGTCGCCGCCGGTGGCGGGCGTGCCCGCCGACGGGCCGCTCTGCTGGATGAGCTTGTCGAGCGGCAGGTAGAGCAGGCTGCTGCTGCCGGCCTTCTGGTCGACCAGCACCTTGCTCGAATTTCCGACGACGGTCTGCATCATGTCGAGATAGAGGCGCTCGCGCGTGACGCCCGGCGCCTTGGCGTACTCGACCTGGATCTGCCGGAAGCGCGACGCATCGCCCTCGGCCCGCTGGATGACCTCGGCCTGGTAGCCGTTGGCTTCCTCGATCAGGCGCGCCGCGTTGCCTCGGGCGCGCGGCACGACGTCATTGGCGTAGGCCTGGCCTTCGTTGCGGAAGCGCTCGCGGTCCTGGCCGGCCTTCACCGCGTCGTCGAACGCCGCCTGCACCTTGTCAGGCGGCTGCACGCTCTGCAGCGTCACCTTCTGCACGTAGACACCCGTCTGGTAGCGGTCGAGCATCTCCTGCATCAGTTTTTCCGCGGACTTTGCGATCTGCTCGCGACCCTCGTACAACACGAAGTCCATCTTGGCCTTGCCGACGACTTCGCCCATCGCCGTCTGAGCGATGAACTGGACGATCAGGTCCGGCTTGCGGACGTTGAATACGTTCGCTTCGGCATTCTTCAGGTTGTATTGGACGGCGAACTGGATGTCGATGATGTTCTCGTCGTCCGTCAGCATCAGCGCCTCGTTCTCCTTCTTGTTCTTGGGCGTGTTGCGGTAGCCGACTTCGACCGTCCTCACCTGGGAGAAATCGGCGAGCTCCTTTTCCTCGATCGGATAGGGCAGATGCCAGCGCGCGCCGGGCTGCGTCGTCTCGGTGTACTTGCCGAAGCGCGTGACGACGCCGCGCCGGCCTTCGTCGACGATGTAGAAACCGCTCGCGAGCCAGACCACGAGCACGAGCGCGATCAGGATTCCTGCGCCGGAGAGAGGGATCATCGCCCGGTTGCCGCCGCCGCCGTCACCGCCGGGAACGGGGTCTCCGCCGCCGCCCTTGCGACCGAAGAGTTCGTTGATGCGGCGGTTGACGTTGCGCCAGATCTCGTCGAGATCGGGGGGGCCGCCGCTACCGCGTTTGCCCCACTGGGGATCGTTCAGCGACATGGAGGGTAACCGGGATCGGAAAGGCGTCGGTGGCGTCGCGCGTCACGCGTCGAACGCGGGCACGACGCGGGTGTCGGAAAACGGGGCATCGGCCGGAAACCGCTCGGCAAGCGCGGCGCGCAATTCAGCGCAACCCGCGCCCGTAACTGCGCTCAAGCGGACGGTGCGCAGTATACCAGACTCGTCGCGCCCGATTCCAGGTTCGAGCGCCGCGGCATCGATCTTGTTCATGACCCGAATCTGCGGCACCTCTGCGGCCCCGATCTCCTGCAGCACGGCGTCGACCGCGGCCGCCTGCTCGTCGCGGCACGGATGGGCGGCGTCGATGACATGCAGAAGTAGATCCGCGTGAGCCGCCTCGGCCAGCGTTGCCCGGAACGCGGCCACGAGGTCGTGCGGCAGTTCTCGGATGAAGCCGACGGTGTCGGAAAGCACGATCGCCGCCGCGCCGGGCGCGTAGATCCGGCGCAGCGTCGTGTCGAGCGTGGCAAACAGCTGATCGGCCGCATACGCCTTGGCACCGGTCAACCGGTTGAACAGCGTTGACTTGCCCGCATTCGTGTAGCCGACGAGGGCCACCGTGCGCACGGAGGCCCTGCGCCTCGTCCGGCCCTGCGTCGCGCGCTGCCGCTCGACATGGGAAAGGCGCTCCTTGAGGATCTTGACCCGCTCGCCCAGCAGCCGGCGATCCGTTTCGAGCTGTGTTTCGCCGGGGCCCCGCAGGCCGATGCCACCTTTCTGCCGTTCGAGGTGGGTCCAGCCGCCGACGAGACGCGTCATCTGGTGCTTGACCTGCGCGAGCTCGACCTGGAGCTTGCCTTCCGCGCTCCGCGCGCGCAGCGCGAAGATGTCGAGGATGAGGCTCGTGCGGTCGACGACCCGGCATTCGAGCCCGCTTTCGAGGTTGCGCTGCTGCGCGCCCGTGAGCGGATGGTTGAAGATGACGAGATCGGCACCGGCTTCGACGCGCTTCGACGCGACTTCCTCGACCTTGCCCTTGCCGGCGAAAGTTGCGGCGTCCGGACGCTGCCGGCGGCCCGTCACCGTGCCGACGACTGTCGCGCCCGCCGATACCGCAAGCGCGTCCAGTTCGGCCATTCGCTCCACGGGGTCGGCGTCGCCGAAATCGAGCGCGACGAGCAGCGCGCGGTCGCCGCCTTGGGGGCGTTCAAACATTCCGGATCAGCGGAGGCGCTGCGCCGAACACGGACGCGACACGATCGTCGCCGCGCGGGCAGCGCCCCTGGCCATGGGCGGGTGTCCGGTCAAACTTCGCTGTCGCCGGCAGGGACGGGATGCGGCATCGCGACCGCCCGTGCCGGGACCACCGTGGAAATCGCGTGCTTGTACACCATTTGCGTCACCGTGTTCTTGAGCAGGACGACGTATTGGTCGAACGACTCGATCTGCCCCTGTAGCTTGATGCCGTTGACGAGGTAGATCGACACCGGAACGTGTTCCTTGCGCAGGGTGTTCAGGAACGGGTCTTGTAGCATTTGCCCTTTGTTGCTCATCGCATGCTCCGCGGTTGTTGTTGGGCCGGCGCATCACCGAACGCCTTGGCAGCCAATGCCCACCCAGCCCAACATGGGGCCGAAAAACGGGGCGTCAACGGCCTGACCGACGTTTCGGCGCGCTCGCGTACGGGTTCGCGCCGGTCTTGAATTGTATCCTAAGGGGCGTCCCGCGGAGTTGGAACGCCTCGCCGAAGAAATGTTCCAGGTATCGCCGGTAGGTCGCCGGGATATGGGAGAGCGCCGAGCCGTGGATCACGATCAACGGCGGATTCTGGCCCCCTTGGTGCGCGTAGCGGAGCTTGGGCCGGCCCATGCCCGCGCGGGGGGGCTGCTGGCGCATGACCGCGGCCGCAAGCGTCCGCGTGAGTTTCGGGGTCGAAAGCTTGGCCATGGCCGCGGCGTAGGCGCCGTCGACGGAACGGAGCAGGCCCGGCACGCCGCGCCCCTCGCGCGCCGAGATGTAATGATGGCGGGCGAATGCGAGAAAGGCCGCCTTGCGATCGAGGTCGCGCTTGACTTCGTCGCGGCGATCGACCGGAACGGCGTCCCATTTGTTGACGGCGACGACGAGGGCGCGACCCGCCTCGAGGATGAATCCGGCGAGGTGCGCGTCCTGCTCCGAGATTCCCTGCTCCGCATCGAACAGCAGCACGACGACGTTCGCGTCCTCGATGGCCTGCATCGTCTTGATCACCGAGAACTTTTCGACCGCTTCCAGCACCTTGCCGCGGCGACGCACGCCGGCAGTGTCGATCAGCGTGTACTGGCGGCCATTGCGCTCGAAATCGAGATAGATCGCGTCGCGCGTCGTGCCCGGCTGGTCGAACGCGATCACGCGTTCCTCGCCGAGCAGCGTGTTGACGAGCGTCGACTTGCCGACGTTGGGGCGCCCGATGATCGCGACCTTGATCGCCCCGGCGTCGGCTGCGGGATGGATCGCGCCCGCGCCGTCGGCTTCCGTCGGAACGAGCGACAGCGCGAGTTCGGCGACCGCGCTGACGTTGTCGCCGTGCGCGGAGGAAATCGGGTGCGGCTCGCCCAACCCGAGCGCATAGAACTCGTTCGCGGCGCGTTCGGGCGCAAGACCTTCCGCCTTGTTGGCGGCGAGCACGACCGGCCGGCCGGAGCGGCGCAGGAGGTCCGCGATATTCCGATCCTGCAGGGTGAGACCCTGGCGCGCGTCGACGAGAAAGACGACGACGTCGGCTTCGGCGATCGCCTGCCGCGTCTGCTTCGCCATCTCGTGGAGGATGCCGTCCTTCGCCACGGGTTCGAACCCGCCGGTGTCGACGACCAGGAACGGCCGGTCGCCCGCGCGACCGCGTCCGTAGTGACGGTCGCGCGTCAAGCCGGGGAAGTCGGCGACGAGCGCCGCGCGGGTCCTGGTGAGCCGGTTGAACAGCGTCGACTTGCCGACGTTGGGGCGCCCGACGAGGACCAGGGAGGGAAGCATTGGGCGGTGCCCGGGCCCGGCGTCGCGAAAGCCGGTGCCGCGGTTCAGCGTTCGCCGACCGAGACAAGCGTCCCGCCCGTGCTCTGCCAGATGGCGTTGGCACCCAGCTGCACCGGCTGGGCCGTCGCGGGAACCCCGTCGGTCGCGATGCGTCCGACCAGATTGCCGTCGTTGGGATCGAGAAGATGCATGTAACCCTCGACGTCGACGACCGCGACATGCCCGCCCAGGATCTGCGGGCCGCCGGGCCGGCGTCGCGCGAGCTTGTCCTGCTTCCATGCGGACGCGCCCGTCGTCTTGTCGAGCGCGTGCACCGCGCCCTTGTCGTCGGTCACGTAGAGGTAGCGGGAATCGACCGCGAGGCCGTCGAGGCTCGAAAGATCGCGCGACCAGTTGAGCGTGCCGCGAAGAATCTCGAAACACGCGACGCGGCCCTGGTACGCGACGGCGCAGGCCTGTCGTTCCTCGATCAGAGGCAACGATGTCACGTCCGCAATGCGCTCGAGTTCCGTCGCGCCTTTCGGCGTTGCGACGTTGCCTTCCCAGCCGACGTTGCCGGTAGGAAGGTCGAGCGCGATCAGCTTGCCGCCCGCCGTCCCCACGAACAGGCCGCCGCGGCTGATGCTGCCGCCCGAGTAGTTGCGGACGGTGAGCGACGGGTTGGTGCGCTGGTACACCCACTTGGTCTTGCCGTCGGCGCCGGACAGTCCGAACACGCGGCCATCGCCGGACGCCACGACGACGATGCCTTCGGCGACCTTCGGGGGGCTCACGATCTCGCTCGTGACCTTCGCCTGCCAGAGCGGCTTGCCGTCCGGGGTGTACGCGAGCACGTCGCCCTTGTCGGTGCCCACTGCGACGAGCGTGGCGTCGGCGCCGACCCCGGCGGAAAGGCGTTTCCCCGCCTCGATCCGCCAGACCGTCTGGCCGCTCGCCGGATCGACGCGAACGATCGTGCCGCTCGCCGCCGCGGCGTAGATCGCGTCGGGCGCAACGGCAGGGGCGATTCCCGGCGTTGCCTTGCCGACGGTGACCTGCCATGCGATCTTCGGGCTCGCCGTGGCCTTGTACTCGGGCAGCGGCCCGGGTTTCTTGCTGCTGGAGAACCAGTCGAACGAGGGTACCGGGATCGTCGGCATCCACGACGAGAGCGACGCGCAGCCGGCAACGGTCAGCGACGCGGCCAACGCCGCGGCGAGCCGCCCGGCGATCCGAAACAGGCGCTTGGGCGTCGTTTCGATCATTTGGATGTCGCGGGGGAAGGAGCCGGTGCGCCCGCCGGCGGGACGGCAGATCCCGCGCCGACGCCGACGGGGCCGCCCTGCGTGTCGAGTTTCGCCTGCACGAAATTGCGGTACGGACTCTTCGCATCGAGGCGCGCGAGTGCCGTCTGGTAGGCCTTGCGCGCCTCGTCGG